>Ga0181567_10000038_pt1 | contig 81968 bp, 57 predicted proteins | sample 101ome_14_FD_133761 | JGI IMG/M metagenome (GOLD analysis project Ga0181567, IMG submission 133761) | Coastal salt marsh microbial communities from the Groves Creek Marsh, Skidaway Island, Georgia - 101403AT metaG (megahit assembly) | ecosystem: Environmental > Aquatic > Marine > Intertidal...
CGATCGCTCGACGCCGTCCATCGCCGCCTTACGCCTCGCGCGCTCGGCATCGTTCCCTAAGAGCGCATCGCGCTCGCGATTCGACATGACGCCCGCGCGAGGTGTTCACGTCGCGCGCACCGTCGCACGCGTCGCTCGAACGAGATACACGACGCGCGCGTCGTCGTCGGTCGTCTCGGCGTCGCGCGCGGCGTCCCCTCGCGTCTCCTCGCGTCCTGCGCGGCGTTGAATGATGATTAAAAGACGGATGGTGTTGCGCCACTCTCTTGGAACATTAAACGCCACCTCGTTCATCATGGCGAGGTTTCGCGGGACACGGCGGCGCGCGCGACGCCGAGACGCCCGGTGCACGATGCGAGAAAAAATAAGCCAACGTCTCGCCGATCGCTCGTTCGCGAGACGCGCGGCGAGGGCGTGCGTGGCATCGATGATGGTGGTGGGATGTGTGGGACCACTGGTGGCTGCGCTCGAGCGAAATCCTCTGCGTTTATGGGCGAGAGCCCGCGCGCGCGAGGAGGTGGCGCGATACGACGAGTTGTATGGGAATTATCGCACGAATGCGTTCGTGGTGACGGGCGTCGGATCGTTGACGACGAGAGAGGCGTTCGTCGAGGTGAGAGATTTTCATCGCTGGTTGTACGCGGGCGAAGAGATACGCGTCGACGCGGACGGCGTCGGCGTCGGGTTGTTGGACGTGTGTCACAAGTACGTCGACGTCGAACCGCACGCGCCGTGTTTTCAGATGACACCTTTGGATTGTTTTCGAGACGGCGCCGTGAGCGTGCCGGGAGGGGAGAAGAATGGTGATTTTTACGGCGCGTACGCGACGAGGCCGAGCGTCGACGCGTACGATTTCTCAAAAGGGTTCGATTGGTCGACGTGTAAACAGTGGTTTAATCTCGACGTTCCGCGCAAGACGATGTTTTCGTTCGGCGAGAACGACACCGTGGAGGCGATGCGGTTGGTGTTTCAAACGAGAGACGCGAAGAGTCTCGCACGGCGAGGCTTGGTGACGACGACGTGGCGGCTCGCGAACGAGGGCGAGGCGCGCGACGTCTTGGGATGTCCGTCGACGGCGCCGACATCGGACGCGTGCGCGTGCGTCGAGTCGTTCAACGCGTTCTCCGTGCTCGAGCACGGATGCGTGCCGGACGGTGACGCCGCGCAACCACCGTCGTGTTGCGCGTTGATGACGAGGATTCGAGCGCATCCGTGCGTGGAGACGCTGTGGGCGAGCGACGCGACGCTCTTCGCGCTCGGTAATCGCGTCTTCGAGACGTGTGGACTACCGACGGTGACGCTCACGTCCGAGTGCGTGGAGCTTCCGACGGGCGAGACGGTTCGTGCGATGTCGAACGAGTATCACGTCGAGGATCTGAGCGCGTCGACGCCGGCGAGAAACGTCTTTGCGTGCGCGTCCATGCTCGCGTCTTTACGCAGTAGGTGCCCGAAAATCATCGACGGCGATTTCGACGCTGCGGGCGAGTGTTGCGCCAGTCTCGAGGATTTCACTGCGTCGAGGTGTCACTGCGGCGAGTTACACTGCGGCGGACGATTGATGCCGTGCGACGAACTCTTCGCGCGAGACGACGTGCGACAAATAGTTCAATTTTGCGCGTTGAGCGGATTCGAGACGCCGGACGCTAAAAAGTGCGAGAATAAAACGACGACAAAGACGGATGAGACGACGAGAGATACCACCGCGAACGTGTCGAGCGCGTCGGGTCGAACGACCGAGCCGCGGTGGACGCCGACGCACGCGCATCGAGAAATTTCTGAACAAGACGCCGAGCGTTTATTACTCGAATGGGAATCCAATTGGCTTGCCGCCGTCGACGCGAAACTCGCCGAGTACAAACATATTCGCGTTTCGTACATGGCGGAACGAAGCGCCGAAGACGTCATTGCCGACGCGTCGAGAGGGGTGTGGGCGCTCGTGTTGGTCGGGTACGTTGTCGTCATCGCGTACGTCGTCATCTTCTTCCACGTCTCGACCAATCCCGCGTGCGGCGCGCGAGCGGCGTTAGAGGGCACGCTCGCCGTCGTCGTATCGACGTGGGCCGCGCTCGGCATCGCCGGCGCGCTCTCGCGGGTGTTCGGCGTGACGTTTAGCGCGGTCACGGTGCAGGTGTTGCCGTTTCTATCCATGGGTTTGGGCGTGAATGATTTCTTCGTGCTCGCGTCGCACGCGTCTCGCGCGGTGGCGCGAAATCTCGACAACGAGGACGTCGTCGCGGAAACCGTGCGCGAGGGCGGCGGGTCAGTGACGCTCTCCAGCGTCATGAATTTTGCGGCGTTTCTCCTGGGAGCCATCTCACCCGTGCCCGCGATGAAACACTTCGGCGTGCAGATGGCGGTCGCCGCGGCGTGTAATTACGCCGTCGCCGTCTTTGTCTTTCCAAACGTCTTCCACCGTCATCTCGAGCGTCGCGCCGCCGGGAACGACGCTCGATCCGACGACGAGTACGCGCTGCTACGACGGAGTTCATCCATCGCGAAACTCTCCTCGGCAGTGTGCGAACCGCTCTGGCGATGGATGGAGACGCTCTCACCGACGCAAAGTGTTACCGCGCGCGTCACCATTCTCTCCGCGTACGCTGTCGTCGCCGCGTACCTGCTCGCCGGGATTCCCAAAGTAAAGCTCGGGATGAACCTTCGCGACGTCGTTCCGCGCGCGTCGTACATGTGGCGGTTCGTGGACGACACCGAGCGTCGATTCGCGACGTACCCGGTGTTCGTCGTCGTCGAAAACGTGGATTTCGCGAAACACGCGGTGACGGCGCGACGAATGGAACGCGACTTTTTACGCGCGCCGCGCGTGGACGCTTCATACGGGTCGACGAATTTTCTGGTTTACTACACCGAACACGCCGAGGCGAGAATCGCCGGTGGACGCGCGTGTTCGGTGAACGACACGACGTGGTACTACGATCCATCTCGATTACACCCTCGAGTGGACGCGTGCGCGGACGACGCGGCGGACGAAAATCAAACCTTTGTCTGCATGTTCAAGTGTCTGGCTCGAAAGCCGCAATCGCGGCCGCCGTCGCCGTTGAATCGCGCGCCGAACGAGAAGCGGTGCGAATTTCATCTCGGTGACGTCATGAAGAACGAGAGGAGCCGGTGTCACTGTCCGCACCGAATGATTTTCAATCCCGACGCGTTTACGAGGGAATTTCCGTCGTTTCTACGCGGCGGTCAGCGAGGCGACGTGTCTCGAGCCTTTGTCACGCTCGATCCGGCAAACGAGAGCGTCGTGACGAGCGCGAGGTTTTTGTTCTACGTCGAGGACGCGCACACGTTCGAGCAAAAGCTCGAACACGTGCGAGAGGCTCGAAAAATCATATCGCGTTCGGAAATTGTCTCCGAAGCCGGCGCGACGGCGTTTCCGTACGAAGTCAGTCTCTTCGCGCTCAACGACCATTATCTCACCATCGAGCGAGACACGTGGCTCGCGCTAGGCATCGGACTCGCCGTGTCCGTGGTCGTCATGTCCATCGTTTTCGACGTCAAAACCGCGCTCGCGAGCGCGGCGACGCTCGCCCTCGTCCAGACGGAGCTCTTCGGCGCCGCTGCCCGTCTCCGCGTCCCGCTCGATGGCGCGAGCGCGATGAACCTCATCTCCTCCACGGGCGTCTCCATCGAATCCATCGCACACATGGCGCGCGCGTTTCATCATTCGACGACCGTTTCGTCCCTCGATGCGTGGAAAAGCATCGCGCCCGCGCTCGCCAACGGCGCATTCACCACCCTCTTGGGTCTCGTCCCCGTGGCGTTCGCGAGCTACGAATACTTTCGAAACTTTTTCTTCGCGCACTGGTGCGTCATCGTCCTCACGAGCGCGACGCACGGCATCGTCATTCTTCCCATCGCGCTCTCGTTTCTCGGACGATCACGTCGGGACCGCGCGTAGTCGATTGAAAAACCATCCGTAGTAGTCGCGGCGTCGGCGAACTTTTTGTGGCTAGCCCTCTTTGGGACGCGAACGCCACCGTGCGCCTCGCCATGTCCACCGCGAGCGCGTCGAGTGGGCGAATGTCGTGCATCGCATCGGGCGCGTACGATCGATGCGCGTCTCGTCGCGCGCGTACGAGCGTCGCGCCCGCGCGTCGCGCCGCCGCCGTCGTGCGCCGAGCCTCAGCCGCGGAGGAATCCGCGCAGATAATCCGCGGTCGAGCCGTCGCCGACAAGCTCGCGGATACGTCCGTGTTCCTGATCGGTATCATGGGAAGCGGGAAGTCCACCGTCGGCGCGGCGCTGGCCAAGGCGCTCGGGTACAATCACCTGGACACGGATGAGCTCATCAAGAGCGTGACGAAGAAGACGCCGAGCGAGTTGTTCGCCGAGGCGGGCGAGGCGGAATTCCGAGCGATCGAGACGATGATCTTGGCCGAAGTCGCGGCGTATAAGCGGTGCGTCATCTCCACGGGCGGTGGAATCGTGTGCGAGAAGAAGAATTGGATGCACCTGCACAACGGGGTGAGCGTGCGTCTGCACGGAGACGTCGAGCTCTTGGCGACGCGCGTGCTCGCCGACGGCGTCGAGACGCGTCCGTTGCTCGCGGTGACGGAGACCGAGAACGAGGACGCGAAACGCGCGCGCGTGATCGAAAAGATTGAATCGTTATTGGAAACGCGGGAGGTGATGTACAAGCAAGCGGATATCACCGTGCCGCTCGGGTCGAGAGACGAGGGGGGCGCGCCCGTCGACGTCGTCGTCGATCGCGTGTTAGAAGCCTTGGATTCGCGCGTGAGCGAAGATGCCGTGCAAGATAAACTTTGGAACGAACCAAAGGAGGGCGACATCAAGGTCACCGACCCACGCGGGGAGATTGGACCGAAGCCCGAACCGTGAGCGCGTCGCGCGCCTCGCGTTCGCCGCCGCGCGCTCGCGTCTATACCCGTAGCCGTACCCTTTTATTCTTCATTCATTCTTTAGACCATCCATCACGCGCACGCAACACGCAACGCACACACACACCGCGATCGACGCGCGTCACCGCGTCGCGCGCACCGAACGGACGCTCTCCCGCGCCGCGCTCCGAGCGCGCCCGGCTGAAAAACCACAATCCACATGATGGGACTCATCGACCGTTCGTGACCCGTCCATCCAATCTTCAGATGTTTCCATTTATGTGTGCGCCATGTGAAATGACCACTTTTTTAATCTGATCGACTACAAAAGAGACAATATATAAAAAACCTGAATGTGTTGGGTCACGATCGGTCACGAGTCCCCTCACCGCGCCCCGCTAGGGCTTTTTGAGATGCCGCGCGTCGACGCCTCCGCCTCTTAACTCGACGCTCGCCGGTCCGCCGCGAACGTTCGAAGACGCACTCGCGTGAGGAAAAACTCCTTTCGCACACCCAGCGTATCGTCGCGCGCGTTCACACGCACGCACGCACCGCACAGACCGACACCGAGTAGGGTCGTCGATCGATCACCTCATCTTCGGGCCTTCCACCCGTCGATCCCTTTCGCGCGCGCGTCGAGCTCGCCGACACCTCCGACATGTCCCTCATCGTCGGTGATGATTTCCAACACATCATCCGCGTCCTCAACACCAACGTTGACGGTCGCGAGAAGGTGATGTACTCTCTCACCAAGATTCGCGGGATCGGCCGCCGATTCTCCAACTTGGTGTGCAAAAAGGCTGAGATTGATCTCGGGAAGCGCGCGGGTGAGCTCAGCGCGGCTGAGTTGGAGTCTTTGATGGTGATTGTGTCCAACCCGAGACAGTTCCGCATTCCGGACTGGTTCTTGAACCGCAAGAAGGATTTCAAGGATGGCAAGTTTACGCAGCTCGTGTCCAACCAGTTGGACACCAAGCTTCGCGACGACATCGAGCGCTTGAAGAAGATTAGAAACCACAGAGGTTTGCGACACTACTGGGGCATCAAGGTGCGTGGTCAGCACACCAAGACGAGTGGTAGAGGCCGCAGATAGAACATTTAATCAGATACGTCTTCGACTATATTCATACGACGCCGCCGTCGCGAGACGGCGGAACCTAGAAGTAATCACGTCAACCCCGAGACCCGGAGACCGCGCGCGCGCGCGAACGCGCTCGAGCGATGCGCGAATCGAAGGGTGTGCGCGCGCTAGTGAAGATGTGTCTTACACAATCAATCATCGTCGGCTACTGGTCTAATGTACACTACGTCGCGGAGGGCCGTCTCCGCGCCCGCGCGCTAGGCGGCGTCGCTCGCCGGCGGCACCTCGGCGGGCGCCGGCGGTAACGGAAACAATAACTTTAATCTGTACGCGTCCGTGCCCGAGAGATAATACCTCGAGAGTCTCTTATCTCTGATGAATCCTAACGATTGATACAGTCGCAACGCGCCCTCGTTGGTCGTCTCCGCCTCTAACACGCACTCGTCGGCGCCTCCGTCTTGCATCACCGCCAAGGCTCTGCTCACGAGCTCGCTCCCGAGTCGGAGATTTCGCGCGCGCTTGTCCACGACAAGCATACCCACGTATCCGCGCATCATCTCTCGGTGCTTTTCGAGCTTGCACACGATGACGCCGACGCACTGCGACGTCGGACCGTCGATGGCCATGAAGCACAGTTCGGGCCAGTTGTTGAGAAAGTACCTGTACGTGAACACGCTGTACGGTTCGCTGAGCTCTTGGTCGATGAGACCGGAGATGAGGGGGAGTTGCGTGTCCTCATCGGTGTACTGCTCGAAGGTGAGGTCGCGCACGTCGAAGGGCATGGGCGGGCGCGCTCTGAGGAGACGATGCACTTTTCGAGACGACTGAGTGGTTTCGTTTATCGACGTCTTCGTCAAGCTACAATTCGTGTGTCCGTGTGTGTTCAGCTAACTATTTCGTCGCGTACGCCATCTCGTCCTGCTGGGCGGCGACTTTTTTCAAAATGTCGACGACGGGCGCGTGCCAGTTTTCGACGCGTTTTCGCACCGCGCACCAGTTTTCGCCGTGACGAGGATCCGCGGCGGCGCATCGCTGCGCGACAGCCTCCGCGGCTTGTTCTCCAGCGATTTGAAGTTCAAATTTGTAATAACTCGCCCAATTGTCCCCGATGTCGGGAGCGATGGTCACCGCGCGATTCCACCAACTTCTCGCCTTGTCGATCTTGCGGTCGCTCCAAAACAAAATCGCAATGGCGGCGATGATGTACGGATCGTTATCGCACTTACGAAGCGCATCGACTGATTTCGACTTGCGCTGTGGTCGAGGCGCCATGCGCACGGACTCGGCGAGGAGTAGACCACTTTCGGGACACTCTTGTAACCCTCGCGCGATGGTGGATTCGGCGAGTTGTGCGTTGCCGCACGCCTGTTCTTGACGTACGGCGGCGAGCCAGAGGTGCTCGTTCGCCGGGTTTTTCGAACGCGCCGTCTCGAGGATGATTCTCGCCTTGGACGCGTTCCCGCATCGCATCTCGAAATCGGCCAAAGCCTTCCACAGCGGCACCGCGTTGGGACACTTTTTCGTGCCTTGACCGTACGCCAATCGAACTTGTTCGGCGCGGTCGTCCCCAGCACGCTCCTCGAGCTGTCCGAGCATGATCCAAAGCTTCCAAAACGTCGGAAACTTTTCGATGCCCTCGTTCAAGAGCGCGCGCTCAGCGTTCTCGTCGCCCGCCTCGCGTTCGACGAGCGCCGATTTCATCCACACGCGCTCACAATCGACCAGACGTTCTCTAGCCTTGGCGAGGAGCATGCGCGCGCGCGCGATTTCGCCATTTTCAAACTCCAACTTGAATGCGGCGAGCCAAATTTCCTCTGAATCAGGATTGGCGTCGAACGCCGCCTGTAAGATCTCTCTCGCCCGCGTAACGTCGCCCGTCAGCCAACGCTCCTTGGCGCCCATGAGCCATAAAATTTCCGCGTTGGGACAAAACGTGACCGCCTTTTGTAAGACGGCGTCGACCGAGTCCGGAGTGCCGAACTTCTTTTCTAACATCGCAGCCTTGACCCACATGCCCTTCTTGTGCGAAAATCCTGAATCTAGAGCGTGCGCGTAGATGGCGCGCGCGGTTTCCGCGCTCTCGCGCTTCATGCACTCCTCCGCGTCCGCCTTCCACGTGCGCTTCTTGTCCTCCTCCTCCACGCCTTCGCCGATCGTCGCCTTGACTATCGCGCGACACGTCGCGACGGACGGCGGGTCGGCCTTCTCCGCGATTTCGGCTTCCTTGATCCAATTTTCGCGGTCGATGGTGACGCCGTGCGACTTAAGCGACTTGACGGCGCGGGCTATGATCTTGTCCACCATCTTTTCGTTTCCGTTCGCCTCTTCGAGCTTCGCCGCGGTGATCCAAATCTGCGGCTCCCGCGGAAGCGTCTCTCTCGCCTTGTTCAACACCTTGCGTCCATTCTCGGGCGTCTCGAGACGCGCTAGCGCGAGCCAAATCTCCACGTGTTGCGGGCAACACTCCGTCGCGCGGGCGAGAAGCACCTTCGCGTCGTCCTCGGGACTCAAATCCACGAGCGCCTTCCACAGTCGAACCGAATTCGGCACGTTCTCCAAGGCTCTGCGTAACACACGACGCTTACGTTCGTCCTCCGTCTCTAACTGCGCCGCTTGCATCCAAATTTTGACCGAATTCGGAAGAGACTGCACGCCGCGCGCGAGAATCGCCTTGGCGTTCTCCGGCGTGTTCAATCTCGCCGCCTCGATCCAAACGTCCTCGTTTTTGGGACACGCGTCGCATCCCTTTTGCATGAACGTGCGAGCCTGTTGTAATTTACCCGCGAGCTCTTCCAAGCGCGCCGCCGCGATCCATCCCGGACCGTGTTTTGGGTTCGTGTTGATGACGCTCTTGAGCAACAGTCTCGCCTTTTTAATATCCGCAATGTCCGCCGCGCTCGTGATCTTTTGCGAGCCCAAATCGGTGAGATATCCCTTTGGATCGATCGTCGTCTGTCCGGTGACGCTGTCGGATAATCTATCGAGCTTCAACCCGAGCACGGTGCCCCGACCCTCGCCGACCGCCGTCAAGTCTTGCTCGGCGCCGTCGTCCGCCGCCGTGTTTGTCGTCTCCTTCTCCGCCAAAGCCTTGGCCAAGAGCGTGTCCGGCGCCGGCATGAACCCGACGTTTAACTTTTTCTTCTTGATGGAGTAATCACCAATGTCCGGAATCGCGTCCCACTCGGCGTACGAGACATCCTTCAGGTCTCGCTTCAAGTCGCGAAACGTCTCCACAATGTTTGGATTCTCGCTCCGAAACTTTTCCATTACCTCCTTCTCCTTCTTTTCTCGCGCCTCCTTCCGCCTCGAATCCATGCGTTCATCGATCGACGCCCATATCTCATCCGCCTCGGCGTCATCGTCGTCGTACGTCGACGCGTCACGTCCGAACAACCCGGCGTCGCCGCCGTCGCCGCGTTCGCCGCCGCCGGCGTCTCGAGTTTCATCCTACGTTCGCGCGCGCGCTCGCGTCTCGTCAGTCACCGGTCGTCGACATCGCGCACCATCCCTTCTCCGTCCTCTCCGTCCTCGAATCGTCGTCCCTCTCCCATCGCGTGCGCGTCCCGCGTCGAGCGCGCGCCGTCTCGCACCTTGTCGTCCCCACCGATGGGCGCCTGTCCCGGTCCGATATCGCTTCGCGTCGTGAACCCGGCGGCGCCTCTACCGACGCCCGCGACGTATCCGCTCGGCATCGGCGTGTCCCCGAACGGGGCCACGGGCGCGCGAAGCGCGCGACCGCCGGGCGCGGACATGTCGGTCGCGGCGCAGTCTGGCGCCGAATGAGCTCAACCCGGGCGGCAGTCAAAGACGCGCGCGCGAGACGACGCCGAGCGCGTCGACGGTGACCATGGCGAGCGAAGACGACGAAGAGGATGATGTTCACGTGATTTCCGACGAGGAAGAGGTGCGACGGCGCCGCGCGCGATCGTGAGATGGATGGGCGCGTGGAAGATTTCGAACGAGCGACTGACGGTGAGATGTCGATGGTCGACGCGGGCGCAGGCGGTGACGGGCTCGGAGGACGTCTCCGAGGAGGAGGAGGAGGAGGAGGAGGAGGAGACGACCGCGGACGATGCGGAGGACGAGGAGACGGCGAATTCGGACGCGGAGGAGGCGACTGGAAATTATTTCGGGAGGGCGGCGGCGGCGCCGCCGGCGCCCGAGGGCGCGAATCCGTTCGCGAGCTCCTTCTCGGCGGCGCCCGAGGACGACGTCGCGGCGATGATACGCGCGGCCAAGGCGCAAGTGGAGGAACAGCGCAAGTCTCGCGAGATTCAAGAGGCGAAAGAGCGAGAGAAGGAGCGGAAAGCGTTCGAAGACCAGGGTCGGGAGTATCAAGCGAGACGGAAAGCGGGCGACGTGAGCGAGTCTTCGCCCGCGTCGTCGTCGGGCGCGAGACGTAAGGTGGTCAAGGCGAAACGACCGGGACAATCGCCGCTGGGCGTCACGCCTGAGCGCGCGCCGGCGACTGGAGGCGCGAATCCGTTTGCGGGGTTCGCCGCGCTCACGGGCGGCGCCAAGACGACGACGGAGGAGGCGCCGCGCTCGAGCGTCTTCTCGCGACTCAGCGGCGCGCCGACGGCTGCGGATGACGATGAAAACGCGTCCAAGGGTGCCGATGAAAAGAAATCCCCGGTCGCGAGCGCGCCGGTGAGCGTCGAACCCGCCAAACCGGCGGCGTTTGGATTCTTCGCTCCGCCGCCGGCGCTCACCAAGGAAAACGCCGACACGCAGCGCACGCTCAAATCCATACCGAAAGAAGACGACGACGACGAGCGAGACGCACCGAAACCCTCGAACGGAAGCGCCGTGAAAAAAGTCAAGACCGCGTTAGCGATAGAATTAGGCCTGTAGCCGTGTGAACGCGCGCATTTCATTCGTATCCGCGTCGAGCGAGACGCCGCGCGCGCCGGGCGCCTCACACCTTCGCGCGTTCGTTCACGCCATGACGCACCGGGCGCGCCATCGTCGCGTGTCCGCGCGCGACGAGTTGCACTGGACTGCCGCGTCGCTCGCGCGCGTCCTAGCGACGTGTCTCGCGTGCGCGAGCGCGTGCGCGAGCGTCGAGGCGAGCAACGGCTTCGGATCATCCCGACACCTTCTCGCGGCGTCCAAGTACTCGAAAGGGGACGACGTGCCGCTCTTCGCGAACAAAGTCGGACCGTTCCATAATCCGAGCGAGGTGCGCGCGCGGACGCGACGCGAGGGGCGATGCGCGTTGCGCGAAGGGCGCGATTACTCGGACGCACCGCTCGCCATCGGATTATACGCACGGGTACTCGACGACGCGCGCGCGCGCGAGCGCGAGGACGCGTGGATTGACGACGACTCGCGACGTGTGCTCGCATCACTCTCTTGTTGGCGCGCAGACGTACAAGTATTACGATTATCCGTTTTGTCAGACGCCCGGAGGTGCCAAGCGCGCGAGAGGCGATTTGGGCGACGTTCTGGGAGGCGATCGTCTCGCGCGCTTACCGCACGAGATCGCGTTCAGAGTCGACGTGGAGGATCAAAATTTATGCGCGCAGTTTTTAGAGCGCAAAGAGGTGGAAAAGTTTCGTCGAGCGGTGAAGAATGATTATTACTTTCAGATGACGTTTGACGACTTGCCCATCTGGGGCTTCATCGGCAAGGTTGAGAAGATCGTGCGCGCGGGCGCGCCGCCGCAGAATAGATATTTTTTATTCACGCACGTGCACTTTGAGATTTCGTACAACGAGGATCGAGTGATCGAGATCAATCTAAGCACGGATCCTCTGAAGACGATTGACATCACGGCGGATGAGGAAATGTCGGTGCGATTTTCGTACAGCGTGCAGTGGAAGCCGACTTCGATAGCATTCAAGGACAGGATGGATAAGTACTCGAGGTATTCTTTCTTGCCCGAGCATTTGGAGATTCACTGGTTTAGCATCATCAACTCGTGCGTGACGGTTTTGTTGATGATGGGTTTCCTGGCGTCCATTTTACTTCGCGTGTTGAAGAAGGATTTCGTCAAGTTCGCGCAAGACGAAGAGATGCTCGAATCGCACGAGGAGTCCGGGTGGAAGTACGTGCACGGCGACGTGTTCCGGTTCCCGCGAGGTCGATCGTTATTCGCCGCCATCATCGGCACCGGGACGCAACTCTTGTTTCTCGTTCTCTTCGTCTTTATGCTCGCCGCCGTCGGCGCGTTTTATCCCTACAGCACCGGTGCCGTCACCGCGGCGTGTCTCGTCGTGTACTCACTCACCGCAGGCATCGCCGGCTACGTCTCCGCGTTGACGTACAGACAGATGGGTGGCGAAAACTGGGTGCGCAACGTTTTGTTGACGTGCGTCTTATTCTGCGGACCGGTGGGATTGTTGTTTGCGTTTTTGAACACCATCGCCATCGCGTACCGAAGCACCGCCGCGCTCCCCTTCGGCACCATCGTGCTCATCGTCTTCGTCTGGGCCATCGTCACGATTCCGCTCACCATCATCGGGGGCATCGCCGGTAAAAACACCAAGACGGATTTCAACGCGCCGACGAGGACGACTAAGTATCCTCGAGAAATCCCCGAGCTTCCCTGGTACCGATCCACGATCCCGCAGATGTGCGTCGCGAGCTTCTTACCCTTCACCGCCATTTACATCGAACTCTTCTACATCTTCGCCTCCGTGTGGGGTCACAAGGTGTACACGATTTACAGCGTCTTATTCGTCGTCTTCGTCATTCTCATCCTCGTCACCGCGTTTACGACGATTTCGTTGACGTACTTTCAACTCACCGCCGAGGACCACGAGTGGTGGTGGCGCTCGCTCCTGTGCGGCGGGAGCACCGGGATCTCTATCCTCGCCTACGCCTTTTATTACTTTCACGTGCGCAGCGACATGACGGGATTCATGCAGAGCGCCTACTACTTCGGATACATGAGCGCCATTTGTTACGGATGGTTTCTCGCGCTCGGGACGGTGGGACACAAGGCGAGTCTGACGTTTGTGCGTCACATTTATGGCGCGATCAAGTGCGATTGATCGCTCGAGCGATCCTGTAGTAGCGAATGTTGTAGATACTATCACAAAGTCTTAGAAATTTGTTCACAACGACGACGAGTCGACGCGCGCGGAGATGGCGGAGAGCGCCGAGACGCACGCCGTCTCGACGCGAAGACGGAGAGATCCGAGGCCGATCGGACGTGCGCCGGCGGCGATCATCGCGTCGAGCTCTTCGTCGGTGAAATCACCCTCGGGACCGACGACTATGCGTCCCGAGCGCGCAGCCTCGGCGCCGGCGTCGCGCAGGACGTCCAACACCGGCGGCGCGCCAGCGGCGGCGAGAAGCGTCAATCTCGATCCTCTCTCTCGCTCGATCGTCTCGCACAGCGCGCGCACGTCCACGGGTGGCGTGACCACTAACCCTCGCGTGCGAAGACACTGTTTACTCGCCGCGTGCGCGACGCGTCCCCATCGACCCTCTCGCCCGCTCGGCTCGCGTTCGTTGTCGCCGCTGCCGCGCGGTCTTCGCCCGCCGCCGCGCTTCCCGCCTCCGTCCCTCTCACCGCCACCGATCGTCCCGCTTCGCGTCGTCAACAGTGGCACCAACGCCCGTGCGCCCAATTCCGCGCACTTTTCCACGAGCCAATCCCCTCGTCCGCCCTTTAATCCGCCGAACGCGCTCACAACGTCCCAATCCGCGCCGCTGCCGAGCGCATCGTCCACCATCTCGTCCACCTCCACCGTCGCCACCGCTCCGGCGACGTCCACGAGTGTGCCGTAACCGAGACCACCGACGCCATCGCACACCTCCAGGGCGTCCCCGATCTTTAACCGCAGCGCCTTGACGGCGTGTTTGGTTTCCTCGCGACTCAGCGCCACCGACGCGCCGGCGCCAAAGGGCGCGTCCACGTAAAACCGGTGTCGCTTGGGCGCGTGCAGACGCTCGCGCGACTCGGACGACGACGACGACGACGACGACTCGGACGATGACGCGAACGCCCGCGCGTCTCTCGCGTCGCGCGCGACCGGTGACCGTCGCGAGAATCCTCGGGGACAAAAAGTGCGCCCACGTCCCGGGAACGCGTCTCGAGCCGCGCGAGTCGCGCGAAACGCCCGCGCGCGACAAAACGCCTCGACCGCGCGCGCGCACGTCACCGCGCGCGCGTTTCGCATGTCGTCGCACGTCGCGGGGTGTCGTCGTCGTCGAGCGGCGCGCGCGAGTGTGTGTGAATTTGGGTTGTTACTTTTTACACGGCGCGCGACTTTAATTTTTTAAAAGAAGCGACCGGCCAAGACGACGACGGCCACGGCGACGACGATGGAACTGTTCGTTCGAAGAAACTCCACGCCCTCATTGGCGTGGTTGGTGGCCACGGCGACGGCGACGCCGGTGAAGACGCCGATGAGAAAGAGGAAATACGCCGACCAGTCGGGGAGTTCGCGACCGGCGATGAAGGTGCCGTGAGGCTGCGGACAAGCGACGTCGCCGCGTTTGATGCCGTTTCCGAGCAGGGAGAGCTGTATGCGAGGAATGATCTGGGCGCAGAGGGCGGACTCGTCCACCTCGGCGGTGGCGAGGGCGCGTCGAGCGCTGGCGGCGGTGTAATGGTTGGTGAGGGCGGAGACGATGCCGGTGGTGACGTGTTCGGTGAGGTTGAACCTGGCGGAGGGTTCTGGGACGTCGTCGTCGTCGTTGTCTATCGCGCCGTCGTCGTCGAAGTGCACGGCGGACCACGCGCCGGTGAAGGAGTCGATGTACCTGTCTAGAGAGTCCAAGAGGGAGAATCGACGGTTCTTTTCCACGATGAGGGCGTCGATTTTCGCCGTAGAGGTTAAAAAGTCGCCCAACCGCGCGGCGCATCGGTTGACTCTCTTCTCCGACAGTTTCATCTTTTGCTCGATGTCCTCACACACGATCTTCCCTTCCGACGTGTCCACGCTCGCGTCGTACGAGCACAGATTCTTCGTCTCGACGTTTAATGTTTGCAACTCGCCGAGCACCGAGTTCATGGCGTCGACGACGTCCAACATGTCGTTCGTCGTGTCCAACAACGACGGTCCGGACACGAACGATTCCATCCTATCCGACATCGCCCCCACGGGCACGCCCCCTTGATTTCTCTTCACCTCGTCGAACGCCTGCGCGATGGACGACTTTAGCCGAGTGAGATCCAGCTCGAGCGTCGTCAAGTCGTCCCCCGCGCCTCCCTCGGCGCGCTTCGCCCTCGCCTTTTTCAATCTTTCCTGCACATCCACGAATCGCTTCACGAGAGCGTCCGTCCTCGTCACCAACATCGTTCGCTGTTCCTTACACTTCGTCTTCCACGCGCGATTGAGCACGCGTCGACATTTCGCCTTGGCGCTCGCCCGCGCGTCTTGCTCTCCGCACAGCGCCCGCGCGTGTCTCTTACACGCCTTGGTCTCCTCTCGCAGCGCGTCGCACACGTCCGCGCGGTATCGACACCCGATGACGCGCACACCGGTAAGATTCACCGGCGCGTGAAACGGTCCGGTGTTCAGCGGCGCGGGACATCGCTCGCACTCGACCTCCGTCTCGGGACACCGCAAGCCGTTGGTGTTGAAGACGCCGGACGCGTTCACGGTGGGCACCGGTGCGGCGCGGACCGAGGCGCCTGCGACGAGACGACCGAACGCGATCACACGGTCAGTCGATCGTTCGAGAACGCGCGCGCGTCCGAGCGCGTCCGAACGCGCGTCGCGCTCGACGCGTCCCCGATCCGATTGGAATTTGCTGCATCGGGCTCAAAATGGGCGCGTCCCGGTTCGACGCGCACGCGCGCGAGAGTCCATCGACGCGCGCGACGAGACGATTCAAAACACGCGCGACGCGCACGTACCGACGCACGAGAGCGCGAACACCGCGAGTAGACGTCGGTATCCACCGCGACGAGTCATGAGCGCTCGAAAGCGCCGACGTCGACGCGCCGCCGAGGTGTGACGCTCAGACGTCCGTTCGCGCGCCGACGATGGAAACGCACGCGTCATAGAAAACACACTCACATACAATACAAAACGGCATCATCGCCCGCCTACTCCTCGTCACCGAACCCCTCGACGACGGTGACGACGACGCCGCTCGCGAAGGTGTCCGTCTTTTCCTCCGCCGCGCGTCCCTCCCCAGCCTCCTCACCCTCCTCGTCACCCGTCGCGTCGTCCACCAACCCGAGCGCCACCTTCTCCGCCTCGCGACGCTCTTTCCTCGCCTGCACGCGCTCCTTGCGCGCGCGCGTCTCGGCGTCGTGCGCCGCTTGTTTTCGTCGCGCCGTCTTTCTTTTTCGGTACCCGGTGACCCACTCTTTCCTCTTCGCGTCGTCGAACGTCGCCTCGCCGAAGGCGAGCGTGGTGGATTTGTGTCGAGCGGTGGTGTTTTTACCGAACGACGCGCGCTTGGCGCCCGTGCCGCTCTTGGGGGCGTCGGCGCGCTTGGGTTTCTTTCGTTTTCCTCCGCTCTTCATGAATTCGATGTGCGTCGGCGTGTGAAGGCGTCAGTGCGTCGCGCGCGCGAGTTGGCGACGTTGACCTCGCGCGCGGACGCGGCAACGACGTCTCGTACGTCGCCCGGGGCGGTCGCGAGGCGCGTCGAGGCGTCGCGCGCGGGTGAGAGCGCTCGAGATTTCCTCGCGTCAGATTTCGTGACACATGTCGACGAAAAGACGCGCGTCGACGCGTCTCGCGGCGTCGTCGACGACCGCGGTGACGACAGAGACGACGGAGGACGATGTGGACGTCGCCGCGCTCGGTCGAGCGGTGAAACGATTGAACACTGGGGAGTCTCTTGAGGTCGCGCGGACGACGGAACGGTCCGAGTACGCCGAGGTGAACGCGATGTTGCGCGCGCTCCACGTGGAGCGCGTGCGACGGGCGAGGGAGCGGGAGGAGGCGGGGACGGATGACAACGGGACGTGATGGTCACGGGACGTGATGGTCGAGGATGCGCGTCGTCGTCTCGGCCGTATACAGTAGCTTTTGTAGGTTGTTTCAACACGTTGTAGTACATACGCGCGCGCTAGGCGTTCTCTTCGTTCGTCGCCGGCGGCGGCGGCGTCGTCGATTCGACGATCGGCGAGTCCACCCAATCCGACGCCTCCACCTTTGGCGGTGAACTGAGGCGTCTCGAAGGCGAACGCGCGAGGGGCGACGATTCCGTCGACCCGGGACGACTGCTCGGCGAGCGCGGCGGTCGAGTCCATCCCGGAGGATTCTGTTGTCGCTTGGTCGCCTCCGTGTTCGTGTTGACGCGAAGATTTGCCATTCGAAGCGATTTAGCGCGTTGTTGCGCCTCGCGATCCACCTGAACCGCGTGCGCCAACGCCGCGCGGTCTCGACCGTCCATGTCCACCGAGCGCGCGTCGTCGTGTTCGCCCTCGACGGTGAACCCGGATTCCGAGTGGAAATCATCGTTTGAATTGGCGCGATATGACCCGAAATTCACGTGCGACGGCGCCTGTTTCTCCGACATGACGCTCGTCGCGTCGCTCTGCGCGTACTCGCTGAAATTTTCGAGATCGAAATCGTTGTCTCGCATCTTCTTGTACTTTTTAATAGCCTTGCTCATCTCGCGCGCCGTCGCGAGCGGCGGTGCGTCGACACCCTCGAGCGCGATCTCTTCTCCAATCGTAAAATTACTCGTCGATCTAGCGTTTTCGATGTCGGCGTGTTCGGTGCCGTATCGTCCATCCGACCGCACGCGCATGGACACGGGAACGGCGCCGAGCGTCGACGGCTTACTGTTGGGCGAGTGCGCGGATAAGAGACCCGCGCGTTCCTCGGGATGCGCCGTCGCGTTGGCTCTCCGGAAGCGTTCACTGCTCCTCGGCCCACACTTATCGTCCCAACCGCCAGCGGCGACGTACAGGGAACATCCGGCGACGACGAATCCGACGACGGAGACGAGCGGAATCGTCGTCTCCGCGGAACCCCCCGCGACGTCCCAACGTATGAGCTGCGTCGACGCGTGCGCGACGGCGACGACGAAACCGAGCTCAAAAATCAATTGCCACATCTCACTCTTCGTGCACGACGTCTCGTCCGCACCTCGATCGGCTTCGCTCAGTTCGACGTCGCCACTTCCCAGTTTCGGCGTTCGCAGCTGACTCACGGGGGCGTCGTATTTCGGGTACGTCGACCCGAGAATTCCTCGCACATATCCGGTACAATAGACACCGATCATCCCGAGAGAGATGCACGCGTGCGGGAATATCCAACTCAACTTTTTTGCCGTCGCGCGCGCGGTGCTCATCGCCTCGCCCGTGGACCTCGGCGGCGACATCACCTTGCTCTCCACGTCGCTCACCGCGAACGTGTCCGCCTTGATAATCAACACCAGGGGCAACGCGTAAAGCCACACCGCGCCTCTAGCGACGTAGTCGGCGTTTCCGAGCCACACGCCCTCCACGACGAGTCGCGGAAGCATCAACACCCACGCGGCAAGGAGCACCCACTGCGCCGGTCGCAGGAGCGCCAGCGCGAACCACGCGCGGGCGAACGTACCGCTCACGCCGTTGTACGAGTTGAACGCGACGGCGAGCGCGTGTCTCTTGGCCAAGTGCGCCCACGCCCAAATCCAACGCATTTGCTGACTCTTGTACGCGCTCAGCGTGGACGGCAGCTCGGTGCACACGACGACGTTGGCCGCCGCTTTCCCGCTGTACCCAGCCATGCGCGTTCGAATGGCCATATCCGTGCCCTCTAAACATAATAAATTTTGATCCCATCCTCCGACGCCTCGCAGCGCGACGGCGCTCCACATCGCCGCGCCGCCCGTGCGCAACACGCACCCGAACGCTCGAATGTACGCCCGATTGCCCACGATGGCGTCTGCCTCCATCTTAAACGCCTGATGCATCGTCAAAAAGTTTGTAGACGCATTGGTGAACGCCAACGCCGGTTGCACCACCGCCACGTCGCTCGCGCGCTCGCCTCGTTCGTCGTAAAAATACGGCACCATCTTTTCTAAATAATCCTCCTCCACCACCGCATCCGCGTCCACAACGACGATTAAATCCGCCGAAGTTCTCGCCCGTCCATACTCCAACGCCACCGCCTTGGTCTGTCGCCTCTTCCCTCGCAACAGACTGCTCATGCGCAACGAGTCGCACGTCGTCCCGCGCTCTCGCCACGCCGCGCACGTCGCCTCCACGACGTCCTCCGTTCCATCGTCGCTGTCGTCCAACACCTGCACCTCGAAGAATTCCCTCGGCCATCGCATCGCACACGCCGCGTCGATCACGCGTCTCGCGCACGCTCGCTCGTTATACACCGGTAACTGCACGCAGACGCGCGGCGTCGCCGACGCCGGCGGCATCGTCTCCCGCGTCCGTCCCCGCTTACTCCCGAGCGCGCGCTCGGCGACGGTGAGCGCGGCGTAGAAGAGGAAAATCATCATCGGCGCGTGCGTCACGGCGAGGGCGATGAACCATCCGCTCGTCTCGATGGCGTCGACGGCGTCCGTCATGGGATTCGTCGTCTGAACACCCGCTCGAATCGAATCGTCGCGTCGACGCGCGCGACGCGTGTCTCTCGACGCGACCGCGACCGCGGATGTACGCGGATGTGCGCGGTACGTTCGACGCGCGCGCGACGGTTTCGCGTCGACGACCGCGCGCGACAACGTGTGCGATCGAAGATCATTTCGCGGTGGGTAACACCGAGGAAGACGGCGCCCGGGACGACGGTATGACTAGGCTACGTCTAGAGGTGGTATCACACGAGGGACTAACGTCTCGGATTCGTTCCATGAGTCACTGCTTCACCGCGTCGTCGACGAGTTCGTCGTCCCGGACGTCGGCGTCGGCGGTTCCATCGGCGACGGTTTCGTCGGCGGCGGTTCCGGCCCGGTTTCGATTCGCAATCCGCGTTCGCATTTGGTAGAATCTTCGCAGCCACAGGGCGAAGTGCGCCCTGGTTTGCTCGTACTTTGGATCTGTGGTGGGATCGGCGGTGGCGTCGTACGCCTGTCGACCGAGCTTGAAGGCTTTGATGATTTCGGTGACGCCGTCGGCGGGCGACATCCCGCCAAAGTCGTACGCTCCGGATTCGATTAGTAACAGCTTGCTCACGATCGGGTAGTCGAATATCGCCTTGGGTGCGTTTTTGCGAAGGATGTAGTCGAGATTCGGACGAAACGTCAACGCTTTGGGAAGCGATCCGTACGTCATCGTCAGGTGCCGAATCGCTGGCAACAGTCGACATTGAAAATCGTAGTCGCGCTTGTCCCATAAAAATCCCATCCGTTCGAGATGTCGCACGCGACTCGGCGATAATCGCTTCTTCTCGTCATCCGTCGTTCGCAGACGACGAAGTTGCGCCACCGCACTTCCTAAATCGACGCCCTGGAGATTTTTTCTCACGTACACGGCGTCGTGCGCGCCGACGGGACACTCGACGCGTTCGCCCAAGACGAAGCGCGCCGGAACGTGCAAATGCCCGTGCATCGATCGAAACAGCTCCAACGCCGGCACGATTCTCGACCACCAGTTATATTCCTCGTCGTCCCACACGAATTCCAAGTTACACAGCGCGTCGAACCGATCCGGACGTCCCTCGATGAACGTTCCCTTGGCTCGAATGTCGTTGACGCGTTTCCCCAACGCGAAGCCAAAATTATACCGTTTCAACGCGTTCGTCGATTCGTACATCTCCGCCGACGCGGGCGTGCGATACGCCATGGGCACGTTGGCGTGTTCGTGCGCCTTGACGTAATACCGCAGACACGGAATCACCTGTTTATAAAACACCCAATCCTCGTCGTCCCACGCGAAGGTCTCCCCGGTCGCCGCGCCGACGGCGTCCAACGCGCGCATTCGCTCCTCGCTCCCTCGCACGTAATCCCCTCTCGACCGCATGCGATCGACGCGATCACCGAGACGGTACCCGGCGAGGTGCGGGCCCGCGTCTTCCGGGACGACGTACGAGCGCGGGACGTTGAGGTGTCCCCGCTCGGCGTAAAAGCGACGCAACGCCGGGAGCACCTCCTCCTCGAACGTCACCTCGGACCGAGCGAGTCTCGCCGCGTCGCGCGCCGAGGCGACGCTCGCGCGCGCATCGTTGAGCATCGTTTCGACGACGCCATCGTCGTCGTCTCGCGCGGAGGCGCGCGCGGACGTCGACGCGCGCAGTGAAGAGAACGGGGCGCCCCGAAGATGATGATGGGACGCGACGCGCGCGACCGACGTCGACGTCGACGCGCGCGCGAGCGTCGACGCCCGCGCGAGCGCTCTCGACATGATGGTCGCGCGAGCGACGCGCGAGTCGAGGTGCGACTCGTGTCGGCGCGCGTCACAGTCTGACTCGTCACTTTAATTTAATTCAATGTTCGCGCGGGCGGCGACGCGCGCGTTCGCGCACCGCGCGCGCGCGCGACCGTCGGGAACGACGACGACGACGGGGATGACGAGCGCGACGCTCGCGCGGGCGTGCGCGCGCGCGCTCGCGCGGGCGGCGAGCGGGACGTCGGCGTCCCCGTCGACCTCGAGCCCGGTGCGCGCGCATCGGTCGGGTTCGCGCGAGCGCGCGGTGGGCGACGCGTCGTGGTCGCCGGCGACGGTGACGGTGACGCGCGCGCGCGCGTCGTCTCGCGCGTCGGTGACGGCGACGAGACGCGCGTCGACGACGACGGCGCGCGCGGGTCGGTGGGAGGATGATTTATACGACGACGACTTTGACGACGACGAAAATCCGTGGGCCGACGACGACGACGACGAGTTCGACGACGACGGTGGGAATCTAGACGCGTCGTCGCACAAGGACGCGCTTCGCGGCGTCGGTGGTCCGCGCGTTCGAGACGAGTTACCGCTTCCGCCCAAGGGGACGGATACGACGCCGCCGAGACCGGTGACCAGGGACGACGTGACGATTTCGTTCGCGAGATCCGGCGGTGCGGGCGGACAAAACGTCAATAAGGTGAACACCAAGGTGGATATGCGATTGAACGTCGACGGGGCGGTCGCCGCCGGGTGGTTACCGAGATGGTGCGCCGATCGTTTGGTCGTCGCGGAGAAGAATCGAATGAACAACGACGGCGAGCTCGTCGTCAACAGCACTCGACACCGCACGCAGAGTAAAAACGTCGACGACGCGCTCGAAAAGTTACAGTCGTACATTAATCGCGCCGCCAAGCTTCCGGGGAACAAGTCGGATAAGCAAAAGAAGAAAAAGTTGCAAGCCAACGTGGAAAAGGGTAATAAGCGGAGGCTACAGGACAAAAAGCAGACGAGCGAAAAAAAATCATCGCGTCGCGCCGGGAAAAACATCAAGAATTTCGATGATTACTGATGCGTCTTGTATTTTGATTTTCACGCGCGCTCGCGTCTACAGTCCCACCGTCGTGCGTCGGCGTCCCCGGTTCGTCCCGAGCGTTGTAGACCGCGAAAAAGACCCTCGAGCGTCCTCGTCACCATCTTATCCGCACCCGCGTCCGCACACACACGCGCGCGTCGCTCGCGAGGCCGAGAACGCGCGTCGGCGGTCACATACACGGTCGCGCGTCGCGTCGCGCCGTCGTCGAGGCGATCGCGCGTTCGAGCGCGCGTCGAGGCGCGCGGGCGCGTCGTGGGCGTGGGCGCTGACGAGGCTCGGTGCCCGCGGACGCCCATCGACGTCGCGGCGTCGAGCGCGCGCGAGTCGCCGCGCGCGCGCGAGGGGTAAAGCATACAAGCGTGCGTCGTCACGGACGCCATGCGTCGTCGACGCGAGACGACGCGAGGCGGCGCGATGGAGGTCGAGGACAGCGCCGAGCTCGGACGAGGGCGGCTGGACGCGTCGGCGTCCGTCTCTCGCGCGCGTCGACGCGCGCGACGCTCGAGCGAATGGGCGCGCGATGACGGCAGAAACCCGAGTGGGGAAACCATCGTGACGTTGAGTTGGTGGGAGAGCGCGTGCGCGACGACAACGGGCGTGATGGGTCTTCGCGTGGCGAGAGGCGCCATGACGGGCCGCGCCATGTCGCTGTGCGTGCTCGGCATGTGGACCGTCTCTCTGGCGTATAAAGCCGTCTTCATAGGGTTACGCATGGACCAAAACACGCCGCCCCCGGACAGAGTGGCGCTGTTGGCCTTCAAGCTCTTCTTTAGCGCGCTTCGATGGGCGGTGGTGACGGCGGTGCGCGCGCCGGTGTGGACGTGCGGCGCGCTGTACGCGGGGGTGACTCGACGCGCCGTCGACGTGGGATGGGACGACGAGATCGCCGCTCGAGACGGCGGTCCGAAAGATTTAGCCGAGGACGTTCGAGACGCGGTGACGACGAAGGATTACGAATCGTTCGCCGCGGCGGTGGCGAACGACGAGGGCGAGTGGGACGTCATCGCCACCGGACGCACGGGATGTTGCACGTACAGAATGCTCCGCGGCGTCTCCGCAGAGGATAAACGGATGATGAAACGAGGATTAGCCAAGTTTCGCACCGAAGTTCTCGCGGAGGGTGTGCCGGTGGAGGTGTTATTCGACGCGCAGACGGATCTGTTGGGACGGCAACAGTGGGACGAGACGACGCTGCATCCCACGTGCGTGGCGCGCGAGGATCCGAGCGGGAAGGACTTTACGGCGCAGGACGTCGTGTATTGGCGGTTAAAGTACCCTCGTCTTATGGCACCTCGCGATTACACCGTCGCGAGACGAATGTGGAGGGATAAGGAGAACGACATGGCAACGTGCATCTGTCGAGACGCGCTCGGCGCGCCTTCGGCGGTGGCCGCCAAGACGAAACTTCAACGCATGATGGGATCGCGAGGCGTCGACGTCAAGTCTCTGTACAGCGCCATCATGGTCGGGAGGAACGACGAAGTGCGCGGGAGTCAATACGTCTCCATTTACTACGAAGATCCCGGCGTACCACCGCGATTGGCGCACATGGCAGCGGCGAAAGGATTGGACGGGTACATGTCGACGTTTCAGCAAGAATTGCAACGCCGCGTGCGAGAAAACGCGCGCATGAAGGGATACGACGCGATTCCCGAACCACCGACGACGCGCGAGATACCACACTCGCGGTCCTTCACCACCGGACGAACGAGCGTGCCACAGAGCGACGAAGAGAGCGAATCCCGCGCGGGTTCGCCGCCGCTCTCGAGCGGCGGCGCGAATTTACACTTCGCCCCGACGGACGCGAGTCGCGAGTATCGATTCAGCGGCCGCGACGGTCTGAATAAACGTCAGAGAATACGGAGACGGGTAAGTAAATTCTTAAAATTGCTCTCGGAACTCGTCGACCCGAACGCGGCGTCTTTACCGTCGAGACGCGCGGAGGAATCGACCGAGGACGAGCGCGAGGACGTCGTCGGCGATCCGCCGCCACCGCCGGGGCGAAAACGGAAATGGCTCCGACGCGTCGCTCTCGGCGTCGTCGTCGCCCTCGGTCGATTCTCCGAGTGAGCGGAGCGCGTGTAATCTACAAATGTTTGCTTTTCTTATACACTACAACCCGTCCGCATCGAGACGGAACGCACATCTATCGTCGAATCAAATCAAACGCGCGCGATATCGACGGCGCGATGACGCGTTTCGATCCAAAGAGAAATTGTAAATGTCCGCCGTCGACATCTTCTCGATGAAACCTGCTCGCGTCCGTCGTCATCCGTCGCAGCGCGTCGGCGACTTTTTCGTTGGATTTTGCGCCGATGAATCGATCGTCTCTCGCCGTGAGACACACGGCGGCTCGCACGGAGGATTCGACGAGAAGATGGTCGACGTCGAGATCCTCCATGACACGCAAAAGGGCGTCTCTCGCGCGCGCCTTGCTCGCGGGACGCTCATCATCGTCGTCGGCGTCCAACGTTTCGCGCAATACGTCCCACGCTAAACGCGTTTCGATCGATCCGTCGACGTAGGGCGTACAATCCGCGCCGGCGGCGATGCAGCACACGCCGACAGCGCTCGACGTCGACGCCTCGTCGCCGCGCGCTGCGCGCGCCGACGCCAACGCGCACGCCGTCGACGCGCTCATCGTCCCGCCGAGCGACACGCCCGCCAGACACAACTCCACCATGAATCCCTCGCGTTCAGCCTCGCGCATCAACGCGCGCGATAACAGCATCATCTCCACCGGAGTGACGCTTAATTGAATCTTCGCCTCGGCGACGCTTCTCAAGACGTGCCGCCACTGCGCCTCTGGTTTCCGCGCGCCGTAATACGCAATGGTCGGAATGACGCACTCGACGCCGTCCGCGAGTAAATCTCGAGCGATCGATCGTCGAAACCATTCGTCCACGTCTCCGGTGCACGGTAACAAGACGGCGATGCGTCTCGTACGCGAGGTGGAAACGCCGTCTTCGGCGGCGCGTCCCGCCGCGTCGGGACGAAGTCTGGCGAACCGAACCAAACGACTCTCTTCGGGCAACGCATCCGCGAACGGGGACTCAAACGCGGCGTCCTGTCGAAGAATATTATTCCCGTATCCACTCTCCGCCGTCGTCGCCGCGGTCCAGCGTATATCGACGCCTCGAGCGCGATGGGCGCGCGCGGATTCCACACACTCGTCATCATCGGGCCCATCGAGCGCAAAGTACGCCCGCGACCGTCTCGAGACGTCGCGCGCGAGGGCGAGGTCGCCCCATCCCTCGTGGAAAAAGCGCGTCGTACTTCGCGAGGAGACGACGTATCGACCGACGAACTCGAAGATGTGATCGAGGACGGGCGGCATCGTCCACGAGTGGGGCGACTGTCATATGTCGTCGCGCTATTATTAGTTCGTCGACGCCGGATGTTTATTACAGTCGTCTACACGCGCGCTTTGGATTCGAAGAGCGAAGGACCGACGCGCTCGACGACGCCGCCGCCGAGACAGACGTCGCCGTCGTAGAGCACGAGCGCTTGTCCGGGAGTGACGGCGCGCTCTGGGTGTAGAAATTCCACGACGAAGGACGACGACGACGAAGACGAGTCTCTCGATTCTCTCGATCGATACGACGATGAATATCTCGATGGAATCATCGGATCATCCGTCGCGGACGTCGAACGCACGATGACTGGGGTCAGCGGCGACGCGTAGCGCGTCTTTGCGAGTAAACGCGCGCCGACGTCGACGCCGCGCGGGGCGGCGCCCGAGACCCAAAACGCATCCGTCGCCGCGCACGTCGTAGAAAATAACGCGTCGTGATCCGCCCCGCTCGCCACGTACACGACGTTCGTTCGCGCATCTTTTCCAACCACAAACCATGGTTTGGACGCCCCACCGATCTTCGCTCGTTGTCCCACCGTGTACGCCGCCGACCCTCGATGCGGCGGCGCGCCCGGAACGTCTCGCCCCGTCTCCACGTCGACGAACGCGCCGCGCTTTGGCTCGATGTATTCGCCTATAAAATCCCCGAACGGTTTCCTACCGATGAAACATATCCCCGCGCTCGATCGACGCTCGGCGCACGGTAATCCGAGCGCGCGCGCCGCGTCTCGAACCTCCGTCTTGAGCGTCTCCCCCAGAGGAAAACACGCGCGCGCCAACGCGTCGGCGGAGACGGAGGCTAAAAAATACGATTGATCCTTCGTCTCGTCGATCCCACGCATCAATCTCGGCGTCCCGGACGTTCGATCGATCCTCGCGTAATGCCCCGTGGCGAGATACTCCGCCCCGATCGTCTCCGTCGCGCGTCGCAACAACGCGCCGAATTTCACCCGGCGGTTACACTCCAAATCCGGATTCGGCGTCGCCCCGCTCTCGAACGCCTCCACGTACGGTTCGAACACGTCCAACCAATACTCTCGACGAAAATCCAGTTCGACGAAATCATCCAAACGCAACATCTCCGCGCACTCGCGCGCGAATTTCCTATCCTCGACGTACGAACACTCGCGCTCGTCGCCGTGGTCCTCGTTCGCCTCGTCCCAGTTTCGCGTGAGGGCGCCCACGACGCGCGCGCCCGTGCGTTTCAGCGCCCACGCGGCGATCGCGCTGTCGACGCCGCCGGACAGACCGACGGCAAAGGTGGGCGCGGAGGACGTCGTCGCGCGCTCGTCGTCGTCGGCGCGCGGGACGGCGCGCGCGACGCGGTCGAGGATGGAATCCAACAGACGCGCGGACGGTGCGCTCGAGCTCGAACGCCTCCTCGCCACGGTCGAGGCGGCGGTCGCGCGCGCGACGCGGTCGAGTCGACGCATGCGCGTCGTATCGTCTCTCTCGCGTTCCGCGCGCGCGTCGCGGAGTGCGTTGAGCGGTGCGTAAAGATTATGTTTTTCCGTGGTGCTTTTTCACAAACGCGCTACGTCGACGTCTTCGTCTCGACGGTTTCGCGGCTAGTGCGTCTAGACGTGACCGTGTGTGACGCTTAGGCGACGGTGAAAGAACCGAGGGCGGTGCGGAGATCGCGCTCTTGACCCTTGAACCAACGCTTGTCGCCGGATTGGAGCTTCATGATGTAGAGGTTACCGTCGCTCACCGTGGCGGAGATCAACTGGTGGCGTCCGCCCTCGTCGCCATCCGCGGTGCGGGTGAGAATTTCGTATTGGTAGTACGTCTTACCCTTCGCCTCGCGCGTGCCGACGTCGAGAACGGCGGCGGTGGACACCTTGTTGGCGGCGAAACCACCCTCGGAGCGAGTTTGACCAGAGTAGGATTGCACGCCGAGCAAGTAGCCGAGCTGTTCCAAAAACGCCTCCGGCTTGCCGTAAGCGTCGATGGAGTTCTTCGACGCCTTTTCGACGATGACGGAGATGTTGGTCACTTGATCAAAGTTATCCTCAAAATAGCAATCCGTGTTCGGGAACGGGCGTTCCTTGGACGGGTTGTACTTGGACGGCAACAAAAACGCGTACCCATCCCCGGCGAAGGGCACGAAACCTGCGAGCGCGTTCGCGTCCGCGATCGATCGATCGATCGCGCGCGTCCAACGTCAGTCTCTCCAATCTCTCTCTCTCCCCCATCGCTCCCCAATCTCTCTCTCTCTCCCATCGCTCTCCCAAATCTCTCGACCGTCCTCCTCCTCTCGCGATCGAATCAAATCATCGCGCCCCTCGAACAACGCTATCTCTCAAAATCGTATCGCGCGCACCGGTCGGGTTGGAGACGCCACCGAAGACGTTGGCGGAATCACCGTACGCGGCGACCGAGGGTTTGGCGCACGCGAGCGTGGCGACGCCCTGTGCGCGCGAGAATATATACACAGTCGTCAGTCACCGGACGTCGTCGTCGTCATCGATCGCGCGCGTCGTCCCAACGCAATCATTTCATTCACTCATCGCCGTGACGCGCGCGTGGGTTCGCTCATCGCGGGGTGCGAGACGGACGTCGACGATGTTCGTCGACGACGCGACGCGATGACGACGGTACCGACGATCGATCGATGACGATGGAAATATATCCACGCCATCCCTCGTCTCGCGATCGACGACGCGAGACGACGCGCGACACCACGCGCGCATCATCCATCCCGCGATCGATCGATCGTTCGATCCGCGATCGCGTCTCCCCGTCGTCTTCATCATCGCATCATTCATCACGTACCGCGACGAGGCTCATCGCTTCGCGACGCGTCGCGGCGTGCACATCGGCGTTGGTATTCTTCGCCTGCGCGCACACCGCGACTCGGGACGCGCGCTTAGAAACGCGCGCGCGCTTCGGCGTCACGATCGCGGGGGTGGTGGACGACGCGAGTGCGTACATCGTCGGTGGCGCAAAGTGCGGATCGAGCGCGATCGAGATCTGAGTGGAGATCGAGACGGGAGACCGACAGACGACGAGTCGTGACTCGTCGATCGAACGCTGCTCGATCGATCGATCGAGCACGCGTACCTACACGCGTTCGTGTGTTTGATGGGTCGAGACGTCTCTGAAGTATGGACGTGGTGTTCATACTCCAGAACGATTCGATCGAGTTCATCGATTCGAACGACTCGATCGAAATCTGTGCGTTGAAGTGGCGTGGATTCGGTCGAGACGTCACATCGGTCGAGAGGGACTGATTCGGCGAGTCGTGATTCGTGTGTACGTGTGTACGTATATTCGGGGAGTCACGACTCGAGTGTACGGACACACGGGGGTCCACGCGCGTCGAGAGCGCATCGCGACGACGCGAGACGACGACGCGCGTCGTGCCGTCGTCGACGCGATGATGCGTCGCGTCGCGCGCGCGTGTGGATCGTCGGTGACGGTGTCGCGCGCGTGGTGCGCGGTGGGTGTGGAGACGACGTCGAGGACGGCGTCGGCGGCGGCGAGCGCGCGACGACCGTCGTGGTGTCGAGCGGTGGCGACGGAACCGACGACGACGGAACCGGACCCGGGGAATTCAAAGTCGAACGACGCGTCGCGGCGACGGTACAGCGCGAGGAAAATCGTTCGAGGGATCACGCGTGAGGCGCTGTGTGACGTCGTCGCGGATGTGGATTCGTACGCGTCCTTCGTGCCCTTTTGCGCGGGGGCGCGGCGAACGCCTCGCGAGACGTGGGGCGCGTCTCGCGCGGCGGACGCGGCGACGAGAGGGGAGGAATATTTCGAGGCGGATTTAGAGATTGGATTTAAATTGTTCAGCGAGCGGTACACGAGCGCGGTGACGTGCGCGAGACCGGAGAGGGTGACGGCGAGGAGCGTGTCGAGCGGGTTGTTTAAATCGATGACGACGACGTGGACGTTTCAGAAATTATCAGACGCGGGCGCGGATCTGGAGGAGGAGGAGGACGATGGGTTGGGATTACCGATGGGCGATGGTGTCGTCGTGGATTTTGAGATTGATTTCGAGGTGAACGATCCTGTGCACGCGGCGGCGGTGAGCGTGGTTTTTAAAGACGTCGCGGCGGCGCAAATTTCGGCGTTTGAAAAGCGCGTGCGGTCGCTCGCGCTCGCGGCGATGCGGTGAGCGGCGTCTATTTCATATTTCTTTCATTTGTTTGTAAAACACAGCAGCGTAGCACTATTCTTCTTCTACTCGTCGTCGTCGTCGTCATACTCGTCGCGAACCTTCTTCGTCTTTTTCTCTTCGTCTCGCACGAATTGAATCGAAAAATTCCCCGTCGTCTCATCCTTTTCCGCCTTGAAATTATCCAGGCTCAACCCAAAGTTCCCGAGCAAAGAGTTTCCTAAATCTTTCATCTTCGACAACATCTCAGCCTTCATCTCCTCGCGTCGTCGCTCCACCACCGGCCGTAAACGCTCCGCGCCGCGTCTCGCGCTCGCCTCGCCCGGCGCCAACGCGCGCGCGCGTTCGTAATCCTCCAACGCCTCCTCCACCTCTCCCAACGCCTCTCGCGCGCTCGCTCGACGCAGATATACTTTCACGTACGACGGATCGATCTCGAGCGCCGCATCGCAATCCTCGATCGCCTGTCGATGCTTTCCCAGTCGTAACAGACACGCCGCTCTGTTGGCGCGGTACGTCGCCGCGACGCCGTCCACGGCCGTCGTCGCGTTCTCATCCGTCGTCGCGACCGCGTCGGTCGATCCATCGACGACGCGCGGTTTTTCTTCCCTTTGTGTCGTCTCGTCGCGCGTTTCAGAGACGACGCCGACGCACGCCAACGCCTCGGTGTACGCCTCGAGCGCGCGCTCGAAATCACCCACCGCGTACGATTCGTTCCCACGCGCCTTGGCGCGCTCAGCGCGCGCGCGAGGCGACGCGGACGGCGCCGAGTCGTCGCGTCGCGTCGTCTCCATCGCCTCGAGGACCACCATGACGACGACGACGAGTCGGTCGTCGGTTCGGTCGTCACAGTGTGGCGAATGGTTTTTTTAACGTCATCGACATGAGCGACCACGCGCGCGCGTCCTCGGCGCACGCGGAGAGCGCGTGCGGTGATCTCGCGAGAGACGATGACGTCGAGCGTTCGCTCGCGCGCGTCGAGGTACGCGCGACGACGACGAGGCGATGCGACGCGAGATTCGTTGACGCACCTCCGAGAGAATTCATGCGCGTCGTCATCGAAAAGCGACGACGCGACGACGCGACGCGACGCGGAGACTGACGTCGGTTCGGTTCTGTGTCGTTCACCCCTCGCGCGCAGTGCGGTGACCTCGATCGCGCGCTCGAACGCGCGAGACGACTGTTGACGTCGCACGGGGCGACGACGAGCGGCGACGGCGACGAACGCGCGACGGCGGCGTACTCGGTACCTCTGAGCGCGCGACGCTCGATGATCGAGGGCGCCGAGCGCGCGATGGCGGAGCTTGAGGTCGTGTCTCGCGCGCCCATGCGCGTGGTGGCGCTCGGACGATCGGGGGTGGGGAAGAGTCACGTGTTGAACCAACTCTTGCGAGAGCTCGCGGGGAGAGACGCGCCGCCGCCGACGGCCGAGAAGGAGGAAAGGCTCGCCGAGACGTGGCCTCGCGAATCGTTAACGATCGTGAGCGTCGTCGCGCACGATGAAGTCGCGGAGGAGAAGGCGGCGGATCATCTGCGTGCGGTGGAGGACGGTGACGGTGGAGGCGGGACGGCGTTGGAGGAGGACGCGAGCGCCTTCGCGCCGCCGCCGCCGATGGACGCGCGCACGAGCAGTGAGGTGTACATTCCTCGACACATGCGCGGACAGGCGATACGAGGCGACGCGGCCAAGTTCTCCGACGCGGCCGCGATTCGGAAGAAGAAATTAAAGGAGGCGGCGAAGAGGACGAATAAAAAGGGGGGGCAAAAGGTCAAGCCGAGTTACGTCTTGTACAAGACGTTTCACGAAGAACGCGCCAAGGAGAACGAGCAGAAGGAGGCTGAAGCGCGAAAGCGCGCGACGTACGAGGAGGCGATGAAGACTTACGAGATACCGATTCGAGAGAAACCGTTCGATCCGCCGCCGGTGCCGGTGGATAATCTTTTAAAGATTCACGCCGACGCGCCGTTTTTACTCCCCGAGGGCGATCTCATGGACACCACCTCGGTGGCGTGTTCCGTGAGCACGTCGGACGCGTTTCGGGTGACTTTAGTGTATTTTAGCGAAGACGTCGTGAAGAAGCACGTGCACGCGTTGGATTACGCGAGCGACGTGGCGAGAGCGGTGGAGAGATTACGAGACTCGTTGAGCGTCTACGCCGAGTCCTTCGTCAGACGAGAAGCCGAGGCGAGAGGCGTCCGCGAATTGACGCTTTTAGATTTCAAAGACCCCCCGAAAGAGGAGGGCGACGTCAACTCAGACGCCGAGTTCGGCTTACCCTCCGTGCTTCGAGTGGCGTGCGCGATGGTGGGCATCAATCCAAACATTTCATCGCTCGCCTCCGTCACCGCCGACGACGTCGCCGTGCCCGCCGAATACGTCGAGCGTTTGGGCAAGCGCGTGTCTTTTGAATACGTCCCCGAAGGCGGCGGCGAGGTGGATTACGCCGACGAGGAAACCTTTCTCCGCGCGTTACGAGCGACGAAACGCACGCTCGTGACGCAGACGCACGTGCCCTCCGCGTGTTGGGGACTCTTGCGCGAGGTGCGCGTGGACATTCCGACGCCGCCGGAAAAACGCGGCTTGATGTTGATCGACGCCCCCGGCGCCGGCGATTCCGATCCCGCGCGAGATCGACACCTCGTCGCCGCCCTAAGAAACGCGTCGAGCGTCATCTGTTTGGGCGATTCTCGAGAGGTGACGGGGGACGTTAAGCGCGCGCTGCACAAGAGCGGGTTTCTGCAACAATTGACGATTCGTCCGGCGACGCGACGTCTCATCAACGCCGTGCAGGGCGATCGAATCTGGGGAAGCACGCAGACGACGCTTCGACGCGTGCAGGCGACGCTCAAGCGAGAATTCGGACGCGAGGTGAGTCTGGAGCACCTCGAACGAGAAAATCCACCGCGAGACGCGCAGATTCGATGGGCCGTCGATCGCGTCATCAACGGAAACACCGCGCAATTGGCGACGACGAGACGCGCCGAGCTCTTACGCATGTTGACGGATCAAGACGGCAGCGTTCGAGAGATCACGCCGACGGCGCGCGCCGTCATCGCCGTCTCGTGGAAGTTTTTAGAGTTTAGATCCTCGTGGGCGAGAGTCCTCGATCCCGCCGAGGTGGACGTCGACGCCGTCACCGGACACGGCGCGCTGTACGCCGAGCTCGCGAGACTCAAACGCGCGAGAACGTTAAAGTTTATTCGTCGCGCGACGAGACGCGCACACGACGCTCTGAGCGCGTTTTGCGTCGCCGCCGAACCGCTCAACGCGCTTCCGGAGAGTTCAGACGATTCGCTTCGTGGATTTCACGATGAATTAGAGTTTTGTCTCGGTCCCGACGGCGCGTACGCCGAACGTCGCGCGTACGAGACGGCGTTATCCTTTTGTCGAGGAGTCGTCGCCGACGCGCTCGGGGATTCGATCGACGCGCTCGCCGAACGCGCGAACGATGCGACGACGTTCGATGCCTTGCGACGGCGTCTCCGCGAGGCGGTGGGTCTCGGCGAGCGTCCGCTCGAGATTCGCGCGCGGGACGACGCGCGGCGGTTCATCCTCGACGTGACGGCGGCGGCGCGCGACGCGCTCTCGAACGTCTTCTTCGACGCGTCGAGCGAGGACTCGTCGTCGTCCAGGAAGACACCGTCCGGTGGATTACGAGACGCGTGCGTCGTCTTGACGCGTCGATGGTCCGAGGCGCTCCTCTCCGAGACGGAGGAAAGTCGAGGCGAGACGGCGTTCGAGTCGCTCGTTCGACGCACCATCATGGACCTCGGCGGCGAAGAGACCGATCCGAAGCGCGCCATGACGCGCGCGCTGATAGCGATGAGTCTGACCAAGTTTAAATTGGGCGCGGGATTGAAAAAGGCGTACCACCACGCGCCCGAATCTCGCGAACGAGACGCGACGCGGCGTCTGTGGACCGAGTGCGCGAAAAAGGCGAGGACAGAGCTCGCGACGCAAATCAAGGCGTTGACGCAGGGTTTACTGTGCGCGTATCACACCAACGAGGCGGACGATGCCATCATCGGTGACGTCACGCGCGAGGGAATCGACGCTTTCGCCGCGGAATGCGTCGACGCCGTGGCGTACGCCGCGCGCGGCGCGGCGCACGCCGTGATGGACGTCGTCGAGCGCGAGGCCAAGCGTTGGTTCGACGCGCCGTCGCTCGCGGCGAGCGAAGACGCGCTTCGAGCGTGCTCGACGTGCGTGAAACCATACGTACAGAAACAAATCATGCCGGAATTTCGAGCGCGCGTCGCCAAGAGACGCATGCTCGCCGCCATCGAACCAGACGTCGAGGAGGCGCGCGCGCTGCTCGAGACGACGAGCGCGGTGTTGGGCGAAGAGGCGAAACCTCCGCCGACGCGAATCGAAAAGACGAAAATCATCATCGCGCTCTCGGATGTTGCATCGCGACCGTACGAGCTGACGAAGCCGTGTCTATCGAAACCGGGCGGCGGCGTGGATTCGGACGACGACGTGCGCGTGGGATTGGACGAGTTTCCTCTGCGGATTTACGCGCCGCGCGAGGCGCGCGACGAGGAGCCGACGACGGAAGCGCCGGATGCGACGACGACGACGACGACGGAAGCACCGGATGCGATCGACGAGGTGCCGATCGACGACGAACCGATGCCGGCGGAGGTGGAGGCGGAGACGGAGACGACGCCGATGAAGCACACGCAGACGCAAACCGAACCGGCGAACGACGTCGTCGCGTCGCCATCGACTCGGAACGAGATCGCCGTGCAGACGGACCCGACCGAGTTATCGCTCGCCGTGTCGCCGGTGAGACTGCGCGCGAACGAGCGAGAGGTGTCCGAGAGTGATCCTCCCGAGAGTGATCTTCCGCAGCGTTCGTCGTCAAAGTCAGACGTCACGGCGAGACCGCCCGACGAAGACGAGACGCCGGCGTACGTCAAGAAGGCGCCCGCGTCCGAGACGTCCACGGGCGCGAAAAAGAAACGTAAGATGATGTGCGTGACGGATTTACACGCCAATGTCGCGTACGCTTCGAGAAAGAAACGGCTCAGGTTATCCGTCACGCCGTCGGCGGCGCCCATGGACGCGCTCACCGCCGAACTTCCGCTCGAGACGACCCGATCCCACTTTGATCGACCGCGGCGTCCTCGAACGCGCCCACCGCGCGCCACGCGCGATGAGGCGTTCGATTTCGACAGCGACGTCGAATCGGCCGAGCCGGTGCCGAGACAGAGACGCACAAACGTCGACGCCATTTTGGAGGCGCTTCCGGCGCACGTGCGCGTCGTCGATCCCGGTGGTTGCGACGCCGGACTATCTCCTCAAAACGTTCGTCGAATGCTTCCACCGCTCGATGAAGAAGACGAAAACGCCGACGACGACGGCGACGGCGACGAAGGAGAAGACGGGGCCCTTCGAAGACCGCGTGGTTCACCGTCTTGGATGCAAAAATTCGCCGACCCAACCAACCGTCGGGATTTTACTCGCGGACGTTAGCCCGCGCGTGTACCATAGCAGACGACGATAATGAAAATGTGCGTCACGACACTCCTCATCGTTTCGTCGACGAGACAAAGACTCGAACCGCGCGCGCGCGGCGAGACGGCTAATAAGACGCCCGCGTCCCAAAAAATCACTTTTCGTCACCACCCCCAACGAACTTTTGTGTTTCGTCGTCACTCGCGCGCGCGACGACGCGTCGACGATGTCGGACGACCTCGGTGCGCGCGCGGAAAAGCGCGGCGGTGCGCTCACACTCACCGTCGATCGTCCGCGCGCGCTCAACGCGCTCAATTCCCGCGTCATTGAGTTTTTCCACGACGCGCTCGATTCGGGCGAACGCGACGCATCCGTCGCCGTGTACGTCATACGAGGCGCCGGACGCGCATTTTGCGCCGGCGGTGACGTTCGAGCAGTTCGAGAGATGCTCTTACGCGGCGAATCGGCGCGCGCGATCGCGTTTTTCACGCGAGAGTTTGCGCTGAATGGACGCCTCGCGCGACTTCGCAAACCGAGCTGCGCGGTGTGGAACGGCGTCGTCATGGGCGGCGGCGCCGGGTTGAGTTGCTACGCCGACGTGCGCGTGGCAACGGAACACGCGGTGTTCGCCATGCCGGAGTGCGCGATCGGGTTGTATCCAGACGTCGGGGCGGGATGGTTTTTAAACGCGCTGTGCGGGCACGCGACGGCGACGTATCTCAGTCTCACGGGGGCGCGCGTGCGCGGCGCGGCGTGCAAGACGATGGGTCTGGCGACGCATTACGTTCGGTTGGAGACGTGGGAGCGCGATGTCGCGGCGCGCGTGGAGGCGTTACCCGTGGGTGCGAGCGCGAGCGATCTCGCGGCGTGCGCCGAGGCGGGCGAAGAGGGGGCGTCGGCGGAGAGCTCCGGCTCGGACGCGGCGGGGACGTATTTGACGAGCGCGCGCGGGCGAGAGGCGGTGGAGGAGGTGTTCGGGGACGATTCAATGTCTCTGAACGATATCGTGGTCGAGATGAGACGAAGGATCGAGCGCGCGACGAGCGAGGATGAACGCGCGTTTTTCGTCGAGGCGGCGGCGAGCGTGGCGAAATCGTCGCCGACGAGTCTCGAGGTGTCGCTCGAGCTCATGCGTCGGGCGCGAGGGAAATCGTTGGATTGGGTGTTGGCGATAGATAATGCGTTGATCGGGAAATTCATACTCGCAGAAGATTTTAGTCGAGGCGTGGAGGCGGTGTTGGTGAGCAAGATGGGGGTGCCTCCGCCGGGAGGGTGGATGCCCGCGCGTCCCGTCGCGGATTATTTTCGAGACGTCCCGAAAGAGGATGCGAAACTGTAGCGACTGATGGATCGGTTGATATGTGTGTATTAATACAAGAGCGCAGACGGACGCGACTAGCTCACGTGCTCGTTTTCACCGGCGCGCGAGACGACCACTGCATGGAGGCTTCGTGCACCACGTCGCCGCCTTGCGCTCCCGTCTTCAATCCGTTCGCCGCCGCTCGCACCGCCTCGCGCTTCGACTCTAACTCTGCAATCTTTTCCTGTGCCTCGAGTTCGAGCGTCGCAGCCTCCTCTCGCAGCGTCTCCGCCTCCTTGCGCTTGGCCTCGGCGCGCGTGTTCCTCGCCACCTCGTCCGGAGACTTACCCGAGTACACCACCCGCGACGCGTTCGCCGCGACGTCGAGATCAACCACACCTCTCTCCGCACACAGCGCGTCTATGGCGTTCAATCTCGCCTCGACCGCCTCCTCGACGCAAATGTCATCAAACTCTCGCTCGGCGTGCTCCTTGACGGATTTCAAAAGATTCGCGTACAAGTCGTACAAAGGTTCGTGGTGCGCCGGATTCAATCCCGGAAACGCTCGAATAAACTCCTGCGTCGATGAATGCGCATGGTCAGTGTTCGTTCGTTTCGCTCTCGCGCGTCTTCGACGCGTCGCGCGTGTCTCTCGTTCGACGCCCCGTCGGCGCGGGGGAACCAGCTGTCGCGACGTTCGAGCTCGACGCACCTGCGCCGTGGGAAGCTCCACGCACGCCCCGAGCGCCGCCGCGAACGACGCGCGAAGTTCTCGCACGCGAATACCGGGCGCCGGCGCCGCCTCTTCCGTCGCCATCGTCGCGTCCGGCGCGGGTGCCTCTTCCGCGCTCATTCTTTTTGAAAACAATCACCACCGAGCGCTCGAGCGAGACGTCTCTCCCTCGCGAGCGATCCGCTCCGTCGTCGCGATCGTTTCGATTCCGTTCGGTTCGGTTCGATCGTCGTCGTCCGCGCGCGTCTCGCGTGCGTCTCGCCGCGGGTCGTCGTCGCGTCGCGCGTCGGCGAATGCCGCCCACCGTCGTCACTCGCGCGCGCGTCTCGCCATGGCGCGACTCGAGCACGAACACACGCCCTTCGCGCGGAAAGAGGCGATGTGGGCGGCGGTGTTCGATCCCACGCGCGCGGACGTCGCCTTTGCGTGCGGCGCGGACGGGTACGCGTCGAGATTGAAGCGCGGGCGGGACGGTCGCTTTCGATGCGTCGAGCGCTTGGCGCCGCACGACCGCGCCGTGCGCCACTGCGCCGTGTCTCCGTGCGGACGCGCGCTCGCGACCGCCTCTTTCGACGGCACCGGATTCGTGTACGCGAGACACGCGCGCGAGGCGTCGGATGGGCGAGACGGGGACGGGGACGGCGTCGAGGCGACGGACGACGAGCGGTGGCGACGCGCGTGTTGCGTCGAGGGACACGAGAGTGAGGTGAAATCGTGCGCGTGGTCACCGTCGGGGGCATTGTTAGCGACGTGCGGACGCGATAGAACGGTGTGGATCTGGGAATCGCACGGGGACGATGACTTTGAGTGCGTGGCGGCGCTCTACGGACACGGCGGCGACGTCAAGCGCGTGACGTGGCATCCCACGGAGGACGTCCTCGTGAGCGTGAGTTACGACGAGAGCGTGCGAATTTGGAAAGAGGACGTCGACGGTGACGATTGGTCGTGCGTGCGCGTGCTCGGAGGGGAGGATGGGAAGGGTGGCGACGGACACGAGGGGACGGTGTGGTGCGCGAGTTTCGAGCCGAGGGCGCGAGACGACGGACGCGCGGGCACGCGGTGCGTCACGTGCGGCGGCGACGGCGCGTTGATCGTGTGGAACGGGGTGGGATTTTGTAACACCGAGCTCGAGTACGGGACCAAGTTCGCGTGCGGGCACGATCGAGCGGTGTTGAGTTGTTCGTGGGGAAAGAATGGGCTCGTCGCCGCCGGCGGGGGCGATAATTCAATCAGAATATACGGCGAAGTCGACGGCGAGTGGTGCGAGATCGCGCGCGCGGAAAACGCGCACGACGACGACGTCAATCACGTCGAGTGGTCACCGCACGATTCGTCTCTGCTCATATCCGCCTCGGACGACGGCACGATCAAGACGTGGCGGTTTCGCGCCGCCGAGGAATGAATAGCTCCGGTTGCTCTGTCGACGAAGAAAACCGTCCGTCTATCGAGTCATCACCACCGTCCCTCGTGACACGCGCCGTCGATCGAGCGAACGTTCGAACACATCGCCAAACACTCGTTCGCGTACGTCATGCCGTTCTCTCCGCACACCGGCGCGTACAGCGCGACGCACGCCGCGGCGCACGAATAGCCCGGATGTCGAAACCGCTTCTCGTCGTCGTCGTCGCACGCCCCGCTCGCGAGCACCTCGTTCGCCCGTCCGGTGTTCCCGAACATCCCCGCCGCGAAGGCACAATGCGCCCAGCACGCGTTACTGAACGTCCCGATGGTTCTCGCGCACGTCGGCGCGAAGGCGTCGTCGCCGCACGCGGACCGACACGCGCGAATCTTCGCATCGATGTCGCTCTCCGGCGCGTTCGACGTCGCTCTCACCGTTAACGGCGCGAGGTCGTGATCGTCCGGTGACACGCGCGCGCTCGCGGCTCTTCGAACAAAGTTTGCGAGCAGCGCGAGCGCGCGGAGGATCGTCGTCGTCGTCGTCGTCGTCGCGGGCATGAGAATGGAGAATGCGGTTTTTCACACCCTCGGGAAAGTAAACCGCCACCGTCCTCGTCGTCGTCCTCGCGCGCGCGTTCGGACGCACACACGGCGTCGTTCGGTGGATAAAAATATTCTCCATCGCACCGCACCGCGCGACGCGCCGACCGACGCGTTTTGCGCGCGTCGAGACGTCGATCACCCACCCGTTCGAGTCAGCACCCGTCATCGTCAATCCAACCGCCGAGGCGCCCGACTCGCCCATCGCCACTCGCGCGCGTCCGCGTCGACGCCGCCGTCTCCCCAACCCGCGCGTTCGACGCGACGAATTCTTTCGCGCGCACATGTCTCTCGCCGCGCCTCGCGCGCGATTCGCGCGCGACGCGCGCGCGCAATCATCAGATCCCATCGAGGGGAACCAACGAACGCCCCGCGCGCGCGCCGACGCCGCACCGCACGACGATTGGTTCTCGAGCGAGGACTGGTCGACGGCGCGACGGACGCCGACGGTTCGGTCGCACGACTCGCGCGCGCGCGATCCCGACAGCGCGTACGGGAACGGTCGTCGAGCGCGTCGGGACGATGATGGCGGCGATGGGTCTCCGAGCAAACGCAAGGGCGGCGGGATGATGCATCTACGCGCGGCGGTCGGTGTCGACGCCGAATCGGCGCTGTCGGTGGTGGACGAGGCGATCGATGCCGTCATCGTGCGCTCGATCGGGGCGACGTCGGCGGCGGTGCACGCGCTGAGTCGAGGGGCGAGTTATTTAGGGGAGGTGTTCGATTCGGCGGGCGGCGGCGGCGCGGGACGAATGAAGAAGGATGACGATGCTGTGACGCCGAGAGGGAAAGAACGCGTCGTCGTGACGCCGAGAGCGATGCGTTTTGACGCCACGCCGTCGGTTCGACGCGACGACGACGCGAGAGAGATTGAGACGTTGCGACAACGCCTTGCGGACGCCGACGCCGCGCTTCGCCAGCGCGACCGCGTCGTCGACGACTTGAAACGACAAAATTTAGCCATTCAGCGACGACAGGTGGCGAGAGAGACAAAGTCGAGAGGCGAGGACGACGAGACGCGCGCGCTCGTCGAGCAGCTTCGCGCGCAGGTGGAATCGTTGATGAGCGAAAAGGCGGCGTTGACGCGAGAAAACGCGCGCCTGGCGAGAGAAAACGGCGATTTGCACGCCTTCGCGCGCGGCGCGTCGAGCGATACCGAGGAGTACGACGCCGCGTCCGACGCCGGATCGAGCGAGATTGGAAATTTGAATCCAGAGGAGATGATGAAATTAGAGCGCGAAATCGCCGAGATGGAGGCGTCGCTGGAAAATTCGACGCTCGAGTACGCGGCGGCCAACTCGAGCATGGATCGCTCGGACGACGGGCGCTAAACGAATGACACGCGTCGCATCGTCGTCATCACTCGTTGTATTATACACAAGGTTATTGTATGTCAGTTAATCCTACGTCCTAATTACGTTATTAATATCTACACGTCCGTCCGTCGAGTGGGCGTCTCGCTCGACGCTCACTCGACGTCGGCGGAGGAGTCGTCGACGGACGCCCCCATGGGATCGTTCCCAATCGTCGCGATGTCCAACGCCTGCATGTCCCCCTCGAATTGCACCGCGACGTCGATCGCGTCCTCATCCTCGGTGTCGAAATCTTGAGTCATGAAATCCGGTCCGACAATCTTCAACGCCGCGTCGACGGCGAGCGGCGTGAGCGCCATGGACAAAATGACGACGATGACGAGCAACTCGTCCAATCCCATGGGAAACAACGACCCGGTCGATCCCGACGTCGCTTGCCCGAAGATGACGAAGGCGAATTCCCCGCCTTGACATAAAAACGCGCCCGCGACGAGCGCTTCGCGCCACGTCAATCCCACCGCGGGTCCGAGCGCGGTGATCACCGCCGTCTTGCTCGCCATGAGCGTCACCGTCATCAAGAGGGCGATTGGCCACAACTCGATGAAGAGGGGTAAATCGATCGTCGTGCCGATGGTGACGAAGAAGAGGGATAAAAACAATCCCTTGAACGCCTGTAACTCGCGAATGATGGTGTGGGAATACGGCGTATCGGCGAGAATGATCCCGGCGAGAAACGCGCCCAACGAGTCGGAAAAACCGATGGCGCTCGACGCGAAACTAAACCCGAAGAGCACCAAGAGCGACATGGCGACGAAGACGTCGTTGGTGCAATTCTCTTTGCATATCGCGCGGTACCCGAGCAGTGCGAGCTGTCGACCACCGAACGCGAGCGCGCCGAGATCGAGAAACGACGTCGCCCCGCCCGCGGCGAGCACGGGGACGTCGACGCCGTCCCCGGCGCCCGCGCGCAGCGTCTGCAACACGGGTAACAAGATGATGAAGGGCACGACGGCTAAATCTTGAAACAGCAACAATCCCAAACTCGCCGTTCCGAATTTCGTCGTCAACATTTTACGATCCGCCAAGAGTTGTAACCCGAACGCCGAGGACGAGAGCGACAACGCGAAGCCGATGACGACGGCTTCGAGCACCGACGACACTTGCAACAACTCGTCGTGTCCGGGTTGGACAAACTCCAAAACCTTGGTCCCGAGCGCGTCTCCGGCGGGTAACAGCGCCGCCGCGAAGACTAAATTCACCACCAACACCTGCGTGAGCCCGAGTCCAAAGGCGTATTTCGCCAACGAACTCAACTTTTTCGACGACAACTCCAACCCCATCTCGAATAAGAGAAATTGAATGCCGAGTTCGCAAAACTGATCCACCTCTTGATTTTCGATGAATAACCCCGCGCGATTGAGCGCGAGTCCGATGCCTAAAAACCCGAGCACCGGACTGAGCTTTAATCTGTTGAATAACGGCACGATGACGACGACCGAGGCGAGTAATAACCCCACGTCGACGTCGACGGATTTCAAAACCTTGGTCCACTCTTGATCGTCGATGACGGCGCCCGCCTCAGCCTCTCGAGAGATTGTATTCGCGATGGATTCCACGAATAACGCCGGATCCTCCAACGCACGCACGACCTCACCCGTCGGTAACGTCTCCTCGGGTCGTTCACCGTTTAATAATCCCATCGCGTCTTGCGCCAAGGACACGCCGCGCTTGACGAAGCTCAACGGCGTCACCCCGCTCTCGGCGTCGATTCTCGGCGCCAACGCCTCGAACGATCGCGCCGTCGCGTCCGCCACAAACGTCATCGGATGCACATCCATCATCGGTGCGTGATACTGACGGAGGACGTGCGATACCGACGACGCGACGTCCCCGAACGCCGTCGCCGCGTCCCACGCGCTCGCGTCCCAGGCGACGCGCGTCCGCGTCCGCGCGCGTCGTCGTCGTCCCGTCGTCACCCGCGTCACCCGCGACGACGACGAGTTCGTCGACGACGACGACGACGAACAACAACACGCGCGAACCCTCCCCACGTCACGATCACACGTCGACGAACTCGACGAACTCGACGCCCATCGCATCGTCACCCGCATCGTCACCCGAGTCGTGCGCACGAATGAATGAATCAATCAATCAAAGAATCAAGGCGCGACGATAAACGATACACGATGGACGATCGCTCGCGCGCGCGCGCCCTCTCCGACTCGCGCGCTCTCGCTCGCGCGCGCGTCACCCTCTCTCCGACGAAACACGTCAAGACGTCGAGACGTCGAGACCGCGTGAAGACCGAAAGACGTACGGTACGTCCTCCATGGCCCTTTACCTCACACAAAGCGAGTCATTCATCCATACTCACACACGGGACACGTCCATGAATGATATCCGATCCGATCCAATCGCTCGATCGCGGACGACCGCGAAAAAGACATTGGAGGATGACGAGGATGACGTGGACGACGCGATCGGATTCCGCGTGGATGACGTGGATCGGCGCGTGGATGATGATTGGTGAGTCGTGACTCGCGCGCGTGGATGACGACGACGACCGAACGCGGGGGTGCACGAAAGCGTGCGTGCGTGAATGCGTGAGTGTCATGAATGAATGAATGAATGAACGACCTAGCGCCGCACACCGACGCGTGCGCGCGCCGTCGACGATATATACACACACACATATTTCTCTCGACCGAATCGAATCGACGAATCGACCGCGACCGAGTCGCACTGATTGATTCATTCATTCATTCATTCATTCAAAAACACGGAAAGCGTCATCCGCGTCACTCGTTCGCGCGCGTCTCGATGGAGAACCGAAAGACGACGGACGCGCGCGCGTCGGTCGACGCGTGCGTGCGTCACGATGATTCGTATTACGCGTCGGCGTATAACGACGCGCCGTCGCGCGCGGTTTTCCACGCGCGCGACGACGGTGACGAATGCATCAATCCTTGGGGCTTGAGAGGGTTCGTCCCTCCAAAGCGGTTTCGAGTCGCGGGGTACGGGTACGCGCACGCCGAGGACAGCGCGCGCGTGTACGACGCGTCGTCGGTGATGACGACGACGATGGAGACGAAAGGGATTTCGGGCGAGCGAGCGAGCGAGGACGGCGACGATGGAGACGGGTACGGGGCGCGGGGGGGGAGACGCGAACACGAGACGCGCCGACGCGCGAGCGGGACGATGACGAGTCGACCGAGTTGGACGGGGACGGTGATGACGCGCGCGGCGGCGTGTTGATAAGCGAAGCGTGGTGGGTGTGATGCGTACATCGTACGTGTGTGTATTCTGTTCTATTCTTTTCTATTCTTTTCTATTCTTTCGAGCGGCGCGCGGGGGGGGGGCGGCGCGCGCGTCGCGCCCGGAGCCCCGCGCGTTGAGTCTTGTAGTGAATGTATTATACATATACGCACATAAAGCGCGTGTATTCGAATCACGAGATCCAGACGACGGTGAGATTGCCGCACCGAGGCGGATCGTGGACGACGTCGCGCGCGGCGTCGCAAAATTTACGTTGCATCGCGGCGAGCGCGTCGACGCCGCGGCGTCCGCCGGCGTTGGATTTCTTGGACGACGACGACGATGATTTTCCCGCGCACGCCGCGTCCGGGCCGAAGAGCACGCGTTCGGTCGCCATGTACGCCTGAAACTCGTTCACGACGATTTCTTCCACGGAGACGTCGTAACGAAGTTCGCGAAGGAATTCGACCCACGTCGCGCGCTCGGCGTCGTCGAGCGCGTCGCCGAGGTAAAAGTCGTAACACCATCTCGCGAAATCGTCCCTCGCGTACCACAGACCGTGCATCGCCTCGTGTAACAACGCGTCTTGGACCTCTCTCGCGTCGCCGCTCGCGCACACGGCGATGACGCACGCCTCCGGGACGACGTCTCTCGTCGGCGGCGGCGCGTCCTCGCCGTCCCACCCGCCGCCGTCCCACCCGCCGTCCCACCCATTCCGCCGCGACCACTCCGCGGACACGGACACGCGTCCACACTTTTCCTTACGAACCACTCCCGCGTCCACCAACGCCTCCATCATCGCGCGTTCATCGTCCCACGCCCCGTCCCCGTCGTCGCCGCGCGCCGCGTTGTAAAACTCCACCAACTCCCGCACGCGCGCGTTGTGCCCACTGTAATTCGCCACCCCACCCCGCGCGCCCGCGGGCAACGCCTCGGCGACGCGACCGCGATGGTCGGGATCCTCGATGTACATGGACGCGCGTCCCAGCGCGCGACGCTGCGTCGCCGCGTCTGGAAACGTCAAGAGGAGCACTTTTTCATTCCCCACCCAACGCGCGACGCGCGGCGCCTTTCCATCGCCGCGCGACGCGCTCGACGCGCGCGAATCGCTCGACGCGACGCGCGTCGTCAATCCCGCGACGTACGCGTCGAGATCCGTCGTCGGAAGGAGTCGCGCGCGATCCCTGCCCATGGCGCCCACCGCGTCGCCGTGTGGGAAGAAAAAAATGAACAAGCGTCAGAACCGCGCGCGCGCGACGGAACGCTCGACGATGGCGACGACGACGACGACGATGACGGCGACGACGGCGACGGTGGCGACGACGACCACGCGCGCGCGAGGACGCGCGGGCGCGCGTGGACGCGTCGTCGCGCGACGGGTGCGTGGGTCGAGGTTTTTTTTGTGTTTAGCGCTCGACGCGAGACGACGCGGGGAGAGACGCGAGACGACGCGCGAGGCGACTGACGAGACGCGCCCGCGGTGTGGGTTTCGGTATCGCGCGTAGGGTGACCGCATCGCGCGCGCGGCGGTGTCGGTGAGCGCGGAACAGGAGGAGGAGAATCGCACGCGCGTCAAGGTGCTCTCCGAGGCGTTGCCGTATCTGCAACGATTCGCGGGACAGACTGTGGTCGTGAAATACGGTGGTGCGGCGATGAAGAGCGAGGAATTGAAAGCTGCGGTGATTCGTGACGTGGTGTTGCTGTCCACGGTCGGGATTCGACCTGTGCTCGTGCACGGTGGCGGGCCGGAGATCAACGCGATGTTGGACAAGGTTGGCATCGAGCCTAAATTTTTAAACGGTTTGCGCGTGACGGACGCGGCGACGATGGAGGTGGTGGAGCAAGTGCTCACCGGTAAGGTGAATAAGAGCATCGTCAGTCTCATCTCGTGCGCGGGCGGGAAGGCTGTGGGGATTTGTGGCAAGGATGGGAATTTATTACGCGGGCAGGTGAAGAGCGAAGACCTCGGATTCGTCGGCGACGTGACGCAAGTGAACACGTCTTTAATTCGTGAACTCGTGAGCGTTGGGTACATTCCCGTCGTCGCCACCGTCGCCATGGACGCGCGAGGTCAGGCTCTGAACGTCAACGCGGATACCGCGGCGGGCGCCATCGCCGCCAAGCTCGGCGCCGAAAAGCTCATCCTCATGACGGATGTCCCGGGCGTGTGCACCGACAAGGACGATCCGAGCACGCTCATTCGCGAATTAACCATGGATGAGACCGAAAAGGCCATCGCCAGCGGCGTCATCGCCGGTGGTATGATTCCCAAGGTGGAGTGCTGCATGAACAGCATCACGAACGGGGTCAAGAGCGCGCACATCATCGACGGCAGAGCCAAGCACAGCCTGTTGCTCGAAATTCTCACGGATACCGGCGTCGGCACCGTGATCACGAGTCCCGTCGTCGCCGTGTAATTAATGAATGATACACGCTATTATTACACACATGACAACGCACGCGCTGTCACGAGTCGCTACATAAACAAATACTCTACGCGTCGGCGGGGCGTTTGCGCGCGCCGCCGAGAGTCGCGCCGCGCGCGCCGACGTCGGGCGCGGCGCACCGACGTTCGCGACTCTCGAAACAATCGCACTCGCACGGTCGTCGCTTAAACTTTTCCACGCCTTGACTCTTCACCGTCTGTTCGCGACAGGAATCGCAGCAGTACACGGTGTCGCCGCACGTTTCGCACGCGATCAAGACGACGTGACATTTAACGCCGACGCACTTCGAAAGCCGTCCAGACGGCGCGCGACACCCGTCGCACCACGACGTCTCCGGTAACTCGTTCTCGGGACCGACGGGCACGGACCCGCGCGCGTCGAAGACGTAATTCGATCCCTTGAACAACGATTCCTTCGCGTCGAACTCTTTCGCATACGCCACGATGCCGCCTCGCAGTTTACGCACGCTCTTCGGCCTGGATTTCTCGTCCAGACGCGTCGCGAGATACGTCGCCACTTTTTCACACCTCACGCCTCCCGTGCAGTAAATGTACACATCCTTCCCGGCGACGTGCGCGTCCACGACGCCGTCGCGCGCGAGCCACTCCTTGAGCTGCGAAAACCGTCGAATGGGAGCCAAGACGCTTCCTCGAAACGCGCCGACGCGACTCTCGTAAAAATTCCTCGTATCGATCACCGACATCTCCTCCTCGCGTCTCGTCGTCAACGCCTCGTGCCACGCGCGAGGACTCACGCTCTGCACGTCCCCACCGCACGTCTCCGACGTCGAGAGCTCGCGCTCACCGAACGGACACAATTCCTCGACGACGCGGACGCTGAGCGTCGAAAACGCGTGCGCGCACCCCGGCTCTGGTTTCCAGAACTCAACCCCACCGCCGCGTTCGCGCAGTCCGAGCGCGTCGATGGATTCGAGAAAGTCCGTGAACGCGCGCATGGTTTGTGCGTCGTTCGCGGCGGCGGTGGCGTTGATGCCCTCGGGCGCGACGCGAATCTTTCCGGTGATGGCGCCCTGAGCTGTCGTGTCACTGTACTCGACGATGCGCGCGACGACGCTCGCGGGAGCGTCGATTTTAACGTATTTGTAGAAGAGGACGACGACGCCTTTATCACCGCAGCCGCACGTCAGGCGCAGAGGGTCGGACGCGCCGCGGGCGTTGCGTCGACTCGCGAGCATCGTCGTCGAGTGAAGGTGTCCCGGGAAAAAGTGAACAAGGACGGCGGGTTGTTTTACAATTCCTCGACGAACGCGTCCGCGCCGAGGGTCATGGGTTCGATGGTGATGGTCGTGGGTACTCGTGGTCGGTCGTTGGCGGCGTCGTTCATGGCCTTGGCGGCGGCGAGGCGACGAGCGGTGTGATCGTCGTCGTCGACGGCGCCGTCTTGGAATTCCTCGCGAAGACGCGCGCGCGTCCAAATAGCGCCGAGGAGAAGACGCCATCGAAGACAGGCGTCTCGAAATGCCTTTGCCTCGAGCGCGAGACGGCGCGCCTCCTCGATTTCTTCGTGTTTGCGTAACAGCGCGTCTTTGAATTCTTCGCACACGACGACGCCGTTGAAGACGGGGAGTGTCTTTCCGCCCGCCTTGTATTCAAATCCCACGAGCGCGGGCGCGTAATCGATTTGCATCGATTTCGCCGTCTTGGACACGCGTGGGAGATTCACGTGCACGGTACCGGGCGGCGGTAACGCGTTACCGTACAGATCGACGTTCCCGTGATCATTCTTGGGCACAAGACCGCCGACGGCGGCGGGCGGCGTCCACGGCTCCGTCTGCCACTCGCCGTACAGCGCGATGTCTCCCGGAACGCTCTGCGGATCCTCGGGACAATCGTCCCGCGCGAGCATCGTCGATCGCCACTCTTCGCTCTCTAATCGCTCCTTCGAGCCCTCAGCCTGCGTCATCAACCATCCCTCGCGCGCGCGCGCCAAGCCTCTCACGCGCGCCTGCGACGCTCGACTGTGAATGGTACGCACGGGCGCGCCCAACGACGCGTCCATCACTCGTCGTCGGCACTCGCTCTTCCATCTCTCGGCGCTCTTCAATTCTTTCACGCACGATCGCGGGAACACGGGTTCACCGGCGATGAGACCCTTGACGGGATGTCTGGGATGCACGCACTGCGAACGCGTCAAAAATCGTTCCACCACCCAGAGAGGATGATTTTTAATCTCCGTCATCGTGCTCGGCACGCGCTCTCTCGAACTCCTCGCGTCCATCTCAAACGTCTCCGCCGCGTCGGCGCGCTCCATCAGCGTTCGCATCTCCGGCGCGCAGTCTCGCGCGACGGCGTCGCGACGCACGCGCTCGGCGAACGTCGTAATCTTTTCCCACCACTTCCAATCCGGCGTTCGATGATGCAACGCCTGCGAAAATGCGAGCGCGTACTTGCGCGTTACGTCTCTCGCGCCGAGATCGTGGTAGAACGCGACGACGTAGGGCATGGACGAGGACGCGTCCGCCGTGGTCGTGCGTTTACGGTTACCGAAGATTATCTCCGGGGCGTCGCACGATCCTCGCGTCGTCGGCGCAGCGCACACCCATCTCGGGTTCGTCGTTCCGTCCTCCTCGCGTCTCGCGCAGAGCACTTCGCACCAATGTCGCGCGTATTCGTTTTTACCGCGCTCGTCGTCATCCTCCACCGATGGCGGCTTGGACGAACGCAACGCGCCGATGGATTCGAGTTTCGCCGCGCTCGCGCGAATCGGCGTCGGTTCCAACGACGACACACATCGACACGACAGTCCCAATCCCTGACACAGCGCCGCGAACAGCGCCGCGGACGCCTCTTCACTCATTCGCACGGTACCGCGTTTGGACCAGAGGTGCGCGAGTCGAGCCGCGAGGCGCGCGGCGCCGCCGTCGACGCCTCGACCCGCGCGACCGAGGGCGACGCCGAAGGCGCGGCGACGCCATTGCGCGTCCTTCACTCGCGTCTTCTTCGGCTTCTCGTCCTCGTCGTCTAAAGATATCGGCGGTGCGATGGTGTCCGCGAACCAATCTACCAATCTCGACAACGTCCCGACCTCGATCGTCGAACAAGACGACGACGAAGACGCCGCGCCAACGCTTCTCGCCAATTCCGGCGGCGCGCACGAAGACACCAACGCTCGCAATAATCCGCTCGACGCCGCCGCTCTCACCAACCTCCCCCGCGCGAATAAACACATGACGTGCGCGTGATGCGTCGCCAACAGATTCGTGCGCTCCTCGTCCGTCAAACGTCTCGATTTCTTCCTCGTCTTTGCCTTTGATTTCGCCGCCGTCGTCGTCGTCGTCGTCTCCGTGGGATCCTCCTCCAGCGTCACCCGCTCCTCCGGCTCGACGTCCGGGACGTACGCGCCGTAATCGCGCTCATCGTCCACATCGTCCCACTCCTCTTCGCTCTCGTCCGCGCGCGTCTTGGCCTCGGCGCCGCACGCGCCGACGTCGTCGTCCGACGCCGCCAACGCCGACGAATCATCTCTGTGATCGAACGGGAGCGACACGCCGAGCGTCGCCGCGATCTCTCGCGCGCTTCGTCCGCGAGGCGCGTTCGCGCGCGAAGCGTCGTCGTCACCGCGCGTCGACGCGTCGACGCCGCGACCATCGACGCCGAAGATCTCGACCGAGGTTGGATTCCCACCGTCGTCTCGTCGACGTCGTTTCGCCACCGTCGCGCGCACGGCGGCCCTCGAGCGCGCGCGGAGAGAGGCGTCGTCGCGCGCGACGTCGTCCATCGCCGCGAGCGAGAGAGAGACGGCGCGCGAGACGGCGAGAGGGGCGACACTCTCTGACGCGACAGTTCCTCGTCGTGTCGTTCGTCGTGTCGGTTCGCACGACCGATTCACCGCGCGCGCGGACGTCGACGCGGCGCGCCGCGCGAGGACCGCGCGCGCGCGCGTTTGAAGGCGCGGTTCGAGCGGCGCGCGACGTCGCGCGACGCGCGCGGCGACGACGAGACGACGTTGTCTCTTCATATCCACCGAGACATCTCGGAAACCGACCGACGACGACGGACGACGCCGTGGACGTCCGCGCCATGACTCGACGATGGGATCGTCGCGACGACGCGTTTCGGTTCACGACGGCGCGCGGTCGGGCGATGCGGTGCGCGACCGCGTGTTCGAACCATCTCGACGTCGGCGGCGACGAAGACGACGCGACGAGACGAGACGTCGGCGACGAGACGCCCGTCAAAGCGTTCGCGTGCGCGTGGTTGGACGAACGCTCGGCGTTGGTGTCTACCAAGTGTAATCGATTGTTTCGGATGGATTTTGGGCGACGAGGAGGCGACCGAGTCGATTGGCGCGAAATCGAACTGGGTCGAATATCGGAGGAGGATTCGGCGCGGCTGGCGGATGCGCGAGCGAGAGCGAGAGCGCACGCCGGCGATATGCGGAGAGAGATCGTGGAATACATCCGACACCCGCAGCGTGGCTGGAACGCGGGTGGTTTAGCGTCTGTCTTAGCCTATGAGGAGTCTGACGACGAGGAGAACGCCGATCGGTTGGCGCCGCCCATTCCTTACGACGGCGCGCACGGCGGCGCGCACGCCATCGCGCAGACGAAGGATCGTCTCCGGTTGTGTGTCTCTGGTGGACCGCAGCACGATATCGTTGGATTCGAGCGCAGAGGTGAGTGCGACGACATCGTGCCCACGTACGCGCTGCGAGGACACGAGGACGTCGTGTTTGGGATCGATTTCATCAATCGAGACACGTTGGCGAGCGCGTCGCGAGACTGTTCGTTGAAAGTGTTTCGACTCCCGCGCGAGACGAGCGACGAGTACATCATTCATCGGCGTCCTGTGGTGACGATCACGTTCGATGGTTTCTGGGGAGAGCCGCAGTCTGAGAAGCTCCGCGGCGTGAAACTCGTCTACAATTCACCGTCGCCGCAGCTCGCGGCGATTACTTCTTCGGGAATGGTGCACCAGTTCGACGCGGCGACGCTTCATGCCGTCGGTGAAGGGTACAAATTACAAGGCTTCGCCGAGACCACGTGCATGGCGACCGATGGACGAATCGTCGCCGTCGGTTCGCGCACGCACATCGGTTTCGTAGACTTTAGGATGCGAGGCGTGATAGACTCGATCGCCGCCACCTCGGGCGCAAACGAGGCGTCGAGAACGACGAGAAGTCTCTCCTTTCGCGAGTCCATCCTCACGATCGGCGGCGGGCGCGGGAATGTCGAATTTTTCGACACTCGCAAGCGCGAGTACTTGAAACGTCCCGACGGACGCGAGCGTACGCTGAGTCATCCCCAGTTGTCGGACGACGAACCCGCGCCCGCGATACTCTCGCACGAGTGGGACCCGACGGGCACGCGATTACTTGTCGCCGGTGGGCCTCTGTTGGAGAGCGTGCCTGGGTTTTACGTCGGATTGTGGCGGTAGCGTGTCCGCGGCGCGTTTGGAGCTCGAGCCCGCGTCTCCGCGAGCGCCCCCAGCGCGCGTCAGATGTCGCCGCATGTCCGCGCGACGCGACGCCATCTCACCCGCACGTCGAGCGGACGCGTCGACGACCGTGCGCGCGCCGGTCATCGACATCGACGATGAGGAGACGGCGTGTCCCGTGTGCGGAATCAATCTTCTCGACGTCCCGGCGCTCGAGGCGGAGCGTCACGCGCGAGGCTGCGCGTTGGCTCTCTCGCAACTCGACGCCGAGACGCTCGAGGACGGAAACGATGAATTAGAGGACGATGAGTTAGAGGACGCCTTCGCGGCGGTCGTGGATGAGATCGATAGAAAACGAGCGTTGGAGGCGGCGGCGCAATCTCTCCGAGAGACTACTCGACCGACGACCGATAGGGCGATTAAATCCACCGAAACGGTCGAGATGTGGTTGCGTAGAATCGGCATGAGCGCCTATTTCCAACCGCTGTACGTCAAGGAGGATCTCTTGGACGTCGTGGACGCGAGAGAGTGTTCGGCGGAGGACTTGGTCTCGGTTGGCGTCGACGCCGAGCACGCGCGCGTATTAGCCTTTTGCGGCGGCGCACCGCCCAAGTGGTGCTCTAGCCGGCCGTCTTCCGATCGCGTCGTGACGCGCGCGCGATCGGTCATCGCTCGCGCGCGCGAGGCTGCGGCGTCCAACGTCGAACGGTTGTGGGACGTCGCGCGCGGCGCCGAGAACCGCGGACGCGGCGAATCGCTTCCATCTATAGACCGACTCAAACGACGATGAGCCTTCGGACGAGAGTAGCACGAGAGTAGCGCGTTAGCGCGCGCACGCCATTGCGCGCACGCTTGTTGTACGAATACGCATTGTGTACCGAACTTTTTGCCTTTTCGCTTTTCAGCCTCAGTTCCCGACTCGCCGCCGAAGAACCGCCGTCGCCATGGCGGCCGAGATGCGCGCCATGCTCGACGAGCTCATGGGCACCGAACGCGACGTCCCTCTCGATCAAAGAACCGGTCGAGGCAGACACTACTCGGTGCGCGCGACGCGACCGCGACCGTGAATCGAAATCTGTTCCCCACTGCGCGCCCATCTCTTCGAGCGCGCGACTGACCGCGCCACTCTCGACGCAGGACCCCGAGGTGTGCAAATATTACCTCTGCGGCTTTGACGTGACGTGTTTCAAGAACACACGCTCGGACACGGACGTCTTGCGCGTGGTCGGTCCCGAACAACAAGACGCGCTCCGGGATGACGCTTTGCGCCTAGACTTTGCCGAAGCGCCCGCGGCCGAGCGCGCGCGCACGGGCTACGAGCGCGACACCAAGGCGGTACTGGATAAGATGATACGCGAGTGCGATAGACGCATCGAGCGCGGCATGGCGCGAGCGAAGGCGGAGCGAGACGAGGCGATGGCCAAGGCGGCGACGAGCGCGGACGCCGACGCGCTGAAACTTCTCGAGGCAAAGATGAAGACGAGCACGGAGAAGGCGGAGCGATTAGGCGAGGAAGGTGATGTGGACGGCGCGGAGGCTGAGTACGAGCTCTGCGAGACGCTGAAGAAGAGATACATTGAGGTGAAGAAGAAGTTGGATTCGTTGTACGAGTATCGATTGACCGAGCCGTGTTTGGTGAGCGGGACGCTGTTGACGTCCACGGACACGGAGGAGCGTCGGGCGGATCACTTGGCCGGAAAGCAGTACCAGGGTTGGTTGCAGATACGCAAGCTGCGCGACGAGCTTGCGGAGACGTTGGCGCGGTACGAACGGGACGGATTACTCGTCGGCGACGGCGACGGCGAGCGACGACGAAGCGGCGGACGCTCGCGTTCGCCCGAGCGTCGCCGCGAGCGTCGGTCGCGCTCCCGCGACCGTGACGGACAACGGGGTGGGTACGGTCGAGGACGGGACGACAGAGACGATCGAAGAGGCGGGAATAGACGATACGAACCGTACCGGCGCGACAACAGGCGATACGAGAGAGACGACAGAAGACGCGATAGATACTAAGTAATACACACGCTAATAATTGAGTTGATCAAACGATGTGCCGATGGACGTAAATCGCTGGTTTCGTCTTCACGCGAAGCACCGCGGGCGCGGATTTGAAATCGAGACGTAAACCGGCGTACCCATCAGCGACGAACGCGACGTCGTACCCGGGGACGTGCTCGTGGGCGTTCAACAGATACTCGAACCCGTGCTTCGCGAAATCATCCACCCCTAACCCTTCAATTTTACTATACGACCACCCAGAGTCCGCATCGCGTGCCTCACCGAAACGACTGACGCCCGTCATCGCCGCGGGGACGTCGACGTGCGCGCGTCCCGGCGCGTAATCGGCGTGTAATCGACGAAACGCCTCACCGCCCGGATAATTCACCGAAGACGCCGCGGTGAAGACGACAACGAGCGCGGCACTCGCGAAGAGCGCGCCGAGCGCGCCGACGGCGATGAATGGACGCTTACGCCGGTTGTTCCAAAGTCTCGCCAACACCGTCGCCGCGCAGCAGTTGAAGAGCGGCAGCGTCGGAAAGATGAAACGCAATTCTTTGTGCGGTAAAAAGCTATAGAGACCGACGTAGAACACCGCCGCGAACATCAACGGTCGCGCGCGTCGCTCGATGAAAACGGACGTCAACGCCAAGGGATACGCGCACAACAAACTCTTGGGTAACGCCGAGGAGGCGTACCAATGCCACGGCGACGTCCCCCACTCTGAACTCTTATTTAACGCCGTGTTGAAGTACAACACCGCGCCCTCGGGCCACACGAGCGCGTTCCAAAACCATGAATCCACCGCCGTGGACACCGCCACCGTCGCCGCCGCCGCGCATCCGCCGAGGACGCACGCGCGAAGCGGAGATATTAAACCGCTTGCGAGCGCGTGTAAACCCATCGGCGCGAGTAAAAGCGCGACGTCACACCGCAATAAAAACGTCGCCACCGTCACCCACACCACAGCCTCGTCCATATCTCTCTGACGACGCGCGTGCGTCGCTCGAATCCACGCTCCACACCCACGAAGCGTCATTCCCAATGCGAAGACGTTCATGAGCGGCCTCGACGCGTAAAACCAAAAATGAAATTGACACAACGACGCGATCGCCGCGAACGCGCTCACGACGTCCCCGAACACCAAACGCACGTCATCTCTGAATTTTGCGTGCGACGTCGCGACGTACGCACCCAAGATGACGCGACAGATGACTTGCTCAAACGTCTTTGTCGTCGCGCGCGTAAACGCCGAGACAACGCCGACCGGTACCGCCGACGCAAGCGCGAGCGCGAACGAAGCCACAGACGTCCTGGGAACGACGCCCGGAAACTCTCGGTGATCGTACGCCGCGACGTCGACGCCGTGGTGCAGCGCGTCGTGCGTTGCTTGTAACGCGAAAGATTCTTCAACTTTGCAATAGGGCGTCCACACCGCGTGCGCGACGACGACGACGACGACGAGGACGTCGAGACGACGCATGGCGACCGTCGCGTCTCTCGACCGGTTCTCGCCCCGCTCGGCGCCTCGAACGCTCCGGACGCGCACCGAAGTGCCGCCGCGCGCTCGAGCGCATTTGCGCACTTGCGCCAATCTTTCCCATCGGACCGCAGACACCGACGACGACGCGTCGCAACCGACCGACCGACCGCGTCGCCGACGATTGACACCTCGCGCGTCGTCTTGTCGCACCGCTCGCGCGCGCCATGCCGCCGGAGACGCCGGTCCAGAGCGTGACAGAACTCGCCGACTCTGACGCACCGCCGCCCACCATCGAAGAAGCGCTCGAACTCTGCGCGTCGAGCGTGCGCGAGAAGAAAATCGTCGGCGCCTTCCTCGTGACTCGCGTGCTCGGCGATGCGACGGACGACAAGACGACGGACGCCGTCGCGCGCGCGCTCGGGGCGGAATTCATGGATGAGCTCATTCGCGGCGCGAAACCGCCGCCGACGGGGACGCCCGTGAACGATTCGTCGAGCGCCGAGGCTGCGAAAGAGGCGACGACCGCGGCGATGTTGGGCTTGACTCTCATCGCCACGCTCGCTCGAAGCAAAAAATTCGCGGCGTCGAAGACGATGAAGTACTGGATGAAGGATTTCATCGAGGCGGCGGGACGAGAGACGGTTCGGTACCGGGACATCGACGACGAAGCGGCGGCGGACGCGTTTGAGGGCGTGTTTTTGTGTAGAAACGCGGAAACGACGCTAGGGAGCGATTATGTTCCGGACGGTGTTCTCGAGGCGAGCGTGGCGGCGCTGCGGCGGGCGGGAGAGAGCGGTCACGAGAGGTTGAGAAATTACAGCTTGCATTGGATCGAGGCGTTCTTCTTCGGAGCGATGGGCTCGGAATCGATGCGCAAACACGATTTGAACCTTCTGGCGACCATCGTACCGACGCTTTGCGTCGTCATGCGCGAGGCGGTGGGAGACGTGGCGCAGATCAAGGCGGTGTGCGTGTTGATGCACATTCTGAGACACGCGTTTCCGGCGGGCGTCGACGACGAGTGGCGAGCGCGCTATCTTCGAGAGCGTCCAACGTGGCGCGTGGATTGTTTAGTGGGGTTGTGGGTGATTCTGAGCTCTAGAACGCCGAAGAGCGTGCGATTGGCGGCGATGGAAGTGACGAGACGCATGGTGGACGAGGACGAGGGGTTCGCCGGCGACACGCCGTTTCTCTTGGCGCGGGACGCTGAACCTCCCGCCGCGGTGTTGGCGGGCGCGGTAAGTTCGGGGGCGAAGAAGAAAGTGCCCTCTTTCTTAGCTCTCATCACGCAGCTCGTCAGAGTGGAACTGCAGGTGAATCTACACGTGTTACTGCGCGACGACGCGCCGAAGCAGGACACCGACGAGAAGGAGTTCTTTGACGCCTACCACGGCATCAACACTTCGCTCGAGCTCTTCGAGCGCGTCGTCGGCTCCGTCGTCACCATCGCGAATCTTGAAGAGAACGAACGAATCGAATTCAGCGATCAAAAGGGTCGACTGAGCGCGAGCGAACTCACCGGTGCGCTCGCAACGCTGGACGACATCACATCAACGCTGCTCGAAATCTTCGAAGACGAGACGGATAGGAACCGCCTCCACCCCACACTGTGCGGTTTCGCCCTCAGAGCCATCTGTGCGCACGTCGAACAAGCGCCGAACGTCGAGCGTGCGCGCGTGGAAAAACTCCTCCCGTACTGGTGCGGTCCGTTCATCGATCGTTTCGCCGAAGACGACGAGCTTCGCGCCTATCTCGACGAATTCGTCGTCGAAACCGTTCGTCATCTCACCGGGTACACGATCGTCCGACTCCAAGACGACCGCCATTTCGCGCGCGTCATGTTCGAATGCGGCTGGTGGACGCGCTTGATGGAGTCCGTGCGCCACGCTCAAGCGCACACGACGACGGACGCGTGCGTCGGTTGGCTCGCCGTCGTCGGCGGCGCGTGGCGCGAGATACGCGACACCGTGGAATCGTACCTCACCGACGCCTGCGATCTATCCGACGACCGTCGAGGAGAGATACGCGCCGATATCGACGTCTTGGATGGCTTTCCGGACGTGAGCGCGTTGACGCTCGGGCCGTCGTGACCCGCGTCCCGAGAGACGAACTGTAAAATCTACGTACCCTAGTACCACACTCGTCGTCGCGCGCGTCTGCACCGTCGTTCACGATGCGCGGACTCGTCGAGACGATGTCGTCGTCGTCCGTCTTCGCGCCTCGCGTCGCGCGCGAGACGTCCTCGACACGCGCGCGAGACGTCGAGAAAGAAGATGGCATCGACCGGGACGCCAACGACCGGGACGATCGAGAATCCGTCCCCGTCGTCGAGGCCGCGGCGTCCACCGCGCGCGCGTTCGAACGTCTTCGCGATGAGTATCGTCGTCGCGCGAACGAGGCGCGAGACGAGCGATTAGCGCGCGTCGCGCGCGCGTGCGAAGGCGACGATGGGGACGCGGCGGCGTCGGGACGGCGCGCGCGAGACGAGCTGGCGAATGTTCTCGCCACCTTTACGTCGAGCGAGGGCGATCGACGCGGTCGAGAGGCGGTGCGGGCGTGTGTGGAGACTGCGTCGGCGTGGTGCGACGCGACCGAGGCGTGGACGCGCGCGGTGAAGACGGAGAGACGAGACGCGCGGAAGGCGAAGGCGGAGGCGGCGACGGCAACGGTGGACGAGGCGACGAAGAGCGGTGAATACGCGCGCGCTGTGGACGCGGTTCGAGGGATGCTGGCGATGGAGATCGCAGAGGATGAGGACGAGGACGATCGGCGATGCGCGTTGGCGATGCGAGAGTCGGTGGCGAAGAGGTTGAGAGATTTTGTGGAGAAGGAGTTGAGACTCGCCGTCGACGTGGCGGAGGACGGGACGCGGGCGGCCATCGATGGTGCGCGCATCGCGCGCGTGTGCGCGCATTTAGGTGAGCTCGGTGAACATGAAACGCGCGATCGCATGGCGGGCGTCAGCGCGACGCTCGTGGACCGAGTGTTGACGCGCGTCGTCGAGGAGGGCGCGCGCGTCGACGTCGACGCCGACGGCGCTTTGCGCGTTCGATTTGGCGACGCTCGAACGACCGCGGATGATCCTCACGCCGCGCACGAGGCGTTCGAGACGTGTTTACGATGGATTCGGGACAAGTTTCCGAGCAACGACGTCGCCGAGGCATTCGGGGCCAACGCGTGGGAACGACTCGCCGAGACGTGCGTGCGCGCGTGGTTATCCAATCATCCCACCGAACGCGAGATTAATCGCGCGTGCGCCGTGGAAAAAGTCGCCGCGACGTGCACGTTCGTTCCACCGCCATCAGACGGCGCGTCGGCGCACGCGGGAGGAGCGTTGGGACCGCTCGAGGCCAAGGCGCTCGCCGCGGAGATGCGCGAAACGGAGAAGCGCCGCGCGAGCGTCCTCGAGCGCGCGAGAGCGCTCGCGACGATGGACGACGCCGTCCTCGCCCGCACGTCCGGAAAAGCCGGCGTGCGAGGCGTCGGGCTCGGCGTGGGCGACGAGACGTCGACGTCCTCGGGGTGCGGTGCGCTCGACGAGGACGCGTGCACGGTGAGCGCCGCGGCGGACGCGCTCGCCGCGCATATCGACGACGTCTTGCGCGACGCCACCACATTGGATGAAAACGCCCATCGCGCGGCGGAAAATTTAGCCGCCGCCGCCGCGGATTGTTTGGACGTGTTCCGCGCCTGCGCGACGACGAGGCGCGGCGAGAGATTGAAATCGATGCACGCGTCCGCCGTCGTGTTTCGCAACGATTGTCATCACCTGGCGAATCGATTCAACGCAAGCGTGTGCGCTCGACGCGCCGATCTCGAGAGACGCATCGGGCACGCGCCCGCGTTATTCTGGCCCGTAGAACCTCTGCGAACGCTCGGGGACGACGTGCGCGCCGCGGCGAACCGTCGCGCGTCGGAGGAGCTCCGCGAGTCGCTCGACGTCGCCGGCGGTTTCGTGCGCTCGGGCGAGACGCGCGTCAAGGATACCATCATGAAATCCATCGCTCGCGCTCGACGCGTCATCAATCGCGTCGGCTCGACAAGCATGTTTCTGCTGCCGCGTTCTGTCGGCGTGAGAGACGCCGCGGCGTTGGCGTCAGAGTACGCGCGCCGCGTGACGTCTGAGATTCTCGCGCTCGACGATATCTCCGTCGAGGAATCCGAAGCCCTCTCCGAGATTCTCTCCGTCGCGTTCGACGCGCGCGGTCTCATCGGCGCTCCCTCCGACGCGTGCGCGCGCGTCTCCCCCGACGCCAACGCCGCCACCGCCCCCTCCGACCTCCCGGACGACCCCTCGCTCGTCCTCGTCGACGCCGTCGGCGTCGACTGGCTCCGCGCCTCCGCCCTCTCCTCCATGCTCGTAGTCCCTCTTCTCGATCTAGCCGCCGATTGGCGATCCGGCGCCTTATCCAGGATCGGTTTCACCGCCGACGACATTCGCGGCTTCATCACCGCCCTCTTCGCCGAATCCGAGCTCCGCGCCTCGGCGCTCGCCGACGTCGCCGCCGAAGTCGCCGCCTAAGCCTCCGCGCGCGCGATACGCGATACCCACATCCACGCCGCGCCATCCACCCCCGTCACCCCTCGCGCGACGCATCGCGTCCAACGATTAATTTTCACGCACTTTCCATCGTCCACGCCTCTTCTCGCGCGCCTCTCGCGCGTTTGATCCGTTCGCGAGCGTCGCGTCCAGTCGACAGGCCCCCAATGCGCGTCGACAGCCTCCAGATGGGCGTCCCGGGACGACCGCGTCACTGTACGACACCATGCGCGCGGCAGCGACGATCGCGCGACGATGCGCGAGAAGAGGCGCGAGCGCCGCGAGACCGGTGACCGAGCTGACGCGCTCGTTCGCGGTGCGTGGAGCGCGACGCGTCTCGTCTCGGTCGAGCGCGATGGGAACGCGATGGGAACGCGATGGGAACGGGGACTGACGAACGCGCGTGTTTGCGACGTAGGCGATGCCGCAGGGCGCGGGAGGCGTGATGACGAACGCGGATGAGTACGCGAAGATTCGCGCGGTGAACGCGTCGGTGACGGTGCGTGTGACGGAGACGAGGAGGCGATAACGCGCGCTCGGGCTCGGGCTCGATCGAACGCGCGAGGGGGCTCGCGCGAGGGGCTCGTGGTCGGTGTGAGGCGATGAGGGGAGACGCGCGCGCGGTGTGAGATTTTATTGAACGTTCCGACTGACGAGACGACGACGCGCGCGGTGATTTTCGCGACGGGCGCAGTGGCCGGAGATCATCAACAAGGGGCTCGACGAGGTGGACCCCGAGATGGCGGAAATTATTGAGAGAGAAAAGGCGCGTCAGTGGAAGGGTCTCGAGCTCATTCCGTCCGAAAACTTTGTCTCCAAGTCCGTGATGGATGCGGTGGGATCTGTAATGACGAACAAGTACTCCGAGGGTTACCCGGGGGCGCGTTACTACGGCGGGAACGAGTTCATCGACATGGCGGAAAAGATGTGCCAGGAGCGCGCGTTGAAGGCGTTCAACTTGGATCCGGAGAAGTGGGGCGTCAACGTGCAGTCGTTGTCTGGTTCCCCGGCCAACTTCCAAGTGTACACGGGCCTCTTGCAACCGCACGACAAGATTATGGCGCTCGACTTGCCGCACGGCGGTCACTTGTCGCACGGTTACCAAACCGACACCAAGAAAATTAGCGCGACGTCCATCTTCTTCACCTCGGTGCCGTACCGTTTGGACGAATCCACTGGTTTGATCGATTACGACGCGTGCGAAAAGACTGCGGCGCTCGTTCGCCCCAAGTTGATTGTCGCCGGCGCCTCGGCGTACGCGCGTCTGTACGACTACCCGCGTATGCGCGCCATCGCGGACAAGTCCAACGCCATCTTGCTCGCCGATATGGCGCACATCTCCGGCTTGGTCGCCGCGGGTGAAGTTCCGTCGCCGTTTGACTATGCCGATGTCGTCACCACGACGACGCACAAGTCTCTCCGCGGTCCGCGCGGCGCGATGATTTTCTTCCGCAAGGGTCAAAAGGGTACGGATAAGAAGGGTAACCCAATCATGTACGACTTCGAGGACAAGATCAACTTTGCCGTTTTCCCGGGTCTCCAGGGTGGTCCGCACAACCACACCATCGCTGGTCTCGCCGTCGCGCTCAAGCAAGCGGCGAGCCCGGAGTTCAAGGCGTACCAACAGCAAGTGATGAAGAACATGCAAGCCATGGCTAACCGTCTCGTTGAGCACGGCATCAAGCTCGTCTCCGGCGGTACGGACAACCACCTCGCGTTGCTCGACTTGCGACCGATGGGTGTCGACGGTTCCCGCGTCGAGCGCGTCTTGGAGCTCGCGCACATCGCGTGCAACAAGAACACCGTGCCGGGCGACGTCTCCGCCATGGTGCCGGGCGGTTTGCGCATCGGTACGCCGGCGCTCACCTCCCGCGGTTTCTTGGAGAAGGACTTCGAGACCGTCGCTGACTTCATCGTCCGTGGCATCAAGATCGCTGTGGATGTCAAGTCCAAGTCCGAAGGTACCAAGCTCAAGGATTTCCGCGCCGCTCTCGACTCCAAGGAGTGGCCGGAGCTCACGAAGCTCACCAAGGATGTCGAGGAATTCGCCACACAGTTCCCGACCATCGGTTTCGAAAAGGGTGAGGGCAAGTACACCAAATCTCTTTAAGATTGTTCAGCACTCTCGTCTCGATCTCGAGTCGCGCCGATTGTCGCGCTCTCGACGGAATGAATACGTACACGCTCGCGATTACGACGGCGGCGCGCGTACGCCGCTCGCATTGTTTCATTTTATAACATAATACAGTACTTCTGAGAATGACGACGCACACTCGACACGGTGGTACGACATACTTCATGTCTCACGCACTCGCGCGCGCCTCGCTCCGTTCGCACGCGAGACGACGCCTCGCCATTCCGCTCGCCACTCGTCGACTCTGGGACAAGATGACGGCGTCCCCGACGCCCCGCCACCGCGTCGGATGCGTTGATTACGAGTCCGCGCGCGGCGGGTGCGCGTATAAGATTTATTATCCCACGACCGCGGTCCCGTCTAGACGACCGTGGTCCCGTCCACCGAACGTCGAAACCTGGCTCGCCTATTACGGCATGACTGTCTTCATGTTCGGCGTCGACGCGTGGCCTGTCCCTCTTCGCGCGCTCGTCGCCGTCGTCTGCGGCGCGGTGTGGATCGTCTTCAGATTCGTCGCCACGCTCGACGCGGTCGAACGCGCGCCGTTAGCGCCGGGACGATTCGACGTCGTCGTGTTTTCCCACGGGCTCGCCGGTTTCGCCACGTGCAACGCCGGCGCGGCGTGCGCGTTGGCGTCGAGAGGATTCGTCGTGTTCGCCATCCAACACCGAGACGGAAGCGCATCGGTGAGTAAATCATCCAACGGACGCGGTGGCGCGCGATGGTGGACGTACGCGTCGAACGGAGGGGTGTTTGAAAAGCGACGGGCGCAGGCGGAGAGGCGGGCGCGAGAGGTGGCGACGTGCGCCGAGGTCGTCGACGAGCTGCACCGCGGGTCCGCGACGCCGAACGCGTTGCCCGAAACGTCTCACCTCGACGTGTCGACGATGTTCGTCGGAAGGTTGCGAACGCGCGATAAGACGCTCGTGGGGTTTTCGTTCGGCGGGGGGACGGCGGTGAAGGTTTCGGCCGAGCGACGCGACGGTTCGTTCGCGCGCATCGTTCTTCAAGACGCGTGGTTAGAGTACATGACGGACCGAGACGCGCTGCGACGGGCGTGCGAGATACCTACGCTGAGCATCAAATCCGAGCGATGGGGCGTGAATGCGAAGACGTCGAATGAGAGGATTTTAAAAGCACCCGGTCCGTCGGGCGCGCCCAAGCCGTTGATCGAAGTCGAAATTCCGGGCTCGCGGCACCATTGTTTCTCCGACGTCGCCTTCTTTCTGGGAGTGGCGAAAAAAGCGCTCGGAATGATCGGAGACGTGGACACGCGAACGTTTCACGCCTTTAACGGCGAATTGATCGCGGCGTTCGTTCGTTCGGGGACGGATAGAGCGCTGCGGCGCGTCGCGAGCGACTTCGCCACCGACTTGCCCGGCGTTTCGATCCGACGATTATAGTCTAGATAGGCGACGTAGATTACCATCATACTAGAAGGCGTTCGCGTTCGCGTGACGATGCGGTGTAAATTGGAAAGTATTTTCAATACAAGTAGGTCACTTCAACCCGTGCTGTGTGCTGTTGCTATCGTATCGACGGTTCGTCGCTAAATGGTTTCGAGCCCTCGTCGTCTCTTTAAATGTACTGCGACACCCATCTGAAACCTTCGGCGTAACCCATGCGTCGAACCACGGAGCACATGAACACCTCGATCGGTCGCATGTTCGTGTTCTCTAGGTTCACCTTACCCTTACCCGTGGTGTAATTCGTCAACCCGAGGCAGTGACGCAACTCCTCCTCGCTCGCCGCGTGCGGAATGTCAATCTTATTTCCCAAAATCAGAAACGGCACGTTCCCGAGGGAATCGTCCCCGAGCAACGAATCGAGCTCCTTCTTACTCTCCATGAATCGTTCCTTATCCACCGCATCGACCAGGAACACGATGGCATCCACTTTCGCGTAGTAATCCTTCCACACGCGTCTCGCGACTTCGTGTCCGCCCAAATCAAACGCCTGCGTATCGTCGTCGAATCGCGCCCTCGTCGTCAGTCTCACCGTCTCCACCTTGACGCATCGACGATCGCGTCGTCTCATCGCTCGCGCGTCGCTCGCTCGCGCGTCTCGCGTCGCTCGCTCGCGTCGACTCTGGTGGGTTCGCGACTCAAACAAAGTCTCACCTTGAATCTGATCTGCCCGATCGACAACTCCTCGCTCGTCGGGTACTGCGTCGGCTGATGCTGCGCCAGACGCTCATCCTTCAGCATGTGCATGAGCGTGGTTTTTCCGGCGTTATCCAATCCCTGCGCGTCGTCGTCGTCGTCGCGCGGTCGCGGTGGTCGTCAGTCGTCGTCGTCGTTCATTCGTTCGCCAGCCGTTCGCGAGCGCAAAGGAAAGAGTATCTAATCAATCGTCTTCGTCGTCGCGCGCGCGCGTCGAGCGGTGTCGAGACGACGCGCGCGCACCAGGAATAATATTTTTGCATTCTTCTGCCACAGCCCGAGGCTGGCGAGGACGTCGTAGAACCAGTCGAGGATGAAAACCATCGCGGTCCGCGGCGTCGCGCTCTGGCGGGTGGGCAGGGACGGACGACCGTGTGTGTGTGTGTGTGTTGATGGTCTTGTGTGTGTGTAGACTACTAGGGTTTAGTACTTGTGCTCTTTTTATTTCGTTCACGATGATGATGAACTGACGTGCGTCTCGACCGACGGCGTCGACCGACGGCATCGCGCGTCTCGCGGCGGGTATGCGCGCGTCTCGCGCGGTCGAGCGACCGACGTTCGCGCGATCCGTCTCGGCGCGCGGGCGTCGCGCGAGACGCGCGAGCGCGAGCCAGCGCGAGCGCGAGACCAAGCGCGAGCGCGAGACCGACACCGACACCGAGACGACGACGTCGGGACGCGATGCGCGCGCGGTGGTGCTCGTGCCGGGATTTCTGAGCGACGCGCGCGCGTACAAAGACGTCGCGGTGGCGCTCGAGCGGTCGGTGCGGCGCGCGACGGGCGAGCGCGTCGTCGTGTCCGTCGCGCGCGTGTCCCTCGCGGATTGGGCGCCGACGTTGGCGGGCGGCGACTTCGCGCGCGTCGTCGATAAAATCGACGCGTGCGTGCGAGAGGCGTCGGTACAGGTGGGTGGGGGGAAGGTGTGCGTCGTGGCGCATAGTGCCGGTGGGTGGTTGACGCGATTGTATCTCGGGTCGGAGCCGTATTGCGGGCGCGTGTACGCGGGCGAAAAATACGTCGACGTCGTCGTGAGTCTGGGCGCGCCGCACGCGTCGATGGAGAAGTACCCGTTCGGACGCATCGCGGAGCGTCGACGCGGTGAGGACGAGTCGTCTCTCACCGAGGACGCGCGAGGGTCGTCGTTGGCGTACGCGAATTTAAAGTATCCCGGAGCGTTTTGCGAGAGCGTGCGTTACGTCAACGTCGTCGGCGACGTCGTCGCGGGTTCGCCATCCTTCGACGTCATCGGCGCTCTGTGCGACGACGACGACGACGAGCGTGACGCGGGTTTTCTCGAACGGCTTCGCGATCGGCTTCGCGAGCGATGGTCCGCGTACGTCGTCGGCGTGTCCTACGCCGCTAATTGCGGAGACGCCTCGGCGCGCGGCGACGGCGTCTGTCCCGTCGCCACCGCGCTCTCCCTAGACGGCGCCGAGAACGTCATCCTCCCGGGTGTGTACCACGGCGCGAACATCGGCGATCCGTGGTACGGCTCTCCCGACGTCGTCGACGCGTGGTCGTCCTATTGCGTACGCTAGCCCCGCCGAGTAACTGTAACGCCGCCGCCTCACTCCGCAGCCAACCACCGTCATGTCCCCGCCACGTCCGCTCGCGCGCGCGTCGACGCGCGAACTCGCGCGCGCGTCGACGACGGCGGTGTCCCCGTCGACCGTTCGCGCGCGCGTCGAGGTGCGAGACGTCGACGGGGACGACGACGGGCGCGCGTTGACGACGACGGCGCGTTTCCTCTGGCCGATCGGCGAGTGGGACACCGTGCGCGACGTCCGCGAGCGCGTCGCGCGCGTCGTTCGTTCGCTCGCGAGCGGTCGGTGCGATGACGCGCGCGACGACGACGGGTCGGCGGCGAGGGACGTGGCGCTGGACGTGGACGGGTACGCTCTCTTGGACGAGTGCTTGGCGAGGGACGTCGTGCGGGACGACGACGTCGTGCGCGCGCGACCGGTGCGAGCGCGCGGCGTGGCGACGCGCGCGACGATCGGGGATGTGTTGAAGCGACCGCTGGCGCCGCCGGTGAGCGATGACGAGGGGGAGGGGACCGCGCGCGGGGACGGGACGCGGGTCGAGGCGGAGCGTCGGGACGGCGGTCCGAGTAGAAGCGCGAGGAGGAAGAGTCATAAGCGCGCGAAAAGGCGAGAGGAGTATCAAACGATAGAGGATTTGCAGGTGATGAGCGAGGATGGAGAGGTGGAGGGAGACACCGAGGACACCGAGGATGCGGGTCGGCGAGAAGAGGAGCGGTGGCCGTCGCCGCCGAAAATTTTACCAGGCGACCCGTGGAAGACGACGTACGCGCCGAAACCTCTGCCGGAGTACGACGCTAAACCGAAACCGAAAGCGCTCGTGAACTATCGACACATCGGAGAATACGTGCGACCGGATCCCGAGAGCGAATTGGGACGAGACATGGAGCGACGGGCTGAATTTGAGCGACGCGTGCGCGAGAGCGGCGAAGACGCCTGGGTCGTCGAAGTCTTTCGATGCGAGATTCCAGACGAAGAGGTGGAGGAATTTCCACTCGTGACATCCCTAAAAAGATCGGACATCATCGCGTACAGGCTCATCGAACCGAGCGGACGTCGCACGCCCTATTACCAAGGAAGAGTGATGCACTACGACGCCGCCACGCGGCGCGTGCGACTGAAACCGTCGCGAGAGGAGCGAGTCACCGTGGCTGGAAACTTGTTCTTCAAGATGCACAAGCCCGCTCCGAAGCCGTTCGGTAAGTTGGGTGAGCTCGAGACGACTTGGTTACTCGATACCGAGGGTGATGGTGACGACGCGTCTCGAACGGGATGCGTGACGGAGGTTCGTCTCGTCGGCGGTCGAAGCGCGTGGGAGGGCGACGTGCCGCACAAGACGTGGACGGCCAATCGCGTATACACGAAACCGAAAAATTGGCAACCTGGTCAGCGAGAAACAACCGCGGAGCACGAAGCGTGGCTCACCGAACACATTCGCATTCACGAGAGACAGATGGCGAACGCTCGCAAATGGGACGAGAGAATCGCGCGAGGAGACCGTGAACGAAGAAACGCCGGTAGTGGACGACGTCGACCGCATCGAGACGAACGCGAACAACGAAGGCGCGACGAAGAGAACGAACTCGAGGCGATGCACCGTTGGCCCACGTCTGCGGAGGAGCTTCAGGCGAAATTGTTGGCAGATTGGCAAGCGCAGGAAGCCGCCGCGACGGCGACGACGCTCGCCCCCGCCGCCGCCGCGCCCAAGCCCGGAGGTCTCCCGCCGGCGATTCCCGGCGTCGTCGTTCCATCATCCACGACGGTCGTCGACGATCAACCGCCGCCGCCGCCCGGTTCACCGCCGTCCGAGCCTGCGAACGCCGCCGCGAGCGACAAACGGAGCAAAGACGCGCGCGCGACTCGCCGACGCGCTCGAGCCTCGACCGCCGCCGCGATGGCGCTCTTCCGATCCTCTGGAGACATAGAGTAAACCTGTTAGACACACTAGTACAGAATTCACCAGTTCGCTCGCGCGCAGCGTCGCGTCGTCGTCATCCTTTGTCGTGCGCTCTTCGCCGCACTCCTCGCCTCGGTCGTCCCGAGCGAGCGAGTCACGACCTCGACCGTCGCGACGACGATCGAGCGCGCGGTCAGGGAATAGTTAGCCGATAGATAGTCCTCGCTCGCGCTCTTCGTCGCCGTTTCGGACGATGGGAACGCTCAGTCGCGCGCGGGCGCGCGCAGGCGTTCGCCGGGACAACTCAGCCGTTGAGGCGGCATCTCGACTCGACGTTCGCCTGCGGCCGACGACGGAGCCGGCGAGGGAGGACGAGACGAGCGCGCTCGAGCAGAAGAAGAGGTTTTCGCTCGAGTTGGAGCAGCGCAAGGCGGCGACGGCGGTCTTGGGAGACGAAGAGGTCGGGACATCGGGGACGAGGACGAGGGTTGCGGCGCGCAAACGCGACGGGGACTCGGCGAGAGACGAGATCGAGGGTCAGACGCGGTGTGCGTGCGCGCGGACGACGCAAGATGGATTCATGTGGACGCCGTGCATCGTAAACGCGGCGAGAGCGAAAGGACGAGCGATTCTCGTGGCGAGAGGCGTCGTGTACGACGCGACGGATTTCGTCTCGATGCATCCGAGCGGCGAGGCGCCGATTTTACGAGGAATGATGCGAGATAATACGGAGGATTACGACATGCACAGCGCGCGGGCGAGGAAACACGTGTGGGAAAAGTACCGCGTGGGGGTTTTAGCAAAGTGCGAACGGGTGGGATTCGGCGCGTTCGAGCCTCCGGCGGTGAGCTCGTCGAGTTGCGTCGTCATGTGAGCGGCGACGACGATTGGGCTCGCGAAAATGTAGATTACAACACTAGTACACATTATTTGACATATTTTACCTAGCACATTAATACATCGACGGCGCACGAACGATTCGGTGCCGTCTATTTGACTAGGCGCCGGCGCCCGCCAGCGCTCCGCGCACGCGCATGGGATCATGCGTGAACACCTTTGAACTCATCACGCGCGTCGTGAGCAATTTTTCAGCCAATCCGACGCCGAACGCCGCTTGTACCCCAGCCTTGATCTGTTCGTTATCCTTCATCAATCGTCTAAGCGCCGCGTCGTCCCAACAAAACACGCGAGCGGGTTCGGCGGCGATCACCGTCGCACTCGCCAAACGCGGCTTCATCTCCTTCTTCTTCTCGTTCGACCCCGCGATCGAGCGCATGAGCGACATCTCGCCCACGAACGAGCCAGACGATATTTTATTCACCGCGCGTCCACCGACGAACACGTCCGCCGCGCCCTCCGCGAGGACGTGCACGTGCGTGTTCGCCCGCCCCTCAAGCGTAAACTCAAACCCGCGCTCGACGTCTCTCCACTCCCCGTGTCGCATCAACGTCTTAAACTCGTGCATCGGCATGTGCGCAAAATGCTTCTCGTACAGCGCCCGCTCCTCCTCGCTCGACCACCGCCTCGCCGCCGTCTCGTCGTAATACAACTTGGCCACCCAAAACACGTTGATGGCGACGAAGAGCGCGTTCCATCGAATGGGCAACCACAGCGGAACGTCGCGAAAGTATTGAAACACCAACGCCGCGCTCAGACCACCCACCGCCAGCGCTCTGAGCGTCAACAGATCGCTCGTGAGATAGGAGATACCGAGTAACACGAACGACACATGCCCAGCCGCCTCGGCCACAGATGTGGTCATCGTGAAACCACCCCCCGGAAGCACGCGAACCGTGCGCGCGCGCGTCATGGCGGAGTTATCGTGTCGAAACATATCCCTGATCGCCATCTTGGTCGTCTCGGACGCGCGCGCGCGCGCGTCGCGACTCGTCGACGCCCATCGCCCCCCACCGCCTCCGCGGCGCCCCGTGGGCATCGGCATCGTTCGCGGCGCGACGACGACGTCCGGGACGCGTGCGGCGCCGAACGCGCGCGACGCGAACGCACGAATTGTTGACGACACATCTCGCGACGCGCGACGCGCGAGCGTCATTCGCGCGCGCCGCCGTGTGCGGACGGCGACCATCGGAAACGGTCAGTCTCCGGCCAAAGTCGCGCGCGCGCCCTTTTGCGTATAACAGCCCCATCATCACCCATCAAATCAACGATGGTCGTCACGACGTCACGTCACGTCATCACCACATCGCCGTGACTCCCTTTCACTATGCGTCAGCGCGTCCTCATGGGGTGTGATTCTTGTGTACCCGGGGTACACGCAAAGCGTCGATGTGGCGATTTTCGTGCGAATTTCGCGCCGTCACACGACGACGCCCGCGGACGTCCGTTTCCTCGGACGCGCGCGGAGGACGCCGAGCGCGCGAAGTCTTCGTCCACTCCGTGCGCATCGCCCGAGTTCTCGCGCGTCGACGCGAGCTAGAGCGTGAGCGAGAGACGACCGCGGGCGACTGTCCAATTCCGTGAACGCCGACACACCGTCATGAGGACGACGATCACGAACTCTGCGACGATGCGCGCGCGATCGATGACGCGCGCGGTGACGCGAGGAGGACGAATACAATCGTACGCGCGGTTTGGATGCGCGGTGAGAGGGAGAGTGGCGATGACGACGATGCGGACGGTGAGAATGACGACGGCGCGGGATGACGCGCGGGCGCCGATCGGTTGGGAGACAACGCGTGGACGCGAGCGAGCGTCGACGACGGCGCGATCGTCGATGGGAACAGAATCAACAGAGATGTCTGGAGAGTCAGCGATGGAGTTGTGGTGGCGAGCGGTGAAGTTGCCGATGTATTCCGTCGCGTGGGTGCCGCTGCTCTGCGCGGCGGCGCTGACGTATTGTCAATACGGCGTTGTGCACGGCGCGCACACGATGCGTGCGACCCTGGGGGCGACGTTGGTGATTGCGTGGTTGAATTTATCGAATGATGCGTTCGACGCGTCGACGAACGTCGACGCGCGTAAACCGGAATCGGTGGTTTCGTTGACGGGGGGGAATACGGCGGCGGTGCACGCGGCGGCGGTCGCGTGCTTGGCGAGCGGACTCGCGCTGTTATGGCGAGTGTGCGCGGAGAGTGGGAACGCGCTGAGTTGGAAGGCATTGTTGGGGGCGATCGCCATGGGGTACATGTACCAAGGACCGCCGTTTAGGTTGTCGTATAAGGGGTTGGGGGAGCCTCTGTGTTTCCTAGCCTTTGGCCCGCTGGCCACGGTGGCGTTTTACGTCGCCATGGCGGGAAAAGTCACGGGCGGTGCGGCCGTATCGGTGCCACCGATCGTCGCCTCTGTGGCCGTGTTGATCGGATGCACGACGGCGTTCATCCTATTCACCTCACACTTTCACCAAGAGGAGGGCGACCGCGCCGCAGGGAAGCTCTCGCCCGTCGTTCGGCTCGGACTTCCGGGCGCCCTCCTCGTCGCCGATAATCTCATCGGCGCTCACTACGCCACCATCGCCACCCTCGCCGCCGCGGGTTGGCTCCCTTACACCGCCGTTTTCGGTCTCATCGTCACCTACCCGCTCGCCAGACACATCATCGATTTCGCGCAAGACCGCGTCGACGCCGGCGCCGTTAGCGACCTCTTCTTCACCAAGTACCTCGCCGTGCGATTTCACGTCATTCACGGCGTGTTACTCGCGATCGGGATCATCGCGCAGCGATTACTCCTATCCACCGAGCTCTTCTTCCTGTGAACACCGCGAACACCGCGAACTTCCCGGTTCGCGGGACCGCCCTCTTCGACCGCCGCGCCGACGGTTGGACGACGACGCGACGACCGACGCGTTCGCCCTCCATCCCTCGGTCGCACTCGCGCGCCGATCCCACTCGGCGCGCGCGCCCACACGCCTCGCGTTGTTAATAACCACACACACGCACGTCCGTCTCCGACGTCCCGCGCGTCCCCAGCCTCGTCCCCGTCCCGGCGACGCGTCAGAGCGCGCCTCGGCTCGACCGACTCGATCTAACATGTTTCGAGCGTTGTGTTGTTGTCTCGACGACGACGACGACGACGACGCGACGCGAGACGCGAGCGATTTTCGACGACGCGATCGCGACGCGCTCGGCGGCGTCATCGCGGACGAGGACGACGTCGGGACGACGACGACGACGGTTGGGTCCCTGCGCCGAATGATGATTGTCGACGGCGGCGACGACGACGACGAGGGCGGTGGTGACGACACGGACGACGACGACGAGGACGGTGATCGATTATTACCGCGCGCGTCGAGACGGAGCGATACAGACGGTGCGTTCTTTCGAGACGAGGCGCGCGCGGCGGCGGCGCTCGAGCGGAGCGAGAGCGCGCCTCCGCGAGGGGCGAAAGTCTCGCGGTCGGACGGTGATTTGGACGTCGGTGAGGATGGGAAAGAGGAGGCCATGCGTCGATGGGTGAGCGAGACGGAGCGGCGGATGGAGACGCACAGACGCGCGGCGAGCGCGGGGATCGCGGGCGTCGGCGGCGCGGCGCGGGACGCGACGAGGACAAAGAAGGACGACTCGAGGACTGCGACGCGAAGGAGCGAGACGGTGGATTACGATAATTCGTGTCCGACGTGTTTCGAGGCGTACGAGGAGGAAAATCCAAGGATCGCGCTCGGGTGTGGACATCACTTTCACCTGGCGTGTATTTTGTCGTGGCAAGAGTACTCGGCGGCGACGCACCCTTCGAGAGAGAGCGGATGTCCAGCGTGCGACGCGCCGATTGAATTCAAAGAAGCGTTGTGAACGTGTATGTTGTACGAAAAGAAAACGTAGTGCGCTCATGTGTAATGTGTAATATTTCAAGCCAGATGTATGCTGTAACGCATGCATACGAGTAGAGTGCTATTTCGAGACGACGTCTATTGCATTGTCGCGGTCAACTCTTACTCTTAGTAGAGCTCAAAATCTTCGTCTAATGGCTCGTCCGCGCCGCTATCTTCCACCTCTTTTATCATCATCTTTCGCTCTCGCTCGCTCGGAAGTGCACCGTTGTACTTGGCTTTGATTTCATCCACTCGAGTCGTCACTCTCCTGTCAGCGACGGCGAGAAACCGATTCAAGCTGACGATGCTCACGCAAATCAAGCCGACGGATACCCAACCCGTGGGAAGGATCACCTCCTTGACGGGGATGGGACAGGATACCGAAAACGATTTAAACGAGCGCTGCGCGAGCACGACGCCGAGTTGAACGCTGAGCACGCCCGTCACGGCGGAGATCGTGATCAACGTTCTCATCCTCGCGGTGAGGTTGGACCATCGCGTCACCGACTCGTACACCTCGTCTCTCGCCTTTTTATCCTTCTCTAATTCGAGCACCTCTTCGTCCACGGGCATGGCGTCGAGGATTTCTCTCTTCGTCGCCACAGTGTGTTCCATGAAGAAGAGCGCGCCGGAAGCCGTGAACATCATGGTGATAAAGGTGAGCGCCACGGCGACGGAATTCAGGGCGCCCCAAAAGCCTTGATCCGGATCTCTGGTGGCGGCGGCGGCGGAATCGCCGCACGAGCCCACCTTGAGGAGAAGAGCACCCGCGAGAGTGCACCAACCGAGGTACAAGAAGATGATTGGTGCGGCGCCGATGGCGCACTGAAGCAAGGGCAAGCGTAAGATGCCGCAGAGCACCGAGGTGGGCCAGTCGGGGCCGCCGCACAGGATGGCCACCTTCGCAAGCGTCAAACCTTTCTGTTCCAGGCAGTAACGGATCGCTCGCATCTGCAAGGAGTTGATTCCCACTTGATACCGAATGGAAACGTTCCCACTGAGTTTCTCGCCGATGAGCTTTTGTTGGAGAGCGCTCGAAAACAACTTGGTAAACTCGTTTACCAAGATGGCGACGACGGCCGCGGACCAAAATCCGATATCCTTTTCCATCGCGCCGACAATCAAAAGACCGCCGGTGATATACACGGGTGGTCCTGGAATCGGGGGAAGTAAGAACATGAAGACACCGATGGCGATGAACACGAAGATGACGACCGCTACGTGTTGGCTCTTCATGACGCCGATCAACCACGCCAAGAACAAGACGGCGGCTTTACCGACGCCTATCGTGAAACAAAAGTAACCGATGCTTACGTACGACGCATATTTGAAAAGTTTTTCAGGATGAGAGAACCACCATGCCATAAAAGCACCCGTCTCGGCGGTCAAGATGCCGTCTTTCGGAGCTTCGGGATCGTCGCTCGGTGCGTGCCAACTGATGCCGAGTTTTCTCGCCGCGGATGAAAAGACGGACAACGCGAGACCAAACGGAATGAGCGTCATCGTGCAGCAAAACAACAAAGCCTTGGCGAGATCTGATCGCGAGTATCCGATCACCTTCTTGGTGATGTCTAGCCGAAGAACTTGTCTGTAGATGCGATCCGGACCGACGGCGAGAAAGCAGCCGAAGGCGAAGAGCGCGGACAACAGCACGAGAAGCTGAATGATGTCATCCGCCACGCCCATTTGTACGCCCGCGAGGGAGATGGAGCTCCACGTACCTGCCGCGGCGATACCAACGAAGATCAAGATGAGTTGAAGAGCCCCACCTCTCTTCGCGAGCTGGTGACAAGACAAGCCGAAGAGCAAGTTGAGCACGGCGATGGCGAGTGGCACGGCGTACATGATGTACGCCACGTTGGCGCACGAACCGGGTCCATCGTTTCCGTTGACGAGAGAAAAGTAGTCGACACTATTCGATCCTCCCGTCTCCGTGACGTTGCAACCGAGCTGCTTTTGATATGAGAGAAACACGTCCGTCTTCCATTTCTTATTGTACGCTCCCACCCACACCGCCCACACTATGGCGGCGGCGACAGTCGTAAAGTAACTCGCAATGGCGGCGTTTCGCAAAAACAGCCCGATGTGCATCCTTTTAAACAATGTCTGTTTCACAAATCGCACCGTCCCGCACTTTGCGAGAATGTACAGCGCCAACGGCAGCGTACTGAACTCTTCGACGCTCAACAAACCGGCGACGACGAAACCGCACAACGCCGCTGTGCTCAGCGCCAACGCCACCGTTTTCCCGAACACGCTCACCTTACCGTTCGATCTCTCCGCCAGCAGCGCTTGGTGTCCATCGAGTAAATACAGAAACAGCAGTATCAACGCCGACGCACCAGCCGCGATCCAAGACCACTTATAATTCTGATCATCCTCGCTCAAGCCTCGATAGACGTTCGCCCCGTACCCGACCATGGAATAACACAATATCATCACCATCGCGCACACGGCGTCCAATATCGTGATCACCGTCACTGGTAAGATCCATTTCTTTCTCAATCGTCGCATCTCTACCGTCGATCCCGCCCAATCCTCGAAATAATCCAGCGTCGACCCCCACCAATCCTCGTCGTCGCCGTAGTCGCTCTCAGTCGTGTACTCAAGCTCCCCGTCCGAGACTTTCTGATCGTCATCGGCGCCGGTCGCGGATTTCGTAGACGACGATTTGCCGCCATTCTTCGACGTCGATCCATCGCGCGCGGCGTTGACGTCGTTCTTCGAGCCGTTCGAATCGACGGGACGCGCATTTCGTTCCGGCGCCGATTCTGAAATCGTTCGTCCGACGAACGAATCCGGGACGTCGGTCTCGTCGTTCGCGGTGGACGAAGACTTGCTAAACATGCTCATGGCGCGCGCGCGCGATTCGCGGCGGCACCGGTGGCGATCCACGCGCGAAACGACGCGGATTGGCGACGCCGAGGGCAGTTTGCCGGTTCGTGTTGGAGGTTGTAAAAACGTATATAGGTTTATTGTGTCTACAATACTACAAAGTCGAGTGTTGACGCGTCGACGCGAGCGAGGCGAGCGAGGCGGTCACGCGCCGACGCGACGATAGGCAGCCTCGGCGAGCTTTTCCTTGACGGTGAACATGAGCGCGGCGGCGAGAATGGTCTGTGCGAGCTTGGTCTCGATGCCGCGGAAAAACGCGGGGAGACCCTCGTCGCGAGCCATAACGCGAAAGGCGTGCGCGGCGCCGCGATAGCGCATGCGCTCATCAGCCATGTCTTTGGAGACCACCTGGAGGCGAGATTTGATGACTTGGAGCGGGTAGGTGAGCACGGTGGCGCCAAATTTGGCGTACGCACCGAGGCAGAAGACCTCGAGGGCGGAGAGGTTGGATTTCGCTTGGGATTTGAGGTGTCGGCGAGCGGCGGTTTCGTAAAAGGCGTATTGAAGCGCGGGATTGGATACCATGACCAACGACGGCGTTAATCCCTGCCAAAATCCCGCGATACCACCGTCGCGCGCGATTTCGGCGGCGACATCGAAGAAGGACCGTTTTCCTCGACGTTTTAACTTGTCTCGTCTCTTCTTTTCCACCTCTCGCGTCACATCCTCCTCCGACTCTGATTCCTCGCTCGCCTCCTCTCGCTTCTTCACGTTCGCTTGCATCCTCGTCACGATCGTCCATATCGGCAGCGTCATCATCACGTTCACGCAGCCCGCGAAACTCGCGATCGCCAGGCTCGCCGCCCCCGTGGGCTCCCGTCCCCGTCGACGCGCATACGTCCCGTTGGCCCGCGCATACCAGTAGTTGTACACCGCCTGACTCACCACCGTTCCCACGATGGCCGGTTCGATACCATCGTACAACGCCGCGAGAGAAGACGGTTTCACAGACGATGTCTGTGCGCTCTCGTTGCCCTCCGCGCCCGCGTCTCGCCTCGTCACGTGTTGTCTAGTGTTGAGCGTGATGAGAGGGTAGGTGACGAGGAGGGCGACGAGGGCGCCCGCAGCACCCGCCCCGGCCTCGACGACGTTGTTTTTCGACGCGGACATGTTGAGATTGATGCGACACGCTCGATCGGGGCGAACGATCGAGCGCGCGCGGGAATGTGGTCGGACGAAGACGTCGGGGACGAACCGAGCTCGTCGAGAGACGACGCGACGGTCAAAGAGACTTGTGTAATTTCGTCGTCTTTACAGGGTGAACCTCTTCTCGAAGGCAAGCGAAGGCGCGATGAACTATTTATGACGACGACGAGGCGAGCGCTCCATGGGTGAATCGCTCTCGCTCTCGAGCGAGCTGGACAGAGATCGATCTCGACGACGACGACGACGACGACGACGCGCGTCGTCCTGCGACCAAGACCGAGACCGAGACCGAGAGCTCGAGAGCGAACGCGAGCGATGTCGACGACGTCGGTCTCGGCTGTCGCGATCGCGATCGCGACTGCGACTGCGACGACGACGGTCGCGTCGAGACCGAGACCGAGAGCGCGAACGCGAACGCGAACGCGAACGCGAACGCGAACGCCCGCGCGGCGAAAACGATCTCTCCCGTCGTCTTTCGCCCGAATTGCATCCTCGTCCGAACGCCTCCCCTCGTCGTCTTCCGTCGCCGCGATCATCCCCACCTCCGCGTCGTCCACGCACATACCGGGCGTCCCTGGACGCCGACCTTGAGCGCGACCTCGCGCGTTTCCCGAATCGCTGCAGCGCGCCTGCGTCTCGTCCTCTTCCCCCAATCTCCCGCCCGCGCCCTCTCGCGCCGTCGAACCCGCGTCGATCATCGCGCGCGTCATCTCTTCGCCCGAACCGCGCGCCCGAACCCCTCTCGTGATCTCTCCCCGACGCTCGTCCGCCTCGTCCCGCGCCGTCGCCGGCGCGTCCGCGCGCGCGCTCGCACCGCACCCGCCGACCATCGATCGCGCCACCGTCCATCGCCTGCACGGCTCGATCTCGTGCCTCCTCGCTCGCGAATCCGACGACCGCCATGAACCGACGCTCGGCGTTCGTCGTCGCGCTCGCCGCCGACCCGCGCGCCGTCACCGTCGCCTCGGTGGCGTCGCTGCCAAAGATTTCCTTCACGTGCGTCGCCGACGTCCTCGCGCTCAGCGGCGCCACCTCGAGAAACCACGTCCGCGTGGACGATGACGTCGTCGCGCGCGCGCGTCCACCGTCATCGCGTCTCGTGCGTCGGTCGCGGTCATCGAACGCGACGTCCGCATCCATGGTCGTCGCCATCTTTCGCGCCCGTCGTCTCCTCGCGCCTCGATCGACCGCGCCTTCGCGCGCCACCGATCGCGCACGACGTCGTTTCTCTCTCCACGCCGCTCGCGCTCGCCCGTTTCGACGCGCGCGCGTCGTCACGGTGTGCCGCGCGTCGACCTCGTTCGAATTTCGAAACCATACACACCGCCGCGCGGTGCCGCCGCGACCGCGCACACGCCGTGGATGACGAACGCGCGAACGAACGGCGCGCGCGCGTCCACGAGCGCCGCGCTCGAGGACGACATCGACGAGTGCCCGATCTCCACGCCCGTCGAGTCGGAGTGCTTCGACAGCGATTCCGACGTCGACGCGCGGTACTCCGTCTACGCCGGCGCGAGCGGCGTGTACGCCGAGCTGCGGCATCGACCGTCGATGTTTTTACGACGGAATCTGAGTTATCACGTCGAGCGCAGGAGCGCGAGCGCGAAGGATGCGAACGGGACGAGGAAGATGCGCGCGGCGGCGACGCGCGAGCGGAACGGGGCGGAGCGGGTGACGACGACGTACGAGTTACACGCGTGTGGCACGCAGGTTCGCACGCGAGGGTACGCGTGTGATAAGTGTGCGTGCGTGTGCGATAGTCTGAGAGGACTCATGACGCATCTCAGGGCGTCGCACGATTTGTTGCGGTACTCGGCGGAGCGCAAGGGCGGGGAGACGACGGTGCGCGTGTATCCGAAAGGGGAAAACTTTGACGAGCATAGATTATTTAGATTGCGCACGGAGGAGACAATCAGGAGCGCGAATGATAAGGAGTTTCAATTCATTCGACGGAAAGACGGTACGGAGGTGTTTATGGAGCGTGTGCCGCAGTGCGAACTGGACGATAAGCTCGAGACGAAGATCGAGGGTAAACGCGCCGAGCCGCTCAAGGCCGTGTGGAGAACGATCGCGACGGATGATCACTACGAGCGAATCAAGAGGTTGCGATTGAAGAGAAAGGCGGAGAGGGAGGCGGCGGAGGAAGCGGCGCAAATCGCAACCATGCTGTATAAGCCGTTGGTATGCAAGAAGACAGCCATAGGACCGAGACCGAACGGGGCGCAGAAACCGAAACCTCCGAAACCAGCCAAGCCGCTCGGACCGTTTTACAAATCGAGATCGTTCGTCGAGATGGCCACCGTGCCCGAGGTTGATTCAGACGAAGAAAATATGATACCGGCGGAGATTTTCGAAGGAAAACGGGCGATGCACGAGTTTGTAGACTTTAGTGTGCAGGAGATATCCTTCATGGAGGCGTGGAACGAGGTGGCGATAAAGTTTAATCCGGTGGCGGATTACGACGGCACGTCCCTGTGTACAGCCTTCGTGCGCGCGTACGCGGGGAGGCTGAAGAAGGATCACGCGTTCTTTCGACACTTTGTCCTCACAGTCTTCAATCTGTACGAGCACGGCATTTTGAACCGTCGACAGGTGCAAGGCGTGCTCAGCAGCGTGAAAACCTCGACGCTCTCTGGAGACCGCGACGGCATCGGCACGTGTTCCGTCGCCGTGTTTGAAGAGTTTCCAACATTTGAAAGCTCTCTGGAGAATCTTAGATACTAGAAGTTAAATGTACACTACTAAAGTTGGCTTTCGCTGCTATCGTAAAAGTCGCAAAGACTTCGCTAACTCACACTCTCAATCTCCCCGAGTTTCGCCCCCACCTTGACGTCCAATCGCATCGGCGCCTTCCATTTACGCCTCGCGTACAGCGGTACGTCGTCCTCCTTCCCATCACCCTCGCTGTCCGCGCTCGCGCCTCCGGACGAGAGCGACCTGCGAAAGCCGCGCTCGCTCGACGAGGGCCCGCCCTTCTCCTCCTCCTCCTCCTCCTCCACGCACCGCACGAGACGAGGGAGGGTGCGATCGACGAGTTCACACTCCGCGATGACGGCGCCGTGCACGCGCTCGATCGCCTCGAGCCGTCTCGCGCTGCACGTCACGCGCAACGCGCCGAGGGGACGCTCGGCGATGGCGCGCGCCATGGCCGACGGCACGTCGCGCGAGGACGACACGCCGTGCGAGGTTCGACGCATGATGACGCCGACGTCGTCGCCGAGCGCGTGGGGACCCACGGGCGCGCGCGGACGCGGTACGGTGTGACGACGGCGCGTCGTTGGCTCGCCGCGGGATCGCGCGCGCGCGTCGAGACGCAACGCGAGACGAGTTCGGTAGAATCGAGACGCGCGGAGGCGGGCGTGGGGAACGAGTGATTTGTACCGTCGAGACTAACTCTCGATGATTACAACAATTGTAACCGATGGATGAAGAAGTTTAGTGCGCCTGTGCGAAAAGAAGGGAGAAACAGAAACAACGTCAGTCGGGCGTTTTCGAGTCGTCGAGGGACGCGAGCGCGAGAAATCGTCACACGAGAGCGGCGAAAGAGAACGTACCTTTTCCGCAGCGGCGGCAGCGTGCTTCTTCTTCATCATCTTACGCTGGTAGAACGCAAGCTCCGGACCCTCCAAGACGTAGCCATCCGCACGACCGCACTGACCCGGGCGAGACGTGATGATCGCCAAGAGACGACCCGTCGCGAATTGCTCGTCGATCGCCTTGGCGACTTCGTGCTTGTTGTTGCGGTCACGAAGCTTCATCGTAACAGACTTGGATCGCTTTGCTTCGATGTCTTCGCTCTCAACTTTCTCGCCATTCTTAACCTTGACGCCAATCTTCTTGCCGTAGTGCTGAGCGTACCACGCGCGGAACGGCGCCGCGTCGACGACGACGACGGCACTCTTCACGAGCGTGTTCGTACGCACAAGCTCGTTGTTGGACGCATTGTAGACGACGTCCAAAATACGAGTCTTGCGAGTGCAGTTCTCCGTGCCCCAAGAAAAGTTACCGGTGTCCAAGCGCAACGCGCGGTGCTTGATGTTGCCCCCACGGCATCGCACTTGTCGCACAGCAACGTTGGAAGAGAGCTTCGTGTTCGCCGGTTGACGGCCGAGCTCGTATCTGCGAGAAAATAAAGCAATGATATTCATCGTCAGTCTCCGCGTCCTTCGCACGTCGCGCCCACGTCGCTGCGTCCACCACGCGCGCGCGATCCTCGCCCGATCGGGGCGCCCAAAAGCCCTAAACCTACGCCCACTGCATCATCGCGTGCCGCCGTCCACACCCCCGTGCACCCCCTCGGTCGCCGTGCGCGCACACATCAAAAGAAGACGCACTTTCTCTTCTTTCTCCACGGCTTCTGCTTGCCACCGGTGGCCCGGCGCTTGTGCAGGCTGTCTCTAGAGATACCTACGCATCGCGGTCGCGAGCGATGTCGCGGCGGGGTCAGTCGTCTCGTTCATCCGAGTCTCTCGTGTCACGCGCGAGTCGCGAGTCGCGCGCCGCACGACGACGCGCGCGTATACGACGACGTCGATCGAGTCTCATCGCGGTCGAGGTCGACGCACCCATGGCTGTCGACGAGCGTCTTTCAAAGGCGGATCGCGGGCGCGCGCGCGCGAGGATGAGGGCACGGACGCGGCGCGGGGCGGTAGAGTTTTATCTTTCACATAACCGGGCTATTGGGTCATATTCTAGTTGGTTTTAAAGGTGTGATGATACGTAAGGGTTTGGACGGGCTCACCCTCGGCCCGACGGCGACCGCGTCGCGCGCGCGCGCGTCGGCAGCGGCCGGCGGGCGGCGCTCGAGAGAACGCGCGCGATGGCGATTCGCGAGAAGATCTTCAAGGCGGCCAAGGGCATGCGCGGCCGCGCCAAGTCGTGCATCAAGATCGCGCGCAATCGCGTCGAGAAGGCGTGGCAGTACCAGTACCGCGATCGACGCAATAAGAAGCGAGACTGGCGCGCGCTTTGGATCACGAGGATCAACGCGGCGACGAGAGAGCACGGGGTCAAGTATAGCGAGTTTATCAACACACTCGCGCGGGAGAACGTGTGCGTGGATAGGAAAATTTTGGCAGAGTTGGCGGTGAATGAACCGCACTCATTCAAGGCTTTGGTCGATAGAGTGCGATTCATGCGCGGTCACGACGTGTAGAGCACAAAGGTTGTAAACAGTTTAGAATTATAGGTATCATCATTATGTGTTTCGTCGGACCCCGCACGAACGCGTTGCGAACGCGTGACGCGCTCTCACCCGCACGAGTTTGCGAGCGCGGGTTTTTCCTTTGTCGCTTTTTCGCACGTCGCTCGCGTGAAAGCAATTATTGGAAAAAGTGATGATTACATCGCAGCGTAGCGCGCAAAGCAAACGTATATTATCACGTACGTACCGTTCACCTCGCGTACCGTTCAGTTCGTCGATGTTTCATACCGAAAACCGAGGCGAAGAGAGGAGACGGAGGCGGACGACGACGACGACGACCCTTTTTAAAACTCCTCCGCGAACGGAGATCCGAAAGAGTAATACGCATTAATCGCCAACATCAAACGCTTAATCATAGCCTTCAACGCACCGTTCGCCGTCTCATCCGCCGGCAACGGTCGCGACACGACGAAGAATCGTCCATCGATAAACTTATCCTTTCCGTCGCGGTTCATCTTTTCAATGCCCCCATCCTTGGTCGGCACGATGGTGTCCCACACTTGCACCTTTTCATCGTCCATCTTCGCGATCAATTGCGCGATCTCGACCTCGGTCCCATCTCTGAAATCATACAATCGCACCAACACACCGTTCGTGTTACCATCCGCCAAC
>Ga0181567_10000045_pt1 | contig 77266 bp, 56 predicted proteins | sample 101ome_14_FD_133761 | JGI IMG/M metagenome (GOLD analysis project Ga0181567, IMG submission 133761) | Coastal salt marsh microbial communities from the Groves Creek Marsh, Skidaway Island, Georgia - 101403AT metaG (megahit assembly) | ecosystem: Environmental > Aquatic > Marine > Intertidal...
TGAAGGACGATGTGTGTGTAGCCTTGCAGCTGTCGGTTTATTACTCGAATCAGAATCATATGTATATCTGAGCATGTCTGAATATAATATTTACGTTTATAGTTTGTGGCTTTTAAATGCCACGAATTTATACTGCTTATCTCATTTTTGTGACATGCTTTCTTACCTATGCCCTCACCGTGCACGCGAACAACGAAACAAATGCAACGGTGCCAGAGGTCTCGGTGACGTTATCGTGTAATGTGCTGTATCAGGAGTTGGCAGAATATATTTCTTTTGAGACGGGAAGTATAGATAAAACTAGTTCTGCTCATACGTGTGACGAGAAGATGGTGCAAGTTTTCTTATCGCACACATTCTATAACAAGAGTCTTTATGTCCTATCCAGTGACTTGACAACGATTCAGTTAACGGCGGATGCTTTGACGGCAGAGAAAATGAAAGAGTGGCTTGTGTGGGCGTTTATAGGCCGGCATTTCGTCAGGGGGGAGCCGGGGAATGGCAAGAATTACAAGTATATTGAGTATTCCGAGGACACGCACACCTTTATGCGCAAGTTTGTGCGATGTGAGTTTCAAAAACCGCTCTATCTGGCGCTGATTTTGATTTTGATTGTGCTGTTAATTGCCGTGTTGCTGTGGGATGCGTGGCAAGCGCAGAGACGGGAGAATGATGCGCATAAGACGGATGAAAGCGAGCATGTGGAAAATCAAAACTCTCAAATTGATACAACCCTTGGACCTAAGAAAACAACGTTGAATTTCCGCATTCCTTACCACATAGAATTGTAATCTTTGACACGTTACTTTACAAAGACAGTGTTGATATCAATGTGCGGAAACTCGTCCGCAAAGACTTGCTTCATCATGGCAGCAACGGATTTCGGTTCTGGCAAAAGGCAATCTACTGGCTTGTTTGTGTCTTCTTCATTGTCTTGTTTGTTGTCTTCTTTCTTGTCTTCTTGCATTATTTTTGTTGTGAGTTTATAAATGTTTTCTAAATCGTATCCCTGTGAGCTTTCTTCGGCGGTGGCATCTTTTCGTCTTTGCTTTCGGGGCGCGTCAGACCGTGCCTCCTTGACTCGTTTCTGCATGAGCTGTGTGGTATGGATGTGATGCTGTTATATTGAGCGTACATAAAAACGGTGTTTTGTTGAGTAAAGATTTTTGATAGAATGGGAATGGGGTTAGATACGAACCTGACTTCGAATGGACGTTCTTACTTTCTCGCGCAAGAGACGGATGGGGATGCGCAGTTTGGGAGTTCCGTCGGCCAGTTTCTCGTAATTCACAAAGTTTTTGCAGAGTCGGATGTGGCGGAAAATGGCCTTTTCTAGTTTCAGGTTGAGCTGGTAGAAGACGTCGTTGATTTGGACACAGGCAATTTGCTCCTCTACACTGCTGTTCGGGGGCTGCATCCAGTAGATATATTGCTCGTTGCGCTCCATAATTTGGATGATGGTGTGCAGTTTGAAAGGGGTGGGGGTATAGCACGGTATGCCGGCTTTGACAAGCTCATAATCGGCACTGTCGATGATTTTCATGGATGAGGGAAGCAGGGGTAGGAGTGGATGGGACATGTTTGAGTGCTTTGTTTGAAAAAATAAAAGACCAAAGCTCAAAGACATAAGCTTAAAACATGAAGGCTGCCAAATGGTGAAATAAAAGCGCATGTTTGTATATACACACAATGTCGGTGGTGTCTGGCATCTCTATTCGTCATCTGATCATTCTTATTCTCATGGTGTATGTGAGTGCACTCAACATTGTGCTTGTCAATTCGTTGTTTGGAAAGTACTTGGTGAAATATACAAGCATGAAAGCATCGGGTATGTCTGGCTTGATGGGTGGTAGTGAGATGCTGCTCCAGAAGGCGGGAAGCCTTGATTATAAGTTTGACAAGTTGCAAAAGATGCCATTGAAAACTTTGCACGAAGCACATACATCAAAAAGGGTTCATAAGCACAAGCATGGGAGGGAAGCACGATGCAGCGGTCAAGAGAACACGGTTTTCATGGCCATTGTGCCGGGCCCCCCCAACCTTGTGCACAGCAATGACATGGCCTCACATCGAAACCTGCAAATTTTGTCGGAGCTCCGGCATGTGCTGCGGAATTCACACAATATTAGGGTAGTGATTTACATCTTTCTGAGCGCAGACACCTTCCTCGCGTCGCACCGGACGTGGTGCCAAATGATTCCGACACAAATTAACAACACACCATACGGCCACTACTCTCCACACCGTGTTTCATGTACCCTGGCATTGCTGCCCACCGCCGTGACACACACCGCTGTGTTTGAGCATATGCTGCACAAAGAAGAGTGTCTCGATGATATGCTGTTGCTGCACGACGACGCACACGTGAGCCCGAGCTTTTTCTCCCGCATTGAAAGCGCATCAAGACGGAAGGTTACGTGCTTGGCCTCCTTGTCCTCCTTGGCCTCCTTGGCCTCCTCACAACATGGAACTACTTGCCCCATCGTCGCGTTTCGTCTCCCCCGCGTGTTTATGGTGGCGTGGGTGGCTGATGATAAGGTGTCTCCCTTGTACGAAAATCTCTCTAAGAATGAGTCCAAAAGTCAGGCCAAAAGCATCGAGGACGCGGCACAAGAGCTCCATCTGTGGGGGGGAGCGGTTACGGCGGTGGGGGTGGGGTGATTGGAAATGTAACTGTATAATATTGTCAATACCAAACTTGATGCTAGGAATCTATTAAAGTGTTGATATAACAGAATTCATCAATGAAGTGGGTAATGAAAATTGAGAAAATAATGATGTTGTGCTTCCTTGTAATAATACAATATTGCCAAAGTGAGCATGAAACTCAGGTTAGAATTCCACATACTGGAGGGGAGTTTGATGGTTATTGCTACGATCAAGGATGGTATCGTGATAATGGAATAATTTATCCATATAATGATTATAGGCACCATACAGAGAGTAGATGTTACTATAACAATCAGAATTGTAATAGTAATTATGAAACTGCATATGACTATACAATAACTGGTTGTTTATGTTGTCCAGCTTCTCCTGGATTTTGGTCATATGATTACCTAACTGTAAACTCGTGTCTCGCTGGTACCTACTCAGATGGTTATGCACGAACAAGATGTACAAACTGTGTCGCTGGCAAATACCAACCGTACGATATGCGTACTGCATGTTATGATTGTCCTGTTGGCAAGTATGCAAGGTACTCAGGAAGTTCAGTGTGTGAAGATTGTACACCCGGTTACACAACAGTAAGCACAGGAAGTACACAAGAGCAAGATTGTAATACGTGTGCTGATGGTTATTACCTTACTTCAACAGAGATTGGAGATCAGTGTCAAGCATGTCCAAGTGGAACATATGGAATTGGTGGTGAGTGTCAAGAGTGTGCACCTGGCGAATTTTTGTCACCACAAACAGGCCTTTGTACCATTTGTGCACCAGGAAAGTATTCTGACACGTCGGGCAGTATTGCCTGTACCAAGTGTGCTGCAGGTAAATATTCGAATTATGAAAGCTGCTGGGCTTATGTAGAATCCCGCATTGATACATTGCCTCCATCTCAACATTGTTCCAACGGTGAATCTAATTGCTGGCACGCAGTTTGCAGGGATGATATTGAGGATTGTGTTCCTTGTGCGGAAAATGAGAAGTGTGAAGATGGTGGATGCTCTTTTTGTTCGAAGTGTGATGCTGGACAGTATCCAAACGAGCAAAAAGATGGTTGTCTTTCGTGTGCTGTGGGAAAGTATTCAGACCCTTTCAATACATTAGGTATGTGCACACCTTGCGATGCAAATACTGTGTGTGAAAATGGTGCATGTGGCGAATGCATTGAGTGTGAGCCCGGTAAGAAGGATGCAAATGAGGCGAGAAAATTGTGTGTATCTTGTGATGAGGAAGACGGATATTTTGTGGATGACAACAAGATAGAGGGAGAAGGCTGTGGCTCTTGTGTGAATGGAAAGTTTATGGACATGCGGAGGGTAGAAGAGTTAGGTCGAGAAGAGGCTTGCACGGACTGTCCTACCGGCAAGTATTCCATCACACGCGGTGCAACATCGTGTGAGTTGTGTCCTGCGTGTCCCGACCAGCATTACCGTGTGGGTTGTGATACAATCGGCAGTTTCGGGGAGTGTGTTCCCTGTGATCCAACACGGTGTGATGATGGAGAGGTGCTGGTGGATTGTATTAATCGTGCGGGACACAATGATGCGAGGGGGGACTGTGTTCGTGCTGAGTATGTGTCAAGTACACCGGTATGTCGTGAATACGCGGGATATGGCTTTGTGAGTGTTGGTATGGGTGGCTTTGACTTTCAAACTGTGTTTGGCGCAGATGAAAACCATACGGATTTCCAGTGTAGTCGGGCGTGTGACGGGCGTGCGGGGTTTATGCCTTCGGATTATGATTCTGGGGAAGGGAAATATGCTTTAAATGAGACGTCGTTGTTAACGAATCTAACACAGCGAATTGACGGAGAATTGTACCGGGGACAGATGGACACGCGCTATTGTACGGGCCCCCGTGCGTGCAATGCGGTGTCGTGTTCTGCGAAAATCAACTCGGAGAATGCACTGGCGGAGAGTTACCGCGAGCCGTGGGGGTGTCCTCTCTACATTGAGGATGGGGACTCTGATTCAGTGATTCGTGAAAAAATGTCTGCGTCGTGTCAGAAATGCGAGGAGTGTGGTCAGAGCAATATTGCCACAGCAGATGATTATGGACGGGGATGTGCTGTGGAGTGTAGTCATGTGTTTGGCTGTGATGTTGACTATATATTTGACTGGACGGAGCCCAATCCGCTGTTAAAATGCAAGAGGTGCAGTGAGTTGCGGGACGTCCGGCTTTGTGCGACGTCGCATTATGCGGACAACAATCTTGGGAACACAGACGTGTCGGGTAACCGGCCCAAATTGGATTTTCAAAATTGCAAGGGTGTGTCCCCCGTGAATGAGAAGAGCACGCCGACATATGGGAAGTGTGTGTTGAAAGAGGATGTGCAGTGTGAGGGGGATAATGTGTATGACGATGGGAGTGGGAATTGCGTTGCCTGTGAGCCACATGGCAGCATGAAGTTGATGACGACAGATTATTACGATATGACAAATGATTTGAGTTTAAAAAAGTTGTACTGTCAGATCTCTGCGTGTACGTCGGTTGAAGATGTGAGCTATACCGGTGTGCAAGATAACGGGGAATTATGCGGGCAGGCCTGTGCTACGGTAGAGTGTCCAGTTGGAAGTGTCAATGTTCCCTGTGTTCTCCCACATTTGCGCAATCGTTGTGTGGTAGGCAGGAGCCTTGTTGACAGTGGGGCCCGGGTGGCGCGTGAGCACATGCCGGCTTATACCAACATGTTTGAGGGTGTAGATGAGGTAGAAGCGTATCATTATGCTAGTTTTGAGAACCTGCTCATCAACTTGGAGGGGTTAGAGGAAGATTTACATCAGTGTGTGTGGAATGTTATTGATATTCGGGACAATGACATGAACCCCGGCGGTATTGCACACTCCTTCTTCAAGCCGGCTAGTGATTATGGGTTTCTGGAAAGCCGGGGCAGCAAGTTTTGCAATGCGTGGGCACGCGATAGTAAGATTGAATATCCTTTGTTACCCCTGCAAAATGCTGTGACTTTGCCTGTGATGGCCACTCATGAGCCCAGACATGTGTATGTCAACACGTCAGCGCGGGTCATGCAGTTTTGGAATGATTCGCCAGATAATGTGGGTGAGAGGGGATATAATGGTATTGGTTTTGACAGTGCATCTGAAGACGAGCGTGTTGCGCACATGCAGACAATATCAAGACCGTCGAGTTTTTTTGGACACATTTCCACAGATTTGGATTTGTTTTTGAATTTGGACATGCGGCAAGCCAATCACAGTGTAATCAGTTTATTGGTGCCTCAGGACCGTAATTTGAAGAACGTGACATGGGTTCCGCAGTGGTCGTTGTCGGTGTATGTGCGGGAATCCACATCTCCAGTTTTGGATGTAGATTTGTTCACAGTGCGTCTTGCGTTTGATGTGGATATGACACTTACCAGGCTCGTGACCAAAGACAGCTACTTGCAACTTGTATTGGATGAAAAGTTGCTGCCACCTTTTCAGCTGCTCAACTTTAATCACCAGCCGCTGCAACTCACATCTCTAACTACGGCCACGATATTTTCACAGCTCACCCGCTTTTCATGGAATGCAAGTAATGTGAATTTTGTGCATAATGACAATGCCATTACTGTATATGTCCGCACAACACCGGTGCCATCAAGCACCCGATCACTAAGGTTTGGCGACTACGCGCACTTGTACGAAATGGGTGCTATTCGGACGCACAAGCGGGATGCGGACGTGGTGTTTGAAAATTCGATAGACACAGATTCATCCAAAACACTGACGGACATGCAAGTGCACTCGGAGAGTGCAGAGGTTGCAAGTTTTTCGACATTGTACGCCGTGCAGGGTGTGTTTGTGAATTTGAATTTGAACGCAACGAATACCACAGACAGCTGGAATGTGCACACACAAAGCCTCTATAGTGTTCAAGTTCCTGAGGTGATTCGTACTTATGCATACATGTCGCCGAATCTTCTTTTGATTGCTGTGCTAAACCGAAACACTGGGCAAACCGAAGTCAGGGCTTTTGACACTGATTCAAAGCAAGTGCAGCCGTCTTACACATATCAGCCTAGCTTCACGGTGCTAAGAATGCGCACGGCGCCCACTGCATCACGGCTATGGGTCATGTTGTTGGAAGAAGGCCTGGAGCAGAAACGAGTTTTGGTACAGGAGTTGCAGGAGCGTTGTATTACCGAGAGTGAAAATTGTACCAGACGGTTACAAAGTGGTTCAAATACTACGTTTTCATTTACCCCATTGCCAAATGAAGTCACCGTGCTTGATTATAGTGAAGCATTTGACATTGACAGTGTAGAGTTGGGCATCACGTCCCTTTTGACTGTACAAGTTGACTTTTTGCACGTGCTGGCCGTGCTTCCCCTAAAACGCATCTTAGCAAACGGGGAACATGAGTATCTTTTGAGGGTGAAGATGTGGGGTTCACATTCAACGGAAGCAAAGGCATTGGATTACACCCTTGCATCAGATTCTGCGTTTTCCAGTGCATTGAAATCTTACATGTCACATGCATGGCTGGATGTGAGTGCACACCAAGGCAGGGTGGTGTTGGGTTACCTTGGACACTTGTATGTGCTTGTATTCTCCCCAACTTCAATGCACGTGCAAAAACTTGAATTCTCGTGGCTGGCCAATACACACTTTGGCACGTTTCAAAAATCATTTCTTGTCTTTGATTTGCGGCCTTATCTGGACACCACATCGTCTTTCAGCTCTTGTGGTAGTGGCTTCTATCTGCAAAGTATTTTTACGTCTCAGGTGTTCACCCCGAGCAATGTGACTAAGGCAATGTGCAAAGAATCCTGCTTTGCAAAAAATACATGCAAAGGCTTTGTGTTTGATGGTGTGTGTAAGCAGTATACAGGGAAAAATTTGTTTCAAAATGAGGAGGATGCTGCAGTGCTTGTAATAGCCAATGATGTGTGTAGAAAAATTGAATTGGCAACACAGGATTACACGCCATTGCTCAATGTGCCTGTGTACCAGTCGTTGAGAGTTGGAGGCGTCTTGACTGATGTAGTTGAATTGGACTCCTCGGCAAATGCGTCTGAAATTGGCTATGCTGTTTTTTGTGTGCAGCCTGGGTGTAGCATTGCACACAAGGTCTTGTATGAACTGATGCCGGTGGTAAGTGTGGACGGTGTTCTGCGCGCATTCGAATCACCAACTGACGAGTGGTTGTGGAAGCACTGGAAGCGACAAGGGCAAGACACTATCCGCACGCTTGCGCATGTGCAGTTGTTTGAGAAAGCATGGGATGCCAACAATGTGAGTCTAAATTTGAGTTCCGCGAAGTTGAAAGTTTTGGTTTCAAATCTTGCACAGTTTTCTACTATGCTTGTTAGCCTTGAGAATTCGTCATTGACATCCCCTATTATTTGCTCTCTGCAAACCTCTAATAGTTCGGTATCAGGGTCATTGTTACTTTTTCAAAAGCAAGATGAAACGAGCTTGTTGTGGGTAAGTATTTTAAAGCACAGCAGGGATATCGTTTCAGAAAGTCATAATTGTACAGCTCTTTACTTACCACACTCTGCGCGAGTACTGTCTTTCCAAAATATGGATGATATGTTGAGTAGTGGTATAGCCTTCAATCTGGTGCGCACATGGGCCAATCGCAGTATGCATTACGATTACAACAATTACGATTATTGGCGTGCTGATGCTCTGCCGCATGATAAATGGCTGTATATGCAGCGGTTTCTTCCTGGTAGGCTTTTGAAAACTGTCTTGTCAAACTTAACATCAGCAGCTCCAGCTCCCATTTATTTACACATTGAGCGCACGGCAAGGGACTTGGATGTTTTGGCAGACTCTAGTTCTCTTGCTCAGCATCGTTCTGTAGCAGTGGATGACTGGCAATTGTTGCCTGTGTTGACGGAGGAATTAACTTGGTATCAGACTATTCAACACGAAAACACGTCGGTGCTGGCGCTCTGCACCTACATGTATGTTCCTGACAAAAGCGAGTTGGAAGAACTCAATTTGGGCACAGCCCTTACCGAGTTTGACACTGACTCTTGGCAGCGCTTGCATGTCATGATACAATTGCAAGGTTCCGTAGAGCAAGCAGGATGTGCCTATCGTATCCTGGTGCGAAATGTGAATGATGAGGATAAATTTACAGACAATTTTGATGATAGAATCCGTGACATTGGGTGTACGTTGCGTTTTGAAGAGGCTGGTACTGGTTTGTGTCATATTGCTATTCCAGCCGGTCTCAAGAACTCAAAGAGCAAAATGGGTTTGTCCGCGCTTGTATTGGGGGAAGAGGAACGATGTGAACATGTCAACACCTTGTCGTTTCAAGCGCTGCTGACCCCTTACATGCAGATGTATGAGTGTGAGGGTGATTACTTTTGGTCGGAAAAGCAAAAAGAGTGTGTGCCATGTCAAACTACTCTTTCCCCCATAACGTGTGAAAACGGGTATTACTTGCGTGGATGCCATGCGTTGATGAATTTCTCTGACAATATCAATTTATGTGAGCCGTGTAATGAAACAAGACCCAACAACAACGGGACATATTTGTGGTTGCCTGAAGGCTGTGCGTGGGAGTGTCATGAAGGCTATTTCTACAACGCAAGCATCAACCAGTGTCAAGCATGCACGGAAATGCTGAAATATGAATGTCGAAAAGAGGCTGCTATGCAATGGCAAGCTTGCTCTCGTTGGGAAAATGAGCAATGTATCTCGTGTCAAGATGGTGATTTGAAACGAAATGAAGAGTTTATTGCCTCAGAGTTTAAAGACTGTGATCGCATGTGCAAGGACGGTTTTTACAGAAGTTTCCCAGACTTGCTCTGTCGCGAATGCTTGCACACAGTAGAAGAAGTTGCATCTACTTTGCCTACAGCTCAGTCCAGTATACATCGTTTTATACCATGCACCAAGTTTACCAACGCTGCTGTTGAAGAATGTTATTAAACTTCAACTTCCACGTCGCATCGGTGCATAGCACCCATACCTTCCCCCCGCTTAATTTTCAAATTAATGATCTTGCGCTCGATACGCGTGTATGTGTTGGGCAGAGTGGAGTGTGGGATATCAATTTGCAAGTATTCGAAGAGAGAAAGGTTGATGGGGTTGTGTGTGTCTGACGTGGCAGTGAGGATTTTGTAGCTTGTTTTAGGGAAATTGATGTTATTTCCTCCCGCACGCGCTTGTTCGCTCGTCAAGTCCTTGGCCTTCATATAAATCTTCAGGTTGTTATGATGCATGCTCATACCATTGAGAGCAACGCGGGCCATGTCTCGTTTCCTCAGTTCATTCTTTGCATGCTTGTGGGAGCGGCCGGAAAAAAGTCTTTGCTTGCTTGCATTTTGAGTAATGCCACCGCGTAGCCGTAGTACGAGATGCAGCGTGGATTCCTTTTGAATGTTGTAATCAGATAATGTGCGTGCATCCTCAAGCTGCTTGCCAGCAAAGATGAGGCGTTGCTGATCGGGTGGAATGCCTTCTTTATCCTGGATTTTGGACTTGACCATGTCAATTGTGTCGGAAGATTCTACTTCTAGCGTGATGGTCTTGCCCGTGAGAGTTTTGACAAAGATTTGCATACTTAACAAAGTGCATTTCGATGTTAAATATACATTTTTACTGCATTTGGTCATGGAATAAATTGATATCAATATTGTACCAAATGCTCCTCATCCCCCTCTGCGCTTTTTCTCGCTGCACAAGACTTGAAAAACGCAATCATTTGATCTCGGAATAAAATAGAATTTCCACTTTCCACGTCGTTGTGTTTGGCATGCACCCAAAGGGGGGGATAGTATGCTTTGCGGTGCAGTTTAGCAACGAGGAGTTCAGCGTTTTGAATGGGAATGACGTCGTCTTGCTTGCCGTGGACGACAAACACGGGGACGCGGATGAAGTTGATTAAATTGACAGACGGACAGAAGACGCTATCTAGATGCTTGACGATTCCTTCCACGGCGGAATTCATTACTAATTTTTGAGGCATGATGGCGCGGATGCCGGATGCCAGTGGGGAGACGAGAATGACCCCAAAAATGTCATCCATAAAGTCCTTGGCGGCGAGAAAGACGGTGGGTGCAGTGCCAAGGGATTTTCCCATGAGAACAATTTGGTGCTGTGGGACTGCAAGATTGCGTGTCACAAACTCATACACAGCCGTGATGGCCTCGTGCATATTTTTTTCCGTGGTGGGTATTTTCTCAGACAGACCGTAGTTGACGTAGTCGTAAGTCATAACATTGATGTCAAAGGTTTCTGCAAGCCATTTGCAGTACGCTTTGCACGAGCCAATATCGTCAGCATTTCCGTGACTCAGAATAAGAAATGTTCTGTGGTCGTTGTAAGGTTGGTCACTTCCCCAGTATGTTTTGCTTTCTCCCTGATAATTCACAAAGTACGTGGCGATGCGGTGGTTTTGAATGGTGTGTAGGTATAAAATGTCGTTTTTTTTGGTGTATGTGGCCTGCTCTGGAGCGTGAAAGGCAAATGGTGCAATGGCTTTGTTTTGCATTTGCGAAAATTGAGACCCCATGATACAGAAATGCTTCACTTTCGTTATATAGACGTCATCTCAGCGCTTGTGTTTTTGTCTTTTATTCTTATTCAAGGGAAACAAACATCATGCTTTAAAACTCAAACACAGTATCTTTTACCACTTTGTCAATGGAATATGGTTGGACACAAACGAGAAATAAAAAGTAAAACGGCCACAACATTTCGATATAGTTTTCATACTCTGGAATGTCCGAAGCACGAATTAACATGATAATTATGCTAATCAACACAGCTTGTGCAAAAAAGGCCCAAGGCACGCTGACAAAGATACACAAACAAGAAGTTACAATAATGGATGCAATCATGCTGATTTTGAAAAGGAGATTTGAATTTGATTCCATAGCAAACATTTACAGCATATTATGAATCATGTTTTATAATTGCCAATAACTGTTGCTATAAAGTATATACCAGGCAAAGTATTCAGTCTAATGACCGGGGAGGCTCGGAACGCAGATGATGGTGTGTTTGACATGAGTGATGTCGGAGGCAGTTCCAGATGATGGTGTGTTTGACATGAGTGATGCGCACACGGCACAGTGTGCTTGGAGACCCTGTTTGCTACCATCATGCTGTGGATTTCACTGTTTGGACTCAATGAATGCGCACTGCGGCATGTGGATGAGCAGTATCATGTGTGGTGGTATGTGTTTCTGTTTGTGCTCGTGATCTTGTTTTTGGGTTCAGCGGAAATGAGTTTTTGCTCACTTTTGTGACATTTTTTTTTTGTTTTTTAATACACGTTATTAATCTAATGAAACCGTAGACCATCTTATCACATGACCATCAGAATCAGAGCAGTGTGAAGCAGTCCTGAAAACTGTAGGGTCAGGGGACGGCTAAGGAGAATCATAGCAAATCGTAGAAGCAGGGGACGGCGAACGAGAAGCACATTTTTTCACAACCATAAGTTCAACATGAAAGATTTGAGTGACTTTTCTCTCCAGAACGTCTTTGCTGTCTGGTCCGTGAACACCCCAGCTGTGCATTTGTTTTATGTTGCCATGATCATTTGCTACCAAAGACACATGCTGTATCATGTCACACAGACGTTCCTTGCAAATTACCACGAATAAACTTTGAGTTTTTTTGGAAAGTATTTTGTCATACACCTCCCTGTATGAAATGCCACACTCCAAATATTTTTCATAATGTGCAACATTCCAACCTATTGCATTCAGCCAACAAGTAATAGATTGTGATGATGAATTTTTCCAAAATGGCATAAAGAATTGATAATTATACCTTTGTTGCCATTCAAACCATTTTTCAAACACATCTGCACGTCGAGAAAAAAAATCCCATACCATATTTGTGGAGGGTAGGCCAGTCACATACTCAAGACTCTTGTTCAGCTCGAACAATTCTTTGATTTGCATGAGAAAAAGTGTACAAATGAGGGCACAGATTGGTAAAAACTTCGCTTTTCTCGGGTCGTAGTTGATGATAAATTCTATTTGCTTTCTCTGTAGATCCGTCTGCTGCAAAAGCATTGCATTCTCTGAGCGCACTTCCTCAACGGCAAGAACTATTTCCTGTGAAAGTTTAGTCTGCAAACCTAGTTCCTGTCCAAGTTTTGCATTGGCATTTCTCAATTTCTTTACAAGCCGTGCAACGTTTTTCTCTTTAGTCTTGTGTTTTGAAATTCGCTTGCAAAGTACCTGTTGAACTTTCTTCTGTTTATCAAACGCTCTTTTGAGTATTTTCTTCGAGAAACGCTCTTTCAATAAGTGTTGTTTTGTTTTTTTTTCATTTTTTGTGTCAATTTGGCTTTGCTTTTGCAAGCTCTTGACTTGCAAGGAAAGCCAACAAACTGTGCACGCGACAAACAATGGCCACATTGCTGTGCATCGCAATTATAGATATGAGACATCATATATAATATTTGGATTTGATTCCATGGCAAACATTTACAGCATATTATGTATCATGTTTTATAATTGCCAATAACTGTTGCTATAAAGTATATACCAGGCAAAGTATTCAGTCTAATGACCGGGGAGGCTCGGAACGCAGATGATGGTGTGTTTGACATGAGTGATGTTGCGGCGGAGAGTGGTGATGATGAAGACGTCCCCATTGCTGGCCCGTCAAATGAAGCAAGAAACAATGCACCTGACACAACAAACGGCCAAACAAACGACGAAACGAAAAGCCAAACAAACCGTCCATGTAACGGCCCGACGACTGAGTCAGACACGGCAAGAACTATGACTGATTCATATCAAAATTGTGTGCTGTGTGAGTTAACCGGCTCCGGCAACGCTGTAGTGGACGAGGTCAATGCATATATTTTGGATAACATCGGCAAGGTGAATGTGCATGAAATGGCGCGGCAGGTGTCGTTTGCTATCAACACGATACCGGGCAAATATTTTTCTCGCGATATGTTTCTGGAGCACATACGCGCGCACATGCGACAGCAAAAAGTGGTGTTGTCCGGATTGTTACATGACCTTTTGGAGGTAGCGCACGCATCCAAGGAGTCTTGTGTGTGCGTGTGTTCTGATACAAATACACGTGTTGTGGACCCAAAAATGCTGACGGCCTATCTCAAAACTGTAGACTCTATTATGGGGATATACAGGTGTGAGGCTATGAAGGAAAGACGGGAATAATATGTAAGTATTAGCAATATTTATTGAATGTATGAAATTTAATATACAGTGCCAATACTCTTTGCAAAGTCGTCCCACATATTCGTATCCGGCCTCACGTCGTCGCGTGAGAGCTGCTCCTCGGCTTTACCCTTTCCTCCCACAATGCGTGATTCGGGGTCTGCGTACATGCCGTTGACGCGCTTCTTGAGCTCCGTGTTCTCCTCTTGTAGCTTGTCAAAGTCGTGCACCTTTTGCCGGTGAAGGTCAGAGGCTGCCACCATCATCTTCCACACGCCGTTGTCCTCCTGTGCGTTCTTGACAAAGTGGTCCATACTGCATTTGAAATCCTCCTTAATCTTCTCATTTTCGATGGGAAGTTCCTTGAGCCAAGAGTTGTACATGCTCTCTGCAATTTTCTGCATGTCTGCCTGCGTCTTTTGCGACATGCGCGCGTTCTGCTGCTTCAGGTTGGAATTTTCATTCCGCATCTCATTCAGCTGGCGCTCAAGCTCCTTGACATGCGACAGAATGTTGGAAAAGTCTGGCTTGGACTCGGTATCAGCTGTCTTGAGCTCACTCTTGGCAAGGTTGGAAACGTTTTGACTGGATGAACCTTCGGTCATTGCAATTATCTATGCAATTCTTATATACATCATGTGTAAGTGGCACGGCGATTTGATGTCTACATTACACGCAAACATGTCTTATGGTGTGATAAGGTTGTAATTGGAATTATTTATGTTTTCGTACATGCCTGGCTCCTGTGATGATGGCATAAGCCACGTGTCTGCTGCGTTCTCTGCGCCATGTACAAAGTGCAAAATCAAGGACGCAGTGCATACCATCGTCAAAAGACAGAACAGGGCAATACGCCGGGGCATCGCATTCTCTGGTGCCCGTAATTCCCGGCAGTAGAAGCGGAGACGGTTACACATTGTTTCCTTGTCTGTAGGTATACGTGGCTCGTCGGGGTCTACAGGGTGCTCAATGTTGATGGGCATGTACAGCATGCTCAAGAGGGTGAAGCCCGCTGCAAATAGCGTGATGGAAAACAGGGTAATGAAGAACATGTGCTGAATCGTCTTGTTCATGCTAAATAGGGGAGCAAAAGTCAAAGCCAAAAGTGAAAAGATAGTTTATAACATATACATGACGAATTACATCTATGCCAGTGGCCACAGCATTAAAGGAGGAAAGTAAACAATATACGTGGGATGATTTCATGCAAATTGCGTCGCGCCTGGACTCCACGATCAACTTCACCTTGATTCGTTTTCTCTACAAAACCCTAAGCCTTTTGGCGTCCAATCACGAGATTGTATTGGTGAATGCCACGCTGTTGCTCTTAGTGCAGACCCAATTCACCAAACGGCTTTTTTTTAACATCAGTGTGATTACTGCCATTGTGCGTTCTTTGAGTAGTGGTCTTATTGCACAAGCGTTGATCAACAGTGCCACAAATAACGATGTCCTGATTTCCATGCAACTGTCCAGCGCAGGCCGCGTGTTGGAGCAATTGGTTGTCAGCACCGCCATGCTGTTGCTGGCTTCAATTATCCCACAGCAAATACAAGCCAAGGAGTTTGTCGCGCGCTCTATTAGTATCCTATTGTATATGTATACGGATGCCACTCAAAACATTATTCAACAGCTGGAGCTGGGGGTCTCTCCGGCGTTTCTGGCCGTGCTGTTGAGTATTGTGCTACAACAAAACAGTGCGTACTTCCTGCAACACAAAACCCTGCAGTTTATTGTGAAAGCACTCAACATGGTGGTGATTAACATTTTGATTACATCCGTTACAGTGATTGATACGACCACATCCGACTTGCACACGTCCACGGCGCTGCTCATCATCACACTGTTTGCTATCGATGCAGTGTTCCGCATCACTGTGAGCAGCAAGACACACATGTCCAACCTACAAGAGGGCCGTGATTATGCTATCTGGAAGGGTGGGCAGCAACTATTCTTGGTGTATCAGGAGCTGCGCATGGACACGTGGGTCACATTCGTCATTGCCCTCCTGTGTATCATGCTGCACACCAACAGTGTGTGGTTGGTGCGCCTGCTACACCTGCAGAACAACACACTGCTGGAAATTTTCCTGCTTGTTGTGGTCAATGTCATCATCAATCAACTACAGACATACATCACGCAAGTATTCAGCATTGAGCAGGCCTTTGTGCTTATGATGTATATTATCACAATTCATACCATCAGTCTGTATTTTCAACAAAGGCGGCAAGAGAGTACATCAAAATAGTTTTTGAGTTTTATTGTGCATATTGGTAGCTTTTGTGAGTATGACTAAACAGTCTTGAAAAAGTGCGATGATTTGTCGGTGTGTCTAAGTTTGTAAAACCATCACGGGCAGCTTCTGCAGGTCTGAGCAATGTCGCAAATTCAGTGTGCTTAAGCAAGCGCTTGCAAGTGTTTCCTAACTTTGAAAAGAGTGCGCTTGTCTTGTGGTATATCTAGGTTGTCACACCCAATCAAAATGAGTTTTTCGAGATTAGTAAGCTCTAGAAACGACAACGGCAGCGTCGTCAAGCTTGAGCAATGTCGCAGCTGCATTTCCGTAAGCCCTGTAAGCGCTCCAATTGACGCCGGTAACTGCTTCAACGCTGAACACTGAAACAGGTCAAGTTTTGTAAGCCTTGTAAGTGCTCCAATCTCCGGCAACCTCACTAGTTCTGAGCAAAAGCGCAGGTCAAGTTTTTTAAGCCCTGTAAGCGCTTCAATTGACGCCGGTAACTCCTTCAACCCTGAACACTTGAACAGCTCAAGTTTTTGAAGCCTTGTGAATTCGCCAATCCACATCGGTAGCTTCGTCAGCTTGACACACCCACTCAAAATCAGCTTGTTGAGGGAATTCGGAAACCATGGCTGCAATGAAATCCACACAGACAATATCAAGCGCAATATCTCGTCGTTCAAGCAATTGGCGCGCGAGTTCTTACCAAGACGATTATGCTGTGACATGAGAAAAGCAATATAATATGCTTCCCAAATCAAAGGCAAAGACCATTTCCCGTCAAAAGAAAGCAGACTTGTACAGTCCTCCAAATTCAACCTGCAAAGGTTCGTGAGCGGAAACAGAACTGGCGCTTCCTTCAATTCTTTGCATGATATGATTGCCAAATTTGTCAACAAACTGAGATTGTGCAACGCCGGCAACTGTTCCAAGCCTTTGCAGCGAATCAAAACCAGGTTTTGTAGGCTTGTCAGCTTACAAACTGTCGTCTCTAGTTTTTCTATTTTTGGACAGTTGTCAATCCATAGCTCCGTCAGCTTTGGAAGCACTTCCATGCCCCTTGGCAGCGATGCCAGACTCTTGCAATTCACGAGCCTCAGTTCCTCAAGATGCACAAAGCTGTCAAAATCCCGTAACAATGAACGCACCCTGCTGCAATGGTTTACATGCAGATGGACCAAGCTTGTAAAACCTCGAATAGCATGCGTACATTCGACTGAGTTATTAGAGAACTCAATGCGTTGCACGTCACGCCCATACTGCTTGCATTCATTGCGCACGACGTCCAAAAATATAGGAATTGTTAATTCAAGCTCGAACTTGGGTCTCTGCGGCAAACGAACGTGAAATGACCACGCATTACCAGAGCCACTGAAGTTTGACAAAGTCAGCAGCAAACTTTGGTTTTCGGGTGCGGGCGGCTGACGTTGATGAATTGAAACAGAGACGCCTCCATTATGTGCCATGACCCATTCGTGTACTCCCCGACGAATGGCCAGGGTGCGCGGACACGCTGCCATGATCTTTTGCTGCTAAGAAAAATCTTGCGCGACGAGTATGTTGTACATGTGCCGCGTGTCGTTTCTGGCGTGGCACGATGTAAGTCCAATTGGAACAGAGATGATTCCTTTTTATACTTATTTCCTGGACACGAAGAGGCATTTTTTGGTGTGAAGAGGCAAATTCGTGGTTGAGTAATTTTTTGTACTACAAGGCAAATTCGTGGTTGAGTATTTTTTTGTACTACAAGTCAAATTTATGGTTGAGTATTTTTGTGTACTGCAAGGCAAATTTATGGTTGAGTAATTCATTGTACTACAAATATCTGAGCTCAGCAAAATGTTCTGAGCTCAGAAGGAACAATGTGAAACGGTGAGAGTTTATACGGAAGGAAACATTAAGTTTACAAGCAATTTAGTCTTCTCTTCTTGGTTGTACCCTGTGCGAATTCGTGTATCTTGTAAGAACGAGAAAACGTGCTGTTTATTGGCCTCACTCTGCATGCCCAAGGCCAGCTTGGCAAGAAGCTGCACATCACCGGCAAAAATGTTGACGATTTGCTCCCCCAGCACACACGTCTTGCCCTCGCGCGTGGCTTGAATGGCGCCAGAGACGTGCTTGTGCACCAGCGGGGAAATGATGCGATGCCGCAAGTCTGTGTCCAGCATCTGCAGCAGCACATGTTGCGCCTGTGCGGATGTTACCATGCTTGACATCCGGTTCTTCTTGATTTCTGTGCTCAAGGTGTGTACAGCCTGCTTAGTTTGGAGACAACGTGCCGCGGAGTTGCGATAATAATGGCTGAAACCGGTGCAGATAGGAATTTCACTGTGCCGCGTCACGGCGTTCAGGATTTTCTGCACGCGCAGGGCGCCGACGAGGTTTTGCACGCCTGTGTTGTTCGTGTCAATGTGTGATGCCAAGTCTTTTGTTCTATCTGACAAGTAAATGTTATTCCCAACATTCGCATGAGACGCTTCCATCTCCGACACCATGCTCTGCACTGCCAACATCTTCTGCAAGCACGCCTCCTGCTCCCGCGCATCCAACTTCATGTCGTTGTGCGCGTCGTTGGCCATAATCTGCCGCATCTGATACAGGCACATGTTGACATCCAGCGCGCAGTTGTGCAGCGGCACACCACTCAGAAACCGCGCACCCGCTCGGATGCCAGCATCCACACATGAGAGCGTCACAAACTGCGCACGGCGATTCACAACCTGGTGCAAGGCATATTTCTCGTGGTACTTGGGCTTGCCGTAGATGGAATCACAAAGCAAAGAAAGAAGCTCATGTCGCATTTGGAGCATAGTTTCCAACGACGAGACGTGTGAAGCTGCACCCGCCGAGACAGCCAGGTGTTGAGCAATGTTGGTCAGGTCCCCGTCCTCAAACTCCAACTCTTGCTTGTCCAGTGTGCGCACGTGATTCTGTAGTAGAGACACATTCTCCTGTAACTCTAGTAAGTCGTTTTGAATAAAGGCATCGTCTGTAGTCACGCGCATGAGACTTTGCTCTGTTATAATGCCACCACCCGGAGCAAACAAGTTGTAATACCCGTCCTCGTGGCTTACCACATACCGGTCATACATGCGCTCTGCCGTGTTGACAATACGGGTGAGCTTGCGGTTCAGGCTGTACAACTCGTCTTGCAGTTCCGCGGCTGGGAGGAACACCTCACTTGTGGTGGTGGTAGGAACACAATGAGTCTCACAGACATCATCCGCGTCAGCCACACTCCGTGCCAGAAAGGTCACCATGTTCACATTCTCCAGAATGGGAGCCAGCCAATGCACTGTCTGCGCTTGTTTCGCGAGGTTGGTATGGGGGGTATTCCCGTCTTCCGTGTGCCCTTTTTCCTCTTTGAACGCACTCAGAAAATGGAAATCAAGTTTCTCTTGTGTCTCCCCCGCGCCAAGATACACAGTCACGTGTGAGTTGGCGTCTTGACGGATGTCCGCACGCCACACAGCCTTGTCGGAAGTTGGCTTGAACGCTTTGCGCTTGCCTTGCAAAGACACAACCTCGACATGATTCACTTCCGGGCCAGATACAACAAGGGTATACGTATCATTCGGCACCCCCAGCTCACTGCCGTCATTCTCAAACACCACACGCCCAAACCCACCTTGCATGTCACAGGCAATAGTTCGTGCATTACCACACGCATCAAACTTCCGCTCCACTTGCATGCGCAGGTTCTTGCACGCAGACATACACGCACGCTCTTGTGTAATTAAATGGTCCAACGCTTGTTTCAGCTCTTCCAGACGCGCCTCCGCAGACACGGGGAGCGTGCATGACAGGGCAGATGCCAGCGTGGGAAATTTGAATGCATTATCACTCGTAGAATGTACAGGGCTCTCCGTGCACATTACTCTCTATGTGCACTCCAGGCATAAATACCCGGGCAGCGTCTTTTGAAGCCAAATATGGAGATGAAGAAATAAGGTATATTTTATTGCATTCATGCATAATACCATCTTCACTCTAGCACTATCGTAATCAACCTACTCTTTTTCCGCACGCTTGCCAAACAATACCTTTTTCTTGTTACCTGAGGCATTCTTTGCACCTTCCTTTGCACCTTCCTTCCCGCTGTCTGCACCTTCCCCAGGCATCAAAGACGCAAGTACATCCCCGGCCTTGCGCACAATGATTTTTGGCTTGGGCATATTGTCTGTCTTTGTCGAAGTGGCGGGAAGCGAGGAGAGAGGGGGAGCGGCAGTCGAAAGCAAAGTATTGGATTTTGTGGCTGGAGCTCTGTTGACGGGCAGATTAGATTTTTCAAATGCGTCAAAACCAGAATCAGATGCATCATTAGCTTGCATTGATATGTTAAGTATGTCAACATTGTGAAGTGGTTGAAAATTAGCCTCGAAAATCAAGGTTTGATGAAGGTTATTTTCATCCATTTGCATATGCACCCACCTATCCGGGTTATCTTGATAAGCCGCATTGTACCTTATTTCACCCGCTATATTGTCCATCCAATTTTTGAATGTTGTTGGCGCATCTGGTCCATATTCCCCAAATTCGGTTTGCAATTTCGAATCCCATAAAGGACCAGCTTCATCCTCATCGTTACAATAGAGTGGTATTAATTGACCTCGAATCCAATCGCCTAAATGCTCGAATACATTGCTCAGTGTTGGCGAGATTTGAAAGGCCCACTCCCAAAGGCCTGGTTTATGCCCTTGCTCAGGTATGTCGTGAGATGTAAAAACAGTTTTTATGACGTCAAAAACTCGTGGTCGGTACATCTTTCTCAAATCATTGTATATTTTGCGCACAATACGATGAGCATACATCTGATAGAGGCTGTAGCCTGGTGATTGGAGTGCATTCCAATTAGCTGCATTAGACCCCAGACCTTCAATTTGTGTAGCTAAATCTTGCCATATTGCACTTACAGGCCAATTAGTGTCGTCGTTACAAAAATTACTCTCGTTTCTTATCCATGCTGCTACTTCTTCTACTGTGTTTGGAGCTTGTGCACTTGACATATGCTTGCCAAAGCTCAGGAGATTTGCATCGAAGTTGCGTTGTTGTTTCAACAAGAACTTGTTATTTTGTCCATCCACTTTTGGGTATAATTGATAATTGTGTAACCACTGTGTCACAGCTGCTGCTACGAATGGCAAGCTTGGTGGAGGTAGTACTGGACGACCTGCATGCGAAGGTCCCGCAGGCATAAAAGCTTTTTTCCCACCCCCCTCATCGCCGCCGCCGTCCGTCTTGCGTTTCCCCGTGGACGGTGTGAGCGTGTTGCTATGTGTGCTGCTATGCTGCTGGCGTGCTGTGGATTTGCCATCAAGCGGGAGACGGTGATCCAATTGTATCCACATCGGCGCAAACGTGACCTGCATAAGCTGTCCGCGGAGGAAGACTTTGTCGTCGCTGTAGTTGTTGCACTCCATATCGTGCTTGTTTCTGTGGTGGAACATCTGTCCGATGCGCCAGTAGCCATGCAGACGGTAATCGTACAAAATGTCATCTTTCACAATTTTTGAAGTTTCAAGATTGGCGTGCGTAAGAGCATCCTGTGGCATGTTTTGATCCAAATTGAGTTTTGGGTTGTAGCTCATGCGGAAGACATCGGGAACGAGTTGATAGCACACCTCTTTGGTTCCAAAGTCCTCGAATGCCATCTGTTTGTAATAATGGTTGAGGGTGAATTGTTTCGTGGGGACGCGCTCGAGACGGAAGATAAGTGTGTCTCCTGCACTGATGTTGGACGCGCGCCAGTAATTGACAAGGTCGCGGTTTTGACCGTCCACGGTCATGGTGGTGACGTGGTTGGCGGCGGCCTGCACCGGTGCTATCCCCGTCTCGTGCTTTCCTCCCTGGTGCTCGGAGCCGGCGCAGATGCCGTAGGGAAGCAAGCGGGTGGAGACGAGACGTAAAAGCTCTGCGAGACGGTTTGGGTTGGTAAAATTATACTGCAAGTCGTCTGCCAATTGGGCCCATGCACCGCGGTCTTTGCCGCGCTTATCATGCGATTTGTCAAGGCGCTGCAAACCTGCGAGGAGGTAGTTGACGGTAGGGAGGTTAACAAACGCGTTTCTAGCTGGCAGCTGCAATCGGGGGCCGTTGATTTGCGCGTTGGGCGTGACGAGGTGCTGTATGCGTTCAGAGACGATAACGAAAGCAATGTCACCCTGGTCCACAGCATGCGAAAGCTCCAGCGTCTGTTTTCCCTCCAGGAATTGTGCCTTGGGGAGGTAGAGCTTGGGGACAATGTGCTGAATGCGGTGCGGGACTTGCTGATAGTTGCGGTCACTGCCCATGCGGCCGCCGTCGGGCCCGGCGTAGGGGGAAATGCCGTCTAGCAAATTTCCGTTAAAGTTATAACGGCCGTCTGGGTCTCCGTTGATGCCGGCGGGTCCGGAGAGGGAGGTGGGGAGTGGGTTGCTGCCGCCAATACGTGCATCGGGAAAACGAATTCCTGAGCCAAGATTGCTGAAGAAATCTGTCATTAGAGTTGACAGGAAGCTGGCTTTTATATGCTCAGAGTCATATGCATGCAAACTAAGAAAGACAAAATATTTTTCACAGTCGTATTAAGCAGGGAGGCTGGGAGAAATAGAATGCAAAACGTGATGCAAAACATGATACAGGACAGCGTGCCCAGTTACAATCAAAATTACACACACGACAATCAAAATCACACCCACGAAGACCGCCAACAAGATACACACGCTGTGCAGGACGTACCCAATCTTGTGCAAGCCCGTCTCTTCTTCCAGGCCAACCACGGCTGTGGCATCTGCTATGAGCAAGTGGGTCCCGCTGAGGACGCGATACCAATGTTTTGCTGCAACCACTTGAACCTTGTGCACACACAGTGTTTGGTGAAGTGGTGTGTGCAGAAGCGCACGCAAGTGCAGAATGCAGACTGCCCGTTTTGCCGGAAGCTGCTGCTTTCCCCGGCACAGTTTGACGAAATATACGAGTGGCGGGAATTGCCAGAGACAAACACAGCACACACAAATTGCATCAACGGCACGAACACGAGAACAGAAAGCCATGAATCGCGTCACTACATGCTCAACCGCGCGTCCCGCCACATTCTCGCATTCTTCCCCGCCAACCAACGCAACCCACTCTCACAGCTCCAGCTAGTCAGGCTCACGCTCTTCTCCTACATCACCATGCTCATCAACCTCTTTTTGCTCTGCATGCTCTTCACCATCGCGCTGCGCTCGTGGTCGTCTACACAGGATTACAACAAAGCTTACAACACACCCGGCAACACACGTCAGAACACACCTTACAAATCACTGGACGATGTACTCGTTACGCAGACACGCAATATTTAAGCTATATATTCAATGTGGTAATGCAAGAACACACACCGTGTTTTGAAAGAGTAGTAAAATTGGCAAATGAGCTTACAGAAAGACCAGATGAAAAATTTGGAATATTGCATCAAAATCGTTACAATTGGAAAAACTGGTGGCAAAACCAAGTTCGAAACAAAAGTAGAGTCCGGACAGACTTCAAAGATTGGATTCTCAATACGTGGCATGATATGAAAGAAGATACTGCGATATCGGGAAACTTGAACGAAAAATGGCATCAACAGACACAAAAGTTTGTACAAAAGTTTAATGAAAAAATGTATGAACGCAGATATATTCAAGATGTGCTTGTAGATCGCATTGAGTATCTGCTTCATAATTGTTTTAACCTAAAACAATTGCATTTGGCGCTATTTGAAAGCATTACAGGTATGAAAAATAATGTATTTCCGCATGTAAGTTACCAAAATTTTTTCAATTTTTACAAAGGGGTGTTTTTTTTCGAGTATGCGTCGACATTGTTGAAACCTGACAAAGAGGCCGAGCTCATGTTTGGAGTTTGGCTTCTGCTGGAACATTGGTCTGATGAACATTGGTCTGATTGGCGTATGCACAACTTCGTAATAGGATTTCTTTTATTAGCAATGGATGATCTGGTGTCAATCTATTATCGATATACATGGGGTAGTAGTATGCTTTCAAATATCTATGCCGCAATTGAACCTAAATCACAGTTGCTACCCTTTCGCGATTTCTGCGATTTGCGATTTAAAGACAATAGTGTGCAGAAGCTCAAAAAAACGATCTTACATGTCTACGACAACGTTGCTCGTTTCATAAACCCGAGTTATACACCTGATTTTGTGCATTTAACAAGATACACAACTGTATGCCTCAATTCGTTGGAAGAAATTGAAGAAGCGGAAATGTTAAAACAAGTCCGAGAATTCTTTATTGAACGAATACGACTTTTATTCAAAGCTTGGTTTAATACCAGGAAATTTTTCCAAACAATACTTAATGCTTTACCACATGCAATATCTTCACAGCAAATCGAAATCGATAATGAAACCAGCTCTCATTTGCTTATTTTAATGCTTGACAAAATCAGGAAAGATCAAACTTACAGACTGTTGTTTGGCATTTGGCTTCATCTTGAGAATTTTAAAATAAACCAATATTGCATCGATGTAATTGGGTTAGCATGTGAAACAATGTTAGCAAAAGAAGCAAACTTAAAAAAAATATGGGTAAGTGAAGAGCACAATCTGCTACCCCTAGAATCCTTTTTGAGCGATGCAAAAATAGTAGATGAAAATCTTACATTTGGAGAAAAATTATCCTTGCAATTGGAGCCAAGTTCTAACGAAAATTTAAACCGTGCTTTGAAATTCAAATTTGCCTGGATGCTGTCTCAAACTGATTTGGAAACAAAAGAAGTGGCTAAGTTGAAAGAAAAAGAAATTGATGAAGTTTTTGCATCAAAGATTAACGACATATTTAACCAAACAATGCGAGAAGATTTTTCGTCACGAGACCTTGTAAATACTGTTTGTGAACTCAGATTCAGACAACTTTTCCCATTTTGTTTCGAACAGAGATACTATACTAACATTTGGCTCAGAATCTTTGGCTTTATTAAGAACAAATACTTCAAAACTCAGACCTTCGACGTCAGGCAATACACAAATGATATAAACAATAATTTCGTGGACAAAATGTTAAAGGAAATAAACTTATTTCCTGATGAATCAGCAATGCGTCTTAGATTGAAGATTTGGCTTTGTCTAGAAAAATGGAATGCATGGAAAATAAGTACAAGACATTACTCTTATGTAACAGATATAATGGCCCGTTTCATTTATCATGAAATGTTAATGGGGTTGCGTACTGAACATCCAGATGCAGAAAACGAGTTGCCTGATTTCTTTCTTCTCGAGGAAGGGGGGGATGAAGAATCAAATACAGATGACGATGATGCGCAAGCAGGTAAAGACAAGGATGCGCAAGCAGGCGAAGACGAGGATGCGCAAGCAGGCGAAGACGAGGATGCGCAAGCAGGCGAAGACGAGGATGCGCAAGCAGGCGAAGACGAGGATGCGCAATTAGACGAAGACGACTTTTATTGGGTAAGTGAAGATGAGAATTTACTGCCTGCAAAACTTCCAATAATTTGCCAACGCAGAAATGCAAAATCTTCTTTTGATTCTTCCGCGGATGACAATATGAATAAAATAAGTAAAAAAATAGAAGAAGCCATGAATGCAAGCATAAAGATTTGGCAAGATTCTTTTGCAGGACATAGAAGTAAACAAAGTTTCGTTAATTGGTCTGATGATGACATGAAAACATTATTTGAAGAGACAACAGAAAACATTCTCAAAAAATCAAAAAGCAAAAAGTGGTTTGATGATGTGCATACATTTTGCAGAGAGAAAATTGTATTACTTTTTCCTTATTGTTTTAAGGAGAAGGTGTGGTTATCAATATTTGACTACATTGAACACGAGCACAGTTTCAACGAACTCAATTGGATCCAAAAACGCAAATGGTTGCGTTATTGGACAAAGTATAGAGATAAGGATAACAAAAATATTATGGTAGAAGCAATGTTAGATACATTTGAAGATATGTTGAAAGATGTTGATTCAAATTTCAAAAGTATTGTTCAAATGGAATTGAACATTTGGCTCTGCTTGGAGAAATGGAATCAATGGAAAATATGTAACAGAAGATACTCATATGTAACGGATTGTATGGGTCAATTTATGCTGGACATGATCAAAAGTAAGCTGTCTGACTCATTCAATTTAGACTCAGGGGAGAGTTCAAAAGATGAAGACGATGCAGGAGAGAGTTCAAAGTCAGAGCAGAGGTCAGAGGAGGAAGAAGGAGAGTCAGAGGAGGAAGAAGGAGAGTCAGAGGAGGAAGAAGGAGAGTCAGAGGAGGAAGAAGGAGAGTCAGAGGAGGAAGAAGGAGAGGAAGAGGAGGAAGATGAGGAAGATGAAGTGGAAAAGGCCTGGGCCTCAGGCTACAATGATAAAGCGGTGGATGAAGAAATCAAAGAGTTTAAAAAAAAAATAACAAAATTGATAGATGTTGAAGATTCTGCTATCAAAAATTCAGTGAAAGTGGCTGCGCTAAAATTGGAAAAACTTGTATTAGAGAAAAAAATTTGGAATCAGATACGCTCAAACTTTGAAATGGAAGAGGCCAAAATGCATTCTATCTGGTACGACATGAATGATCATGACAAATACCATGCCCTGAACGTATGGCTACAGAATGAACTTAATAACTTCAAATCATTATCCAACACTTTAAAAATATGGATAATTACATTGTTTTTTGATACATTAATGAGATCAAAATATTATCGATATTTATTTGTTGAGTATAGTTTTAATGTCAGAGAATTCGAATGGGATAAAAATGCACCAACAAACAAGCAGAAACCCAAGATCAAAAGAAACGTGTGGAGCATATTAAAAGATAAACGAAAGATATATCAAGAATATAAGGAAAAACTTGAAGCATGGCTTGCAAGTAATGAAACAGGGCCAAAACCAAATACTTTGCCCAAAGAATTTTGGAACATACCCTCACCTTGGATCGATTATTACCATATACGTACGTCAGGTAGAGATAATCTGGTTGAAAGAACAAGAGCGTCGCATTTATGGAGCACGTGTATTAAAGCAGAAAACGTATCGGAATTGCCAAATTACAAACTTCTGCCTGAAAATGAGTGGATAGAAATCGGGAAAAATAAGAAAAAAATACCTGCATCAATTATTTATGGAAACAATATGTTGCAAAAAAATATTTTTTGCTTAACATTCGATGATCAATTTGGCTACATGCAACCTGATCAGCAACATGTTCTGATAAATAGGAAAATAGAGTATTGTACGCAAATGATAACGAACAAATTGTCACAAAATGCAAAGCCTTTAATAGAACATGTAACAAAGCTGGCTGAGCTCAAATGGCAAAAAATCATGATAGAAAAGCAAGTTTGGCTTCACATATGCTCAAAATTTGCAATAAATGAAAGCAATGATGATTTTGACGTTGATGAGGAAGAAAGGTATAACGTAGTAAACACTTGGCTGCAGCGTGAACTAAATATGTTCACAAACTTGTCTAAATATTTGAAAATATGGATTATCACAATGTTTTTTGATATGTTGTTTCGAGAAGCAAGGTACAATTATTTACTAACTGATTATAGTTTCAATCTTTTGCAATTTGCATGGGATAAAAATGCATCGAAAGATGAAAAGAAGAAGCGCAAAATTATTACAAATGTATGGAGCATATTGCAAGAAAAAAGAGAAGAATATCAAAAATATCAACAAGATCTCAGAGCATGGTTTGACAACAAAGACAAGGCATCAAAACCCGTGTTAGAGAAATCTTTTTGGCACTTACCAATACCTTGGGTCGCAAAATATGGCATACGGGTTTCAGACGAAGCGAACTTTGTTGCAAAAATAAGAGCGTCCCATGCATGGAGCATGTGTGTTAAAGCACCAAAACTATCTGATTTGCCCAATTATCAACTTATGCACAAAGATTTGTGGCATAAGAACAAACAAAACAAAGCAATACCTCAATCAATTGTTTGGGGAAACAATATGTCCTGTAAAAACAATTTTCTGTTAACTTTATAATAAAATATAGTATATTTTGCCTCTTTCTATTCTATGTGCCTTCTTGCTCTCTCCTGCAGATTTAATCTCATGTGGCGTCGAGCCCATGTTCTGAAGCTTGACGGTCTGTGGGCCGTTGTGTTGGTATTTTCTGTATTTTCTCTTATTTCGGTGTCTTGCGTAAGGTCCACTACTTCAACGGGCTGCACGCGAAGGGTCGGGAGTGACGGGGACGCAGATTGGTTTGTGCCGGTGAAGGGAGACGTAAAGGAAGACGTTGATAATGTTGGTGGGGAAGGCCCGTTGGGGGGTGAAGGCAGCGTGGACGCAGATAAAAACGAGGGGGGTGATGAAAAAACAGGAAGTGGGGATAAGGAGCGCTGAGCTGACGTGTTTCGTTGCATATCATGTTGATTCATGCCCTGTTCTTGTGTGTGTCCTCGGCCATTGTGTTGTGTGGCTTGTATTTCCAACATCAACATGTGCAAAGTCCGTTGCAACTGCTGCAAGAGGTCTTGTATATCTCCGTGCTGGCGCTGCACATCTTGTAGAATACTTGTGTATGTTGACATGTTGTTGGATATGTTACGCAAGAAGTGGTTACTGTTGATATTCCTGTTGTTGTCGAGGTTGCTTTCTCGGTTGGTATTGATGTTGTTAAGGTTGGTATTGATGTTGTCAAGGTTGGTATTGATGTTGTGAATAGGTTGCGCCAAATTTGGCTGTGAGGCATAAAATGCAACCACGACGTGTTGTACTTGCTCTGTTTCTTGGCGCAGCATACGTTGCGCGTGCACAACACGTGTTGTCATGTCCCGTACCCTGTTTGCAAAAATAACGTTGGCGTCCATAAGAGCAGCTTCCCGTGCCAATGTGTTGCGCAGCTCATGGTAGAGTTGAATTGTATTTCCTGTGGTGAAATCAACATGCGTTTCTCGGCGCACATGCTCATTCCTCTCTACCTGTAGTTTGTGCTCTTCAGCAATTTCAAATTGCAAGCGGAGCTCTGTGTTTTGGTCCTTGAACCAATTTCCCCAGAAACGGTTTCCTTTTCGCACGCGTTGGATAGCCGTAACGGAGGTAGCATCTTGCCATGAGGGGAGTTCTATGACGCACGTGGACATTTTGAAGAGCTCGCAAAAGTTTTCGACGTGTGTCACAAACGCGTCCCGGCCATGGATGGTGAGGTGTAGGTTCTTTGTGTGCATGTGCATCACAATGACCGCTTCCCACTGCGAGTTTCCGTTCTCGTTTTTGTTTTGGCTGGCGTAAATTAGTTGCGGCTGGAAGGCATATCGAAAGGCGCGCAGAAAATTATCCCGCTGAATAAACGGACTGAATCCACATAGAGAAAGAAAGACAGTCGGTTTTCTCTCTCCATACAGCCTCAAACTTCCCCTTCGCTTGATTGTAGAATATCGCAAGTAGCGCATATCATGCATCAACGCCTGGATTTCGTTTTGCTTCAAATTATCATGTTCTTGTAAACCGTGCTGCAGCTTTCGTTCGTATTTCGTCAATGGCTTGTTTACATACTCATGAAAGTTAGGTAGTTGAGAAAAAAGGCTAGGCGTGGTGCAAGACATCACGTCACTTTTTTCTGAGGGTAAAAAATCTTGCATGTTTATGTCCAAATAAAGCCATATTCTTATTTTTCATATATTTTAATCCAAAAAAAAATAGATTCGAGCCAACAATGCTCAGCATGCATCAGCATGCATCAATATCTTTCACACACTGCAGTAGTTCAGTGAAATTTTCCAGCGTCACATCAAACGTCGTAAAGCATTTACAGAATGCCCACTTGTAAACTTCTTGCATGCAAAATGCGTCATTAGAGCGCAAATAGGTTTGGATGCTATCTGCAATAAAGCTGTTATCTTGTTGCTGTGCCAAGAATCTCTCAATGCGATGCTGCTCCAGACTCTGCATGTGCTGACAAAGCCATAAAGCAGTCACAAATGCGTGAAACTTGTTATGTATTTTGACGCTGTTGGCAATGTGCAGTAGTTTGTTGCACGGCATCCCCGTGAACGTGCAGATGCTCCAAAAGTTGTCGTATGTTTGTGGCAACGACGTAGTCTGTTGCAGGCTCGTGCACATGCTCACAATACGCTCGTATCCAAGCATCTCAAACTTTTCGTAAATTTCGCGTAGCGCATCGCGCAGCCTGTCAAAATACTGAATAGCCTGCAATTGCGCAAGTGCCGACGTATTTGATGCATTCTTTTCGTGCATTAAGTGCTTCATATACGCGTTTGCATCACCCACTGTTTTACAGAGTAGGGTTTCTACATAGTTCCGAAATAGTTCGGAAAATTTCTCGTTTTGTAGTAATTGTTTGTATTTGGTTTCGGATGTATGTGTTGTGCAAGGTGTATTTACATGCTCTTGTGAAATGGGTGCATATGGTAAAGCTTGCGAATCTTGTGTATATTCTGTATCTTGTGTATATTCTGCATCTTGTGTATATTCTGCATCTTGTGCATCCAGAGTATACTTCATTTCTTGTGTTTGTGCCGCTGCAACACGCGTTTTCTGAGGTAATGGTTTTACACGTTTCAAAAGTTTTGCGGTTTTTGAAGCTTTTAACTGTTTTAACTTCGTGCTTTTTTTGGACTTTATACTTTCTCTTGAACTTGAGCTAACTTTCGAGCTTGAGCTACCTTCCAAGTTGAAGGCGATATTCAATTTGCGCTTGTGTGTATGAGGGGAATGCAGTTTCTGGACATCAGATTCACAACACAGCATTTCTGAAAGAGGGTTAGGGGTGTAACATATTGTTTCATCATCAACTTTATCTTTGTTTTTTTTCAATTCATCTATTTTTTATTATGCAAAAACCATACACGTGTATATTTGTTGTTTGTATCATAGCAGACTATTAAAACAGAACTCACTCTTCAAGGAATGCATGTTAGTCCTGCTATTGTTATTTCTGTCATTGTACTCTGTGTTCTTTTCTTTTCCTTAATGCTGTGGAAAGCCATCAAATCGTATCAAGCATACCAACGTGACGTGCAGTTGTCAGAACGCCTTGCCAGTGAGCAAGACTTGAGGCGGCAGCATCACAATATGGCGGCTTCAAGTGATTTGCCTGATAATGTTCACGATAATTACGATAATCATAACAATCACGATAATTACGATAAGCATCATAATCAACACAATGATGATGAGCACGATAAGACAACAAATACAATCTCTCCAGGGTATGAACCTGGCACACGCATGCGTGTGTAAGCGCTTTACGCTCAGAGATCAAAAAACGCACCTGGTGCGTGGTGAGATGCGGCGTGTTGTGGAAGTAGCCGAGGCGGTGATGTATATGGCGAAGAAAGACACCTGTGTTTGTCAGTAGCACAGCTGCAAATATACAGAGTATCCTCACAACTGTCTTGCTATGGGTAAGTCTACTTGATTTGGAATGTTGGAGTGTCAGATGTTTCAGTTGTGTTGAAGTGAAGTTGTTAAGTGATGTATCTTGTCAGTCTGTATTGTAAATCTCTAATGAATCTCTCACACATCTATTTACATCTCCTGCACATTTTTCAAAAATCATAGCAAACATGGTTGGGTTTCGGGATGCTTGTAAGTGGGCAATTGTTATATATTCAACAAGGATAATTTTTTTTTCTTCTACGTGCATGATCTGATACTGTGCATGTGTGACAGTACAAAAGATTTGTTTTTGCATACCTGTAATGAACACATCCCCTTCAGTTACCGCACCCAATTTACCCAATTCACCCACTTCACCCAACTCACCCAACAAACCCACAGAAATAGTCTTGTGCCAAATTCCCGTGGCATCCAGCACCTGCTTGCAAGAACTGGATGCCGTGGTGCGGGATGTATTCAAAGCACACGACGGGATTCAATGCCATGCCTTCATGACGGCCAGCTACTGCAAGTTCAAGCATGAGTGCTGGCAGTATATCAAACATTTCAACTTCACACAATCTGATCAAATACAAAGTCACATACAAGCTGAGGTCGTGCTAGGACAGGGTTACTCAGCACGTTTGACACACACCCATGTGCTCGTTGCGTATCGTCCGCGCAAGTTCAACTTACCAAAAATAGAGAGCAAAAAGCGCAAGTTTGACGTAGAGTGACGTAGAGTGACAGCTTGTTTTTCAAGTTATATCTTTATTTACGAGATGCAAGATGCAAAAGAAGCATGGAGATGCAAAGGGAGATGCGGCTGATAAAAGTATGTTTGATAGAACCAAATCCAATCAACCCAAACCAAATAATACAAGGCGTTTTCAAAAACGTGCAAGGCGACGAGCAAGGTAAAGTGTATCACATGCTTACTGGTGTGAGGCAAGAGGACGGGGTTGTATTGAGACAACCTTTTACGTTGGATGAAAATGGGCAGGCATGCGTTGATGTAAGTGCCTTGCTCAAAACAAAGTCCAAGCAGATAGATTTAAACTCAAAGGTAGATGGCCCAATTGAAGGTATCTTGGGTAAAGCATGGACGCAAGAACGCTTAAAATGTTTCGAAGTCTCGACTGACGAATTCATGCATGGGTGCTGCAAAAAGTTTGCTTTGAGTAAGAATTGTTATGTTGTGCTCAGCATCAGTGACATGAAGCAACAGCAAGTGGGAGCACAATGCCATGCACAGAATGCAAGCAGAAGCACCATACCTATGGGCTTAAACATAAACATTACATCACAACACACATATCCAGGTATTCGGAAAGCTGAGGAGCGTGAACTACAAACTTTATTTGCTCTTGTGACAGGCAGTACACTTATTCCACAAACCCAGGACGAGTTGAACGAATTTATGCAGAAAAATCCACATATCAATCCAGAAGACATAAAAGGCATTTTTATACTGGGTATAAATTTGAAAATTTCAATGGAAGACAAGATAAACATGCAAAGTCTCTTGCCCTCCACAGTCACCATAATCAATGATAAAGTAAACGAAATGCAAACAGCCTCTGAGTTCAATACAAGAGCTTACATGCTTGTGCTGGATATTGGCACACAACTCATCAATAAACACAATCTGCACAACATGTCAACAAAAAATATGATAAACTGGATACAAGCAAATGCAAATGAAGTGGAGGCACGTACTTTACTTGGCAGACAGCTCAATACGCAGATGATGTATCGTTTTGACGCTGCACCTGACCCCAATAAACAGATCATATCACAAGACGGTGTCGAATTTGGTTTGAGCGCAAATTGTGACCATCAAAAGGCAACTATCAAAGATTTGCCAGCGGCCTTGCGTGATTTTGACATCGTCATGGCTCAAATAAAGAACAAGGAGTATTTGCAATATGACAAAGATGGTAATGTGCTACGTGACGAATTGGGTAAGGAGAAAATTTGTTGGTTGACTTGCGGTAATATGTTGTCCACTGTAAGAACAATTATAGGGGATTGCGAAGACGGCACAGCAGGGCACAAGCTCTTGGATAAAGGCATGAAGCAAATAGCATTCGCTACAAATGCACAGATTGATCGCAAAAACACAGAATTGACTAGTATTGGTAATGAAATTTATGCACAGTTGAAAAATGCAGATGTTGTAAGGACACTTGCCCAAGTCATGACCAAGCACACGGTAGCTACAACAATTGGGTTTGCTGGTGCCGCCAACGCTATTGATCTGAAGCAGGATGTGCATAAAGCTGTGTCCGAAAATATTCCAGAAAATAGTACTGCTTATATGAAACAATATTGTGAGCAACTTATGCTTAAGGCAGAAGGTGGAGGCGTGGGAGGGCACTGTTACGGCACACAACTTGTGCAAGATAAAAATACTCCCACTTTTACAGCAGTTTGCCCTGAGACCGGTTGCAAAGTCCAAATCAAGGAGGTAAAAGGTATAAAAGTGATGGAATCCACAGCCGAAAAGCTCACCCTGTCTAAAAACATGCAAGCAAAATGTGATGTGCAATTCAATGTGGAAGCAAGTGCCATACCAAAAAACATGACTATGAACCAAATTGGTTCTGATGTTCAAAGTCTGCAAACAAAAGTGCAAAGTTTAAATCGGCAAAAAGTGCCTTTGAAAGACGCGATGAATATTTTGAGCAATATTCAAAAGCAAGTGCTGTCACGAAATAACGAATTGAAAGGCGTTGGCGCTGTCATTGTCAATACAAGTGATGATGAACCTGTGTTTTACGACACTCATTTGCGTGCAGGAAAGCAAATATTGGCTATGATAAATGCGGCTGGTATGGAGAAACTGAGGAAAAAATCAGGTTTGAACTCTTTCAATTCGCAAGCAAATGCTTTTTCCAGCCAGGAATGCGTTCGTCATATTGATATCAAAGATTTACCTGAGATTTTTAAGGAGCATATGGCGTTTGGTGTACCAGCTGCCAATTGTCCTCATGATGTTCGTATGTGCACGATTGATGTTATTCAAACAAATTCTGCGCGGGACAAAGAATGTGAAGAGGCGGCGGCTCGCTGGTTTTCCCTGGCAGCCACACCAGACGATATTCATGGTTTACAAGAAAAGGTACGAGTTGAACTTGAAAAGGCTGTAGGTGATTCTATTGAAGAAGAATGGAAAGACTATTTAAAATTTACAAGACGGGGTGTTGTTGATTACGCAATGAGTGCAGACGAGCTCAAAAATATGACACGGTGTGATGGCGTGTTCGAAACAGATATTCTGAATACGATGCGCAATACACCGCAAGGTATCAAGGAACAACTCAAACTTGGAAAAATTGACAATGCGTTGCGTATTGGCCCTTATTTTTATTTAGTCAGCAAGGCTGTAAAGTGATCCGCAAAAAAAATGCATAACTTCACCAATCCATATCCCTGGATTTTTTGCGTGCTCAAATGCAGAACATGAATTATGCCAAGCTTTCCCCCGAGCTCAAAAACATTATGAAATCCTTGAATATATCACAAGATGACATGCAACGCAAGTTAAACGAACGCTCTATGCACATCATGCATGTGTATATTAAACTGATTCATTTGCGCCTGAAAGATAACATGATTGAGCCCCATACAATGAACTCGACCACGAACCAACGTATTACTGACTTGCTGCAGGTTTTGGATCAGCATGTTTGATTTATCAAAACTATCAAACCTATCAAAATAATCTGTCACAAACCACAAGCATAAGAGCTGTCACGAGCGCCGTCACGTCAAAGAAATTAGACACTTGCAAGCTATGAGTCTGATTTTGTGCGTAGAGTGGTGCATTTGGTAATCTCTGCGGTGTCTGTGTCCGCAATGCCTCGTTTCTCAATGCCCATAAGCCCCCCAAGGCCAGTATGGCCAGGACATGTATGCTGTAATAAACAAGCTCAACTTGCAACTGACTCACACTTTTTCTTTGGTGTTGTATCATTTGCACCAATAGCAGCGTGAAATAGAATACGTAGATGCTATTCGCAACGGTTGTAGCATAGAGTCCGTTACTGACCCATGCATACAACCCACACAAGTGAAGAAGTAAGATGAGCGTTTGCTGCACAGGGGTGTGTAGCAGCACAAGCCCCAAAGGTGATAGCACCACAATTCCCATGTGCAACACATTGGCAAACATCGGCGTTGCTTGTGTGTTGTGAAATACCACAACAAGACCTGTTACCACGGCTGCTATGTGCAGGAAGAGCAGCGTGAAATAAAAAAGGTGTGTCTTGCTTTGTGGAATTTTTGCAAAGAATTGGCCTGAAATCTTGCTTGATGATTGTTGAAGAGAGTGTTGAGTGGATTGTTGCGAAATTTGTTGCCTAGAAACCTCGGTCGTGGGTAAAATATTCACGGCCGGGCAATGTGCCACTAATGGAACACTTTTTTCCTCCGATGCTTTGGGGTTTGTTGTTTTGTTAAAAATCCCCGCAATTTGCAGGCGCTTGTTGTGGAGATTCACATCAAACGACTTCATGCATGAAAAGCTCGTGTGTGTAGTTTAATATATTAATCCTTCGAGTTGACATGTATTTTTTTGCTTGCGTTTCAAACATCCTCTTATTTTGCCACAAACATGATAGAGACAAGAAATGTGTAGAAGCTCAACACCGCCAGCACAAACAGAATGGACGCCCGTACTGTGCGCCAATATTGTTTATGTGTATTATACGTCAGGCTACTGGGCACTGCCAGGCGAAACAAAACTACCACGTGCAAAATATGCGCGAATGTGAGCAGAAAATATGCACAATACAACTCATGTAATGCTTGTTTGCTCGTTTTTTCATAGCTCATGTGTCTCGGAACAAACACCCAATGCGCCCCCCAATACGCTGAAAACCGAAAGAGCAAGTGTCCATACAACTGCGTTTGAAAGCGCCCGTGTTGGAAGGACGTGAAACTAATCAAATAAAACACCGCCGTGACCACAAACCACCCCCAAAACCAATCCATGTCGGCGTTAACGGCAACCGCCACAAAAAACATGAAGGCACACGCCTGGTCCAGTACATGCCAGGTGCTTCTGGACTTTGCGTCTCTCCACATGCACACAGAAGCACAACATCCGATGACCAGCGTCACGAGCAAGAAAACATGTGCGGCATGTTGTGCTCTTATAACGCCGTATATGACGGGGAATAGCATCCAAACAGACGCAACCCCCAGCACAAACTTGCTGCGCTCAGGAATTTCCTTCACGTCTCGTGCCATACATAACTAACAAGAAAATTATATTTAATATAAAAACCACGCGCGCAAATTACAAAATGAGCATGCCGCAACAGCAGTCTCACCCCCTTATGCAAAACTTATTGCACATGGTGCGCAAAAATCCAGATGTACGCAATTGCATTCAACGCGTCAGCAATGCGTGCATGGCACAGGACATACAAATACGCGAAAACCAGCGTCCTGTAACAGCATTGCTGAACAAAGTGCTTCAACAGCACTATCGGCAATTCCTGCACAATGCTCTGGAAATGAGCTATGTGTGTGGCTTCTGTGCGTTTCATGTGCGTCGTGAAAACGATATCCCTCTTCCCTACGTACTACCGCTGGGGAGCTTTACTTGGTCTGTGGAAGTTTGTGAGCCCCACAGCAAGAAACGAAAGTACGAGGACCACACCCCATTTTGCAAGTACCGCTTGCGCATGCTGTACGGCAACATCAAAGAGTCAGATATACACATTGTGAATTTCGAGGCCCCAATGCTCACGGGCCCCGCACAGAAGCAACATGACTACCTTGACGACGCCTTCCTCCGTCTGCAAACCCCGCTCGCACACATTCTTGAAAAGTTTGAAATTATGCGCACGTGCATGCGGGTTGTCTTCGAATGTAACAAATGGAACATCAATAAGCACCTCGTGGTCACAGAAAAGCTGGAGCTCAAAGATCAAACCACATCGGGAATTCAACTTTTAGATGAATTTCGTCGCTATTCCCTCACCGGGACACACAGCATGATGCGCGAAGGCATTCTCAAACTCAGAACACGTGAAAATAAGGACCTTGGCACAGTGAATGACGCCGCTATGCACTGGATGAACGACCAATTCTCTGAAGACAAGGACGCTAAAGTTCACATGATGCCTCCCAACATGCAAATACAAGAACTTGGAAATATTGATTACGGTAAAGACTTGCAATTTTTTGCCGAAGATTTCCTGTCTTCCGTCTACGCTTTTTTCGACGTGCCACGCAACCAAGAGGTTTCTGGCTCTAACACCAGTGCATCTAATGAAATCATGTCCCGACAGCAGCACCTCAATATTACCCGTACATGCAAGTACCTGGAGCACGTCGCCGCGGTAGCATATGCCGTGTGTTTTCACATAGATATTCACAATATTGAGTTTGCTATCATGCCACAAAATCGTCTTGACATCAACTCCGCCGCTGACGTAAAAGCACTCTGTGACGCCAATGTGTTTCCGGAAGGTCAACGTGGCCAGCTGAAAAACTTATATAATCTTTCGGGGAAATAATACGGGCAATTTGTATTTAAGAATTGCTCATCTTTTTGTGCCAAGGCGGTGATATGTCAGACAACGCTGCACAAACCCCTCGAGGCCAAGCATGGGCTGACTTGCAAAAAATTGAGCAACAGCTCTTGGCATGTGAGGAAACGAGGGACTTAAAAGCCCAAGAGCACGCAGACACGATGTCTGAGTTTGATCGGCGGAAGGATGCGCTGTTAAATGAGCGCACGCAAGAGAAAGACAGAATAAATTCTGAGCGACAGCAGGCGCAGCACAGCTTGGAACTTGCTGCGACGGAGTTTCAAGAAGCTCAACGAAGGTTTCAGCAAAAGTGCAACGAGCTCGAAGATGCTGAGGCGTTGTCATTGAGCAAACATCGTCGAGCTTGGAACGAGGTTGAAAACGAGCAAATGGAAAAGGAAAAAATCTACCGTACGGCTTCGACTGCAATTGAGCAAAGCTGTCAGGCCCAGCGCGCAAAAAGAGTCCAAGCAGAACGTGCCTGGGAAGGCCTCTTTGGATATGGGCAACTCGTCCAAACAGACAACGACAATCCACTCTACGGGCGCGTGTTATCATTCAAAGACGGGAAACTTGTTGTGTGGTTATTGGTTCGTGATGCAAATCAGGAATGGAAATGCGATGCCAAGCAGGAAGTGTCACCTTCTTTATGGAAGGCATGCAAAGCTTCAATGCTTGAGAACACACTGGACCCAACTTGGCAAGGCCTGGACACAACTTGGCAAGTCCTGGAGGAGGATGGTGCTGTTTTTATCCACCTCAAAGACAGTGTCAGCTTCGATTCTGATGACAGCCAAGATGAGCAAGCTGGTGTTCTGGAGCATGCAGTCAGCCAAGATGAGCAAGCTGGTGTTCTGGAGCATGCAGTCAGCCAAGATGAGCAAGCTGGTGTTCTGGTGAATGCACTCAGCATAATACCAACAAACCGGCATCAACCACAATCCGGGAACGGCGCTGCAGGAAAAAGCGGGAAAAGAAAACGGGGTGGTGAGCTTGCCAAGCTGGCACCTGCTCGAGGCTTTGAGGGTTCAGACTGGGCAGATCCGGCACATTCGGCACACCGTGCGCAGCACATCAATACGGGTGCTGCATCCAGTGTATTGAATTTCGACGAAATTGATTGGAATGAAAGCGTAAAGGCTGACATTTTTTTTGAGGAAGCTCGGAATTTTCAATTGCGAACGCTCATGAAGAGTGAAGCCGAACAGACCTTGCTCAAAAGGTTTGAAGAAGTTTGCACGAACATCGCAAACTTGCGCCAAAACCAAGAGGTGTTTGCACAAGTAGAGGCAAAAGCAGAAATACGTGCTTTGATGCAGTGCTTCACTCCCACAGCAGACGTAAGTAAGCTTCCTTTGAAGCAATTTATGACTTTTGGTAGTGTAGACATAGACTACGAAATGTGCTTTGGAAAAGGAGCTGTCGAAAATCTGTGCAAGAACCAAGTGGTGCGGAAGATTGTTCTCAAGATCATGCAGAAAGCTAACTTTTTCGTGCATCCAGATAAGGGGGCAAAACAGTTTCCGGGCGCCAGCCATCAGTGTCTTGAAGACATGGCAAAGTTCCTGGGGGACTTCAAAAGCCTCATATTCCCAAACTTGGCTTGAGTAATCAAGCCAAGTTTAGGCTTTAGGATTTGAGCTTGAGTCACAGCTTGAGGCATCAAGCTTGATATATCTTATGCACAGCATACTGTATGCATGCTGAATAAAACAAAGAAAAAAAATGTTTTCTTTTGCGTTTATACCAATGCTCATTACCTAAACAACCTAGGCAGGAAGCAAAGTAAGCACTTCCTGCCTTGAACCCTTTCTCTCAGCAAGGATACTTCGGATCCTTGCCCTTGTCTTTGCTAGGCTTGCTCTGTGCTCCTCGCTTGGCTGCTTCCAAAGCTTGCTTGGCTTGCAGCAAATCTTGCTTAACATTTAGCACAGCTTGCTCAGCACGCGCTTGAGCTTCCTCCGCCCGCTTCAGTCTTGTTTCCTGCTTGCGGACTCTTGCTTCAAGCGTGGCCAAAGACTCCTCTGTTGTAGACGCATTACCCTGAGCATCACCCTGAGTGAGCAACAAATAAGCCGTTTTTCGTGGGTTGTCTGACAATTGCGCTGCTTGGCGAACTTCACGTGTGTCTTCATCAGATTCACTGCCAAAACTATCAGATGCATGAAGAGAAGAAAAATCTGAATTGTCTGATCCCTGCTCATCAGGCAACCATGCCCCGTCGCTATCATTTTCGTTGTCAGCAGTTTGCATGGACGTGTCGCTTTCAGCGCCTTGAGCATGAGCAGCGGTTGCAGGCCCGCCTTGAGCATGAGCAGCGGTTGCAGGCCCGTTTGTTATGGCAGCATGTTGAAGAAGAAGTGTTTGACGACGTGTCTTGCCCAATGGTTGTTGCAACTCTTTCCAATCCGAGGAAAGTCCTTCCTGATTCGGATTACAGCCTGCTACACCATATCGTGCAACCTTATGCTCGTCCTGGTCTTGTTCAATGAAAAAGCGGTGAAGCTTATTGCCAATGTCCAGGACATATAGTGGCACATTCATCTTAAGGTGTGCATCGGGAATATAGATAGTCACGTACAAAGATCTAATCTGAGTAAAATCTTCGTCTTCTATCCTCATGAGGACCTTGAAGTCTCTGTAAAACCTTTCATCTCCTTTTCTGCTGTGCATGTTCTCTGTGATGCAAAAGCCTTCCACGTGACAATAGCCCCACTTGTCGTGTAGTGGATGCTCAAAATATGCCTCAGGCGTTATAAGCCGAGCATTTTCTTGCTGCCGCAAAATCGTTGCCTCCAAAGACAACTCCATCTGATCTGCAAACCAGTTAGCTAATTCCCAGTTGCCAGCATTGTAAGCTGTAAGCATGGGCGAACGGCCAGCTGTGTCCAGATCGTCCAATCTTATTTCGGGGTGCTGTAAAAGCAGTTTCACTATTTCCATATGCCCGAGCTCGCATGCCAAATGCAAAGCATGTTTACCGTCCTGATCTGCCTGCTTCACAATTAAACCTGGTTGCCCGAGTAAAAACTCCACAATCTTCTCATGCCCGTACCAGGACGCAAGATGCAAAGCGGTTTTACCAAACTCGTTGGTTTGATTCAGGTCTGCCGGTTTTTCGGTGATCATGCGTTGTACCGTTGCCAAATCTCCTTTCTCACACGCTTCATGCATCGTCAGTATATCAGATTCTTGCATCTCGGTGTCGTCTTCTACCGTAGAACCTTCTGAGGACAAATCCTCGGCCTCACAATCTCCGTTTAGCGATTCGCAGAATGAAAAACCTACTTTTCGCTCTTGGCGGCTTTTCGCTTTCTGATGCTCCTGATAAGAGACGAGATGAAACTTGAACCATTCTCCTTTTTGGCACACTTCTACGATGGTTAGGTCTCCTGCTTGGTTTGGATCTCCATTGTAAATGCTTACAGCACCCTGACCTTTCCAGGTTCTGGTTGTCGAATCATAGTTGCACCTCCAATAACTAGGATGAGTTATTTGCGAGCTGGTAGCATCTGATCCTTCGTGCAAAGGCGCCAATTGTTCTTGCTCACAATTAGCAGCCGCTTCTTCAGCAGAGTCTTCACTCAGATACAAGTCGCTTTCGGAAGAAGCCAATTCCGCGTTGGCCTCACTACTCATTGATGCACGAGTTAGTTGAGCATTGTTAAAATTGATTTTCTTATATATAAATATATTTACAATTTCAACACATAACTTGAATATTCCAGACAATATATAACTCAACGATTGCTTGTTTATACATGGTACACTGTTGGCATGGCTTTGTCGCTAAAGGCAAAAAGACAGTGACACGCAATGGCAAGAAAAAGCTGGTAAACAATTGTAAGCCCATTTCGCATAGCCATTCACAGCAGCATTCGCATTTGCATGCTGTCAAAAAAGGGCCAAGACGCGGGTAGCACACATTATGCTGTTAAGAAATGGCCGAGCTGACAGTGTACAATGGCCTCCACCACCGGCACGACGTCAAACACATGGGTGTCGCGGAAGCGCGCGATGTCTGTTTCAATGGTGTGATTCCAGACGTTGACAACGGATTTCCAGCAGCGTTCGCGTATGCTTTCGTGTTGATATGCTGCGACGTAGAGTTGGAGCACTTGCGCCAGGTTCAAAGCCAGGCGCTTGCTTTTGTTGATGCCGTTGAGACACTGCGTGCGAAAATCGAGCAGGTCGTGTACGTTGTGGAGGTAAACGCGAATACTCTTGATGATGCGAATGACGGCGCTCGGGTCTATCTGTTGCACGTGCAAGTTGGCGCGGGTGTTGATAGCGTGTAGCGTAGCGTCGTTAAAATGTTTGTCATACGCGTGTGCAGGCACTGGCTCCACTTGCACGGTGATGAAGTAGAGCAAGAGCTGCAGATGCTTGCTCATGGCGGTGGTAAATTTCTGTTGCGTGACCCAATGATCATACGTTTCTGCAAACTGCGGCGCGTCGGTGTGAATCGTATTGACCACGTCGCGGAGACGGAGTCGGGTGTTGGTGGGTATGTCTATGTTCTTTTTGGTGAGCTCGTCTTCCATTTGCAGCACGGTTTGCATGTCTGTGAAAAAGACGGGTTTGATGTGCATGCACGTCATGAGCGCAATAATGGTAAGCATGCTGGCTTCCTCGTCCACCTGCATATCGTTGAAATGGGAGAGTGCGCGCAAGCATTTGAATTCCAAGTCACGGCAGTGCTGCTCGTCCTCGCGCATGATGCTGACAAAGAGCCGTTCCAGCATTTTGCTCCCGGACAGGGTGCCTGGCATGATGTAGAGCAAGCACTTGGCAGCCAATGCTGTTGTGATGTCAAAGTGCTGATTGAGGCCCGCGTGCATCAGACTCTGTGTCATTCGCTGCATATTCCTGTCCTTTTGCAGGTTTTCCTCGTGTGTGTTGCCCGTCTGTATTTCCAAATAGTTGATCATGATGATCCAGTCTGTCATTGCATAGAAGAGGTTGTGCACCTGCGCATGCTCTCCCAGAGAATCGTTGTCGGCGTCGTCGCGAATGGACAGGTCGAATTTGCCACTTCCGTCGTATATTTTCTCCCAATCCACGTGAATACCGGTGTTAGGCACCACCTCACAGAAATGATCAAGCAACATCTTCTTCTCCTTGATCTTGCCAAAAATCATCAAGATAGCCTGAATGCTATACTGGCTCATAGGGTCAATGTTGAGCTTGCGGCACATGAGCGCAAACTTGAGCAGTGTGTTCTTGTGCACAAACTCTTTGATCTGCTGCTCCTGTGTGTGCTGTCCACGCCCGAAACATGTGATGCGCTTGCTGGCCGCCGGGTTTGTTATGCAGCGCCGGTTGTTTGTATTGTTGTTTTCCCTGGTACCGTTTCCCCACGTCAAGTTGAGCCGCTGCATACTATCCTCGCTCACGTCAAAGACGTCAGGTGTGCTCGTGCTCTTCATATTCGAATCTGCCGAGGCGCGGGGTTGCACCATGGGCATTGCTTTTTCTAGACACACACAACGCAAATACCACGGCTAATATTTTTGGCCTTTTTGCTCGCTGTGGTGTATAAGCGAATTTCACAAATAGTCGTAGCATGCAAGAAGCAGAATACAAGACATTGTGGTGGGTTTATCTTGGCATGGCAATACCCAGTTTAGCATTGTGGTGGGTTTATCTTGGCATGGCAATACCCAACTTCTTTTTTTCTCCCATGTATTACGACTGGATTACATCGAGTAAATTGGCAAAGCACAAGCCCTACTTTGTTGTTGGAATCTTATACCTTACAAGCCTTGCCATACAACTTAGATTCATGTCACAACACAAGACGGTGTTTGCGGAAAATGCGTTTGTCCCGTTGGATGTCGCTGTGGGTGAAGACAATGAAAACTATAAAGACGACCTTTACACCACATATTCGTATAGTTTGTTCACTGTGACGTTTGCATGGACGTTTATGCTTATGCAGTATAACAGGCAACACTCTGATTTTAAAGCAAAATAAGCAAAATAATGTGATGCATATAATGTAATTCATGTAATGTGCTTTATATAATGCGAATTTTAATGTAAAATATGATGTGAAATATAAAGATTAAGGAGAAACAATATGTGCATGAGCGGCACTGTTGAAGTCAAAGCTTGCCATATGCTTGAAAAAAATCTTACAGAGGGGCTGCAGAATATTGTCATCTTTTTCACAATTGTCCTGCTTCCACCAAGTATCAAATGCCTTGTTCTTGATATGCAAGAGATCCCAAACAACGATAGCGGATAGAATAGTCAAGAGAAACATAGTCACATACTCATAATGCAACCATTGCGTGAAAAATTGCCACGGGTTGATCGCTGTTTCTGTAAACGGCATCACATTCATAGCATTCAGCACGTTGAAAACAGCCCGTGTCAGTTTGTAGAAAAGAGAAAAAGTAAAGTAAACAATCAAGATCGCCCATATGTTGGTTGCCTGAATGTCAAAAAAATCTTTCTTCCGGTGATTAACATCCAGAAAATAGATCAAGTAGACAGCAATACTAAGTTGCACAAGACCACTGAGCACCTGCACCACGGCCAACACGGTTTCGACGAGCGGTGGCATGGGCTTGCCACTCAACTCACGCAGAATGGAATTCATCTCCAGCATACGACGGCTGAAAATGTCAAGGATGCAGTAGATCATGGACAGCACGAACACAAGCGTGACATGAATGTCGATGTCAAAATTCTTGTCGTAAATGTAGATGGAAAGCAGGAGAAGCGGTAGCACCCACAACTGCGTCATCTGGAAGTGACTGTAGTGAATTTTCACTTGCTCGTAGTTTGATACATTCAGGGAATGAGTGGTGAAACCCTTGAACAACTGGAATTCTCCGTCCTTTAACAACCCCTTACCATCATGCCCAGGTGGCATGTATGCATTAGTCTGCACTTTGTTCTTGCTAAAACCGGAGAGATTGAGCTCAAAATGTGCCGCATTGCCTTTTTCTCCACCTGCATATGGTTCAAAAGACGAAGGGACGTGTGGGACAAGATGACCTAACTCACCCGTAACCTCCGTAACGTTATTATCATCCTTGTTATTGCCTGTTGCATATTTTGTTTGGTCAAGCCGGCTATGCCGCAGAAATGCCCAGGAGTAAATAATTGCAAGCAGGCCATAGGCAAACGAGCCGTTGGGCCTGATAATTTCGTTGTTGCGGGGCATTTCCGCTCCGTAATTGCGCATGACCACAAAGTATGTGATCAGCACAAGAACAAGGACAGCATAGTCAAAGTGTTTGCTTTTCAAGAAATCCATGAAATAATAATCTTCATTTCTTTTCGGGGATGCTTTGTATGCATTCTTGATATGCATAGTGTACGACATGAAAAGAATAGTCCAGATGCACACCGCAAACACGTACACGCTATGCCCGGATGTCAGACTGAAGCTACTGTTTTCGTTGAATACAATATGGTTACCCATGTACGTCTCAAACTGACACACGTCAGTTGCCATGTGCTGGTTGTGACCTCGCTTATTGCTATGCGGAATCAGATTTTTGCTCTGGAGAGCTTCCCTGATGATGTGTCTCTTGTTTGCTTGAATGGTATAGCCTTTATCGCTCAACCTCGATAAGAAAGTGTCAACAGCCGTTGTTTCATTACTTGAGTCTATGATTTCACACGCAGTATGTGATTCTTGCCACGGCAACATACCAGCAAACTTTAGATGATCACCCGAGTTTTCGATAAATCCTTTGTTTCCGACAGGCAAATGATCAGTAAAATAAAGACTGCTTTGAAAAGCATGAAATGGATGCACTGTTGAATCCATTGCCACATAAGAATGATCGAGTGGGTGGGCTAAGTTGAAGTCAACAAGATGCGTGGACACGAACGGCAGTGAGCGATAATTTCTTGAATCAAAAAGCAGCATACTCAGCAACACCAAACTTGCCACACTTCCAAGTGCTGGAACTGCATATTTGAACCAGTTAAAAGTCAACGGAAAAACACGTCCATGACTCTCTGAATCAGGCATCCTACATACGCTACACACACATCCTAAATATGATTATAGGAACAAAGCAAATCCGACTTTGAGCTATCGTTGCATTGTATATGTGGAATCAAGTGGAGTTGACAACTTAAAAGAGCACATGCCAGCAACTCAGCAGTGGCGACGATATGCACATCAACACAATAAGGAGACATGCTGCAATTTGAAATGTGTGTGCTGACGTGAGCAGGGACGCGGTTGGCATGCACGTGAAGATGACGATGTAACCCGATGCACTGTGTTCGGAGGCAACAGTGGTGATGGTTATGTTTGGAAACTGTTCTGTGATCAGGAACAAGGTAGAGTTACCGACAATTTCGCAATCAAGCAGGATGATGGTAAATTCGTCGCGCACCAAAAGCTGCGCGGTTTTGTCGGCAATGTTCAAAATCACTGCTATAGTATCGCGAATGTCTTGAATCTCATGCGTTGCGCATGGCATAATACCTACTTTTTGGGGCATCTTATACTGAATGCCTAGTTGGCAACTGAAATTTGTGTCATCTCTGTTACCTCCACTGTTTGAAAAGATTGAATGTTTATTCTTGATGCTATACTTGTGATATTTATGTTTATATATTTCATATGCAATGTCTCCTTACAGTGCAGAAACACACAAAAAGGTCAAAGAGCAAGACATGCGCATAGCACTCCGAATTGCCGGAATTGCTGGCATTACCTGCCGAGACCGTCACGGGAATGTGGTGTCTGAGGTTTGGACACAGCAAAGTACAGGGGAGACAGAAAACACAAAGCTCTTAGACATTGCTGTGGTGCGAAACATGCTGGTGGAGCAACTCAAAGTGCACCTAGAAGCGCGGCGGGAAGCACTGATTGACTTGGACGACCCGGGAATCGTGGCCAAGTGGATTATAGAGTTTTCACATGAGTGGGAAAAAGCTTACAGAGAACGCGCACAGCAACACTGGGACATGTCGCAGAGCATCCTTACTGCCATGGACGAGACAGTGACAATGGTCAAGGAGGTGTTTGAAAACTTGTCGTGTGGTTTGACATACGATTACATGTTGCAAAAAGTAACGGAGGTGTACGAGCAAAACGAAAGCAATGAAGAGAAATACGCAGACCCGCACGATGCGCTGACGCGCGCCATGTTTCGCAGCCGGTATCTTGGGCCTCTCCTCATCAACCTGGCAGGCAAGATACTGCAAAAACGTTTAGTCTGCAACAAGGCGGGCATGTACTCGGCGCGCGTGCAGCGCAACGACGTGACGCGGGAGAAGGATTCGGCGCTTGAAGCCATTATCACCGCACACTTTGACGACGACCCTGTGTTTGAAAATTGCAAGACAGAAGAATTTGACAATATGGACGAGCTAAGCAAGATGTGCATCGATCATACACAAAAAAAGAAGGAAAATACAGAGGAATAAAGAATACATGCTCAAGTGTATGCATATGCAAAAATTACAACCACATAATACCGTAATAATTTGTTTCCAGGTATATAGGATACGCCCATTGCACCTGTAACTATGTCCACTGGAATTGCTGAAGGACAGTCACAAGATAACCGCAGTATTGCTAACCCGATGTATCTCCAAACAGGTGACCCTGGTTTGTCCGGGGGGGGTACCTACACCGGCTCTAACACACAACCCACCCTCGAGCAATACGAGAACATCTTTGGTCCCGCTGCTCGTGATATCAAACTTGACCAACAGAGACACAAGCGTCACCAGCGCTGGCATCTCCCTGACGCACTGAAGGGTTCCAACCAATACCTCACTGACCGTATTGACGGCTTGATCACAGACGCCACTAACTCCCCTTTTACCCGCAACATCCTCCCCTACGTCTACCTCGAAAACCCCGACCAGAAAATCAAGTGGAATGTTTACTCCTTTGACGAGGGAATAGCTTCCCGCGTCCCGTACGAGTCCGCGGCGCGCGTGCTCCCGCAGACCAAGCGGTCATTCGCAGGGTATACTGTGCGTCAGGGTCTCGCCATTGCCATGGAGCACAACTTCATGGTATCCGCCGCCGGACGCGAGAACTTCAAAAACCAGCTCACGCAGCTCGTTGGCTCCATTCAAATGACCAACGATTTGGACGTGCACGTGGCTCTGCTTTCTGCACCGTCCTATCAGAAGCATATGAATGAGAAGTACTACGACACCACGAAGACAACAGCGCAGAGCTGCCGCCAGTTTGTGGACTTGTTTGGCATCATGCAGAAGATTCCCAACGCACTCGACATTCTCATCGAGGACGCCAAAAACCACCTCAAAACCTGGGGCAGTGCACCTCCCACCTTCCTCCTCTGCAACGGAGCTCTCACAGCTCAAATGACAATGCTGCCGGAAAAGACAAACTACCTCACCAACGGCCCAGACGGCGCAGCACGTCTCGCACAGGGCCCGGACCTCCCGTCCTACCGCGGACTCTCCATCATCCACTCCCGCAAGTTTTCCATGGACGCAGGCACAGCACCGCGTGACCTTCTCCGCCGCCGTGTCCGTGTTGCCGAGTACTACCGCATTCCCTGGTCCCCACAGAACAAAAACCGCATGTACGAGTTCTACGACCAGTCACGTGACACCATGTTTCGTCTTTCCTGGAATGAACTGTGCAAAATGGCAGAAATTTCGCCAGGTATGTTTGGCACGAATGACGAGGATAGTGATTTGCCATATCACGAGGAGACTCAGTATTGGAGGCATGTGGGAGGGCGGCAAGACCCACAGCCATGGAATTACGCAAAGGGTGTTCAGGCCACACCTCCCACGTTTTTGCGAATTACGCACAATCGTAATCAAAGAGATGAGAGTACAGATGAATATGAAGATACTACTGGCGCAATTCAAGCATTGTTTACTAGTCTAGGTGTTTCGCCTGACGTGTTTTACAAACAGTCCTCCCTCCTCTGGCCCCGCACCGTGGAACCCGTACTCTCAAACAATGCAGAACGCGAGCGCAAGAAAATGACAATTGAATTCTTGTCAGACAAAGAGTGCGTCAAAGATATGGTGGGGAAACATGTTACCAATCACATGCTTGCTGCTTTGATGCGGCAAACTGCACGCAATAAGTTGGAACATCACAAGTATTCGGAAATCAACCCAATTGTGAACGACCATATTGTCAAATCGGTATTCAATGAGGGGGATCCCGTTCTTTTGGCCAACTTTGATGCTTTGGCAAAGTCGGAATTGTACACTGCGGCACGAAGCCCTGAGCGACATGCACATTATGGACACAACGCGGAATTATATACCTGTTTTCACTTTGCCCACGCTTTCGTAAAAGAGTACTCTCAACACAAGACTTTATATGAAAACTTTGTCAATCACATGCGGTCAAAACCCTTCACAATTTATTCTTGCGAAAGGCACATTGTTGTGGCTGCATTAAGAGCAGTGATGCGAGAGAAAAACGTACAATGGCTTATGGCGAATGACGCTGTGGTTCAAAACCCATATGAAGACAATGCATTCATTAACATAGAGAATAACCAAGTCCAGTGGGGTGATTACGTTGATCCTCGCGCGACGATTAGAACATTGTGGAATTCTATTCCAACAGAAAATTTGCCTTTGGAGGCTAGAGAGAGGATTGCCGATCAAAATAATCCACAATATCAAAATGATCCACTAGCAGACAATTATGAATTCGAACTACTGCATAAATATAGGCTGATTTTGTTGGAATGGAGAAGGCAATATTGGACATCATTGTTTCGTCGCATTCCGAATTTGGAAAATGCTGCCCTTAGAGACGGTGGTGGGCCCACGTCAGTAGATGCAAGTTATCACCATAATGCACATATCGATCAAATGCCTAAAATGAAGTATGCATTGATGACATTAGTGGTAGGCAAAGAATTGCTCTCATATGTAAGGCTTGAAAATTTTAACATTTGGGAGCTTGGAAATCAGTTGACTGCTGCCAAGATTGAGCAGTTCAATTCAAACACCATGACTACGTATCTGGCATACAATCTCTACAATAGATCAAAACACAACCAGGGTATTTATGCTCCGAACCTACACATTTCACGCTGCACACCTCTGCAACAAGAGCATGCCAGGTTGTCAGCGTCGTCTATGGTGGTCAAAACGTGGCTTTTGCAGCAAGTAGCGGGTATGATGCCTTTGACAAAAGAAATGTGCAAAATGCTGACGTCATCACCAGTACGCAACTATGAGGGGGATGGTAATATGGCAGCACCTGCAGTTTTGTATAATGAGTATGCCAAGTTTTTCCACGGTGAAGATGGAAAAATTACGCGCAATAATAATGACCAAGTTGAAAATGAGCAACAACAGCAAATCAAACACTATGATACCTTCCTCATGCACTGGTACATGTCTGAATTTCACCCTCTCTCACATGTTCGCGTCATGGCCAAGAAAATGTTGGGAATGGACTCTGATAGGCACGGAGTTTCACAACTTTTGGATTGTTTTGCAACCTGTTTGCGCAACAACACAACATATCACAAAAACATGGAAATGGCTTTCCAGCACATGCAACCTGTTGATTTTACCAGAAATGAAATCTTGGTATGTAATGCAACAGCGACGAAGAAGTGCGTTTATGTTACGCCATTTTGTAAGAGTGAAAAGGACAAAGTGTTTCACGAGATAGATTGGGAGAACATGCCAGTGCCGCACAAAGCTTTGGATATGAGCCTAGCACAAAACAGATATAATGAACATGATCAATTTGAAGGATGGCAACGCAATGGACCAAATAAAGATAGTTTTTATGATGCTCACCTGAAGAAAGAAATCAATATGTCGAATATTCATGAATTTCAACACACAGAAAAATACAATAACTGGATGAGGTTTCTGCCTGGTTTTTGCAATCACGTTTCTACGCTCAATTATCATGTTCAAATTGACCCTGAGCAGAATACACCAGAAAGAATGGCACAAAACATTTACCATGTGGATGAAACCTATGCATTCCAAGAAGCGGCTGAATCAATGGCTCAAGATTGTGAGTCTGAAGACCCTGTAATTCAAGACAATCTTTTGCGTCATATCGTGCTGGTGCTAGCCAATCGTTTCTGGAAGCCAACAACACGTGCTATGAACAACGGACAGGGTCTGGCTATTTCAAAAAATGAAAACGGGGATGAATATTACTTTTCTGGCTGTCACCTCATGCATGGGCCCGATGTTCCGCAAGTTGACGAGAATGAGGCTGTTGGTGGTGTGCCACAGGATTTGTTGATTTTGCGTCCTAACATTGAGCATGAAATGCTTGGAATTATTATGGGCCGCGGCGGTACACAGGAGCTTGGTGCGACGTTCTGGGGACAGACAGAGCTATCCTGTTACGACGATGCACAGCACGGCATTTGGGGCATGAGCTACAAGTACCACGAGCGTGCAATGGTTACGAATGAGCGGAACCTGATTCGCGTGTACGATGTGGCGTTTGACGGGTACAATGGTGGCATGGACCAACGGCACGTAGACTGGGGGAACTCAGAGTCACTCAATTCGTTCCGTGAGGCCACGTATGACCGTACGCGGCCGTACAATGGTCCCAGCATGCTGGTGATGGCGTTGCCGCATGACAGAGAGCGTTCCCACCGCGCGTGGCCCAACCCGATTATTTTTACGCAAGATGTGCTTGGAAACTATTCTCTGTCCCCCGAAAAGGAGCAGCCACCATCTGACGTGAAGCAGCACATGATTTTTGACTGTGCTAAGAATGATCATTACTGTAGTCTATCACAAGCTGCCAAGTTTAAAAATTACATGCAAGCTCTTGGCATGGAGCACTGGACGACGGTGGACCAAGCAAATCGTCCCGCGGGAGACTGCTGCATTGGCAATGAGACGTCGTCCAACATGTTTGCGTTTGAGGGAACGATGAAGGTGCTGGACAAGAACAGCGGCGCCATGATTGACTGCACGCAAGGGTCTGGCCACCTTGGCCCGAGCTACGTCGGCGTGGCCAGTATCCGCGAGGGACGCGGCATTCTCAGTGCGAATATGCAGCCGTCTCTGCATCGTCTTGTGTAAAAATTCTCCCAACAATGCAAAAAACACAAATAGGTTTGTTTTGTTATAAAATAATATTAAAATTAACCTACAAAACACGGCCTTTCTGATTTTAAAACATAGCCTCCGGACATTAAACTTTTTGCAAAGGCCATACAAAAAAATGCAAAGGGCTAATAAAAAACATGATTGATTTGATAAGTAATCTATTTGAATTAGGTTTGATTTGCAAAAAGAATCCACTACACAAACACGATTGTAATTTTGCATTTTTGATTGTATTTGTGTTTTCATTTGCTCGTGTTTTTTGCACAAACACGAGCAAACGAGCTCACAACAACCTTAGCAACCTTAGCATGAAAACGAGCAAAAGACAAGACACACGAGCAGACACAGGGCTGCACAGCATGCCTCGTCCCAAGCCGGGAGTGTGCCGCTACTTTTCTCTCTTTGCTGATGTGGACGACGAGAGTGAGGAGAGCGAGGAAGAAGCATACGACGCGTCGTGTGATGAGTTTTCTGAGGTGGAAGGTGCGAACGAGAAGGGAAACGAGGACAAAGATGAAGAGGACGATGACAAGCAAGCTGTCGAAACGAAGAAAAAGAAAAAGAACAAGAAGAAAAAGCATAAAGACGATGAAGAGTATGAAGAGCATGACGAGGAAGAGGATGACGACGAGGACATGGCAGACGATGATGCCAGTCAGTTTATAGACAACAAGACATACAAAAAGCAACCCTACAACGACTTGGAGTTGGCAGATGACGGGGTGCAGGACTCTGCGAGTGATGCCAGCCACACGAGCCAGGACTCTTTGATTGCGGAAATTCAAGAAGCGGCCAGGAAGAGCACGACGAAAACAAAGAAGAGAAAGCGTCTTGTGCAAGACTCTGAGTCTGAGTAAATCTGAGTAAGTCTGAGAAAGTCTGAGTTCAAGCATAGGGTGGAGTACATGAAGATTTGCAAGCTGGCTATAAAACAGACAAAATGTCATTACAAATGCCGTACAAGTCAATTCGTGATGACACATACCCTTTTCTCGTCTTCGTTGACAATACAGTGCCTGCTTCCTGGAACACGGGCCCCTTATTCTCCATGCTGCTAGAGTCCACATTTGTGCGCATCAATAGCCGTGGTGTGCAGCATTCACAGCTAGAATTCAATCTTCTGCATCCTGGGAAATGGCAACAAGCCAAATGCACTCCAGATGCCCACTCCTTCTGTCGGTATGTGACTGACAAAACAGATGGATCAACCAATATGTTGATGTTCCCCAACAATGTGGTAGATATTCCAGACGACTTTGAGGTGCTTACTGCAAACGGTCACAACTTTTTGAAGCACTGGAACAACACATCTCCCTGCACGTACAAGCACAGCAACCGTGTGCTAAATGTTGCTGATAGAATGTATGAGGTGTCTTTGTGTGATTTATTTGACGGCGACCTGGACATGGTGCTGCACGACAACACGCTATATTGGAATTACAAGGAAAGTTCCAGCCTGGCATTGTATATCACATACAGCATTCTGGCTATCTACATTATCAGTTTGCTCACAACTAACATTGTCAATATTTTGACAAAACCTCAGGATAACACACAAGAAAACGTGGACGTGAACACAAAGCACAACAGCACGAATTCCAAGGCGCTGAATTTTGTGTTGTACATCGTATTTTTGTTCGGGACGTTGCTTTTCCTCACGGTGTTGGTAATACAAGAGAGACATATTTGTACAAGGCAGGATGACGTGCTACGTACTTTGCTTTTGTGTTATGCAGGGGTCCAATTTGTCAATCATTATATTGTGCAAAACTTGACAAATTGGAGCTCTGTTTCAGGCTTGCTGTTCAAAAAACACGATTACACGCCGATACCGGAATCAAACGATGAATCAGACTCGAACGACAATAAGCAAGATCGGCCGAAAGCGTTTCAAATGAAAGAAATGCGCGACAAGAGTTTCAGTTTACTCATAGCTTATATGCTTCTACTCATATTTCTGGTGTACAAAACGTTTGACACGCCTTACCTTACTTTACTGACCACTTTGTTTTTGATGCGTTCTTGGCAAAAGTTCTTTGAGCTGGCACAGTTAAGGGACCAAATTTTCAACTATGCATGCACATTGCTGGACTTTTTTGTCGTCGTCTATCTGCTCACTGTGGTATTCACTACCACCAAATCGCATGACATTACAGCATCCATTGTTGTCGGACAACTGCATCTCTTTGTATTGGTGTTCACGTCGCTTATGCTTGCGTTGAGCATGCAAATGGTCAAGTCGAAATAAAACCTTTTCGGTTTTATTTTATTAAAAAATGCCTTGAGAAAAGAAAGATTACGTTACCAAAGATGCCAACAAAGATGGGTGTATTTGACGAAAGAAAAACTTGATCCGATTCTCAATGTCCGTGATACATTTTGACCGGAAATTCAAATGTGATTCAAGCAAGTTTTCTGTTGGCAATATACAATTCAAAATACTACTTTGTGCAATAACCTGAACATTGTTGACCACAATTCCGGAGCGCATGAGGTAGACAAGCCCAAAAACGTAGGTCCGAATTTCCATGGGTTTGATGCCTTTTTGGCAATGCATCTGATAAAAGTTGAGCACTGTAAGGATTTTATGCTTGATATGATTTAAAGTTTTTTGACGAAGCTTTTGATTGAAGCCGCACAGTATGCGTGTTTTTTTACCGTCTGTCATCACATTCTCTAGTATTTCAATCAGGTTGCATGTCTTGTTGCTTTCCTGCTTACTTTGTTTCGTACATTGTAAAGCTTGCATCTTCTCCAGATATTTTATATATCGTGTTGAAATCTTATTGATTTCACGCTGGATAGTAATTTTATAAGCGTCTTTTGTGGCCTCTGAGCACAAAAGCTCGTTGAGACACAGCTCCACTTTGTCTATGCTAATTGTCCGCTTGGGTTTATTTACATTTTCACAAAAACAGTAAGGCATTACGCGGTCACAATATTCGTCCTGCTTGAAATTTTTGGTTTTAACACAAACACCACTCAATACGCATACCATGCCATCTGCTATTTCAATGCAGGCACAGCTTTCAATGCTGCATATGTGAATGTTGCCACAAAGCAAACAACCCAAGACATCCACCTCAATATGCTCCCACTGACACTTGTGAAATGTTTTCATTGCCTTTGTGAGTGGAAACGGCCTCCGAATTTGCTCCCAAAGCTTTACACAGCAAGAGATTGCGGTAGAGCGTGTATGTGATGCGTCTTTGTTTAAATTCTCTGATAATTCCTGAACATCATTGAAATGCTCTGTAGGCATAATGCAGTTACATCAAACATATGATCAAGACGTTTGAGATAAATGATAAAAAAAAATATTTACTATGAAGAAGGGTTAATATGAGGTGTCAGAGTATGCAATGTTAGCGTTTGACATTGAAACAATGGGTCTGAAGGCCGGACGCGATGATATTACCATCGTATGTACGGAAAACTTCTTCACACGGGAGAAGAAAGCTTATGAGTTTGGCAAACTGAAAGCGGAAATGAAAATTGAGGAATACGAAGCTCTGGTTGTGAAACTTATTGACGATCTGAATGATGCCAGTAGTTTGTGTGCGTTCAATGGCGTCAACTTTGACATTCCATTCATCCAGAAAACGTTTCACGTGCCTGACAATATGGTCACAGCGTGGAAAGCCAAGATGTCAGACATATTTTATTTCTGCAAGCACAATTACATGCACACGTTTGGGTTAAACCTCCTGTGTGAAAAAAACAACGTCCCCATGAAGATTTCCACTGGGACAGCCGCTATTGATATGGCACGCAATCAAGAATGGGATGCATTGAAAGCGTATTGTGAAATGGATGTTTCTATCCTTAACAACTTGTACGAAAAGCGGTATGTCCTTAATCCACGCAACAATGCAATCATGGATCTTTCATTCATGACCAAGGAGCGTTTGTACAGTGACAGTCCCCATCCTTTGCAAGCTCTCAAGACGCTAGACGAGTACACCAAAATTATCGACACAAGCACGGCCATTATGAACGAAATTGACGAGAGTAACAATAATGCTTTGTCTGCAAAAGCAAGCTCTATGAATGTTGATGCTGAGCAAGGTGTGGACTGGAAGCAGCAGCAAAGATCTCCGATTGAATCTGTGGTTCCTCGTCAATATCATCGAATGACTCTAGTCCAGGGTGTTGAGTAGACTGATATGACGATTTTTTTTCACATAAACTCCTTGTATCCCAATCCCTTTCATATGAGTTGGATGTGTAGTAATCTCGTGCAAACATGTCTCTAATCTCGCTGTCTCTGCTGTCTCTGTTGTCTCTGCTGTGCATGCGGTGTTGTGTTTGTCTTGAAAACAAATAATATGCGTCTGTGAAACAATATTGAATCACGCGCATCAACAACAAGATGCAAAGCAAGATTAATTGAATGACTTGCAGAGCATTGCCAAAATCAAGAGAATGCATGAAAAATTGCCCGTGTGCCACACTCACGACGGCAATAACAACGTCTAGAGTATTCTTTGTCTGTATAGATACCACCATAGTGTAAATCGCCAAAAACTTGGCCATGGGTTCCACAATCAACGTGAGCAAGTACATCTCAATGGTGAAAAACTGGAAAATGTATTCGTAGTCGGAGCTGGGGCTGGCAACGAGCACGGGTAATACACACAAGACACAAATAGGAAAGGCCTCTGAAGCCATAGAACGGCAAAATTTGTTGTGAGCACCAAACATGAGCTCAGACGACCACGCCATGCCAACCAAGATGGGAATCACGATTTGCAGTGTTACGTCTTTGACGTCGCTTGCAATATACACATCCCGTACACCCATGGCAAGTTGCAAGTACGCTATTACCGTCAAGATGCAAAAGAGAATGTAGTAGAAGTACGTCAAGATAGAGTCTCGTGCAAACAGACCGTGCAGCATAAAGCCAAGCACAAAACCAGTGCTGGTGTGGAACAGAATATAGCCTACGGTGTAATTAAAGCAGTAGACCGTCGTCCACAGCAAAAACCCAACACAGTACACTCGCAAAATGTGGTTGCTGAGAGCTTGCCTATCTGGAAAGATCACCACCTTACTTGCAATCAACCCCCTGCTTACACAGCTTGCTGTTTCAAGGTGTATGCTGGGTGCGTCCATATCGATATTGTCGCTTTCTGGAAACATTCTATCTTGTGTTCTATCTTGCATTTTGTCTCTTATTCTATCGCCTACTTTTTCTCCCACTCTATCTCGTATTCTATCTTCCATCTTGACTGCTATTCTATCTGCCATTCTATCCGCAAGCCTATCCGCTTGCTCTGAGACATTTTCTTCGTGCATGCTGTGCAAGTCTGCCTCTGCGAGCACGTTGTTGTACAAGCGACTTGTGTTGAGAATTTCAAATATCCAAACGCAGACAAAATAGATTGCCAGCATGCATTGGAATATAAAGACTTGACAAGAGGAGAGCAGCATACGAGTATTTAATTGCAGTAAATCCGTGTCCAGCGTTGTCATCAGATGCTGGATATACGCCATAAAAACAAAAACCCCTAGCCGCACAGCAAATGTCACCACACGCCGCATTGCATCTACAAGGCTGAAATGCAAAATATTAAATTGTTTTGAGAAGCCAAAGTTAGGCAGAATATAAGAATGTGCATGTACTTAACATAATGAGGGATTTGGCCCTTTGTACCCCTGACATCTTTTACACACCAAAAATGCAAAAGTTCATCATGAATCGCTGCAACGACACAGACAAGCAATGGATATACAGCATGATGCAGGGCAAACCAGTGGGTGATAATGAGCAAGTGTTTGAAGTTACGGATGCTTGGGTGCTGTGCAAAGACATACACCAGGGCTCAGATTTTCGCATGCTTGTTGTCTTTAAGGATATGGACCTGAAGACTATCCGGGACCTGCGCGCAGAGCATGTGCCACTCTTGCTGGACATTAAACGATCGGTGCGGCGTAAGCTGCAGGACACACTTGCAAAAGATACAGCCAATGAGTATAAGATATATTTTCATTACACCCCGAGTGTGTACCAACTCCACGCGCATGTTTGCATTCCCGGGCAGTATTACAACCACTACAGGACACACAACATCAACACTGTTATATCCAACTTGAACAAAAACACTTATTATTACCGTGATGCTATTTTGATGTTCTCATTGAACAAGAGCATCAAAGCTCTCAATATTCACTCTACAATTGTCTTTGAAAACAGCGAACACCAAGAGAATGTGGAACAGAAACAGCATGCGGGACGTAAGGAATATGACGAAAAAAATCAAGAAAATAGAGGTATCACAAACAAGAATATGATCGAAGCAATCAAAAGGGAAAAAAAGTAAAATGCATTGTGAAAATGGATTGTGATTACAACAGATTCTATATAAGCCTGACCAAATATTTGACATCCATGTCAACTTCACAATGGGCATCAAATAGTTTTCCCGGCTTTGCTAGCTCTACTGGCACACGCGTGGATTCCGCCGCTAAGCACATTATGGCCTGCAAGGTACACTCGGGCATGTTGGCGCAGTGGTGTGAGAATTCTCAGAGCTCACAGAATCACATGCATATTCATAAGAACAAATACTGCATGACACGAGACGAGCTGGTGCTCAATGTAGGCATGCCACTCAATGCTTCCTCCAATATGATTAAGCCAGGCCAAGCATATCCAGCTGTGGTAACAACATTGGGAGATATGTCACCACAGTCTCAAAAAATGCTTTTAATGCTGTACCATGTTTCTAGGCAAGGCTACGACTTTCTCAATGCAAAAGAGTTTATCCAGCAGCTATGCACCAAAAACAACAAGATACAAGCTTTGTTTGCACATAGTGAGATGCAAAACTCGGATTGGAATAGAGTATGCATGGAACTGAAAAATATGCCATATTTTATGGCACAAGGATACTCTCTTGGTATTGCATACGCTTCTGCGCTTTCTGGTGACACAGTGGGCTCTGTCCTTATTGGTGGCATGTGCACTGTCATGAACGGCGCGTTTGAGTGCAAGGCCGGGCAAATGTTGCAGTGGTATTTTGACTTTGAGCGCAACTGTTTCTATCAAGACAACGAGTTTACTGGGAAAAAGATACGGGTGGCAGGTACTCGAAAAGAAATTCAAATTGATTTGAAAAGGACAGAAGACATAGACAAAAGACTCTCTGACCTCAAATCAATGGGTAAGGCAGACACGGAAAGTGAAAAGGCTCGCCAAGAGTTTCATAGCCGAGCTCTTGGTGCCTTAGACGCTTATCCACACGGTGGGAAGCTAGATCGTAAGCACCTTATCGCATTTCCAAAGCCGTACGTCCTGACTGAAAATGGTGAGGAGCATTACGGTGACAAGATTCGCATCTTTGCCAAGTGCATCACCGGTGCAAGGAAGCACGAGATGATGGACATCATGCTTATGACACAGAGTCTTTGAGATTTGTAAAAGACTTTCAAGCTTTATGAGCTTCTTAAGCTTTGTAAGTTTCTTAAGCTTTGTAAGCTTTTTGAGCTTTGCAATAAATTAAACGGTAAACAGCAATGGTAAATGCTATTTTGAAATGACACGTTTGTATATTTAAGTGCATAGACTTCATCTTTGATTTTCGAGTCACCATGTCGTCCACCGGCAACTCCCCCGCTGCTGCTCCCTCTGCTGCTTCTCGTTTCAATTGGACGACGAAGTTGAAGCAATTTCGGGAAGTAATTCCAGAGTCGGTTTTGAACGATTACAATGCCAGGCAGCTTCTCATTGAGAACAACTGGGATGTCCAGGCAGCCATCAATGCCTACCTCAACACTGCTCCTTCTGAGATGCAGCAGCCTGAGCAGGCTGGGATGCAGCCTAGCGAGGCGCCTGAGCAGCCTGAGATGCAGACTGTGCAGGGATATCAGCTCCCCGAGCACCTCAAGCACCTCGAGAAGCATGAACTCTATAACTGGTTTCTCTCATGCGATATTCCAGCTGCACAGGCAGCCGAATGGGCCAACGAACACATCAAGGCCGCCGAGGCCATGCGACGCGATGAAGCTGGAGCTGCTTCCATTTCCGATGCAGCTGGAGCTTCCATTCCTGATGAAGCTGGAGCTTCCATTCCTGATGAAGCTGGAGCTTCCATTCCTGATGAAGCTGGAGCTTCCATTCCTGATGAAGCTGCACCTTCGACAAGCAGTTTGCTTAGTGCTTTGAAAGGGCACGATGGTTTTGTCCTGGTGTTTTTTGGACCAACTGCAGAACAATTCAAAGAGACGCAGGATAAATTGCAGGAGGAAGAAATGGAGAAGGCAATGCCTCCTGTTGCTAGAAGTACAGGATACAGGTATGCAAAAGGTTTAAATCAACCCCCAGCCCCACCTCCAGCCCCACCTCCAGCCCCACTTCCAACACAAAACACTTTGACAGGTCTTGGTTTCTGTGAAGTTTTTTTACAGCTTCAAGAGAACGGGTTCATGGGTGTTGGAAAAAAAGATGACGATTCCTTGTATCCACTGACATGCGGTAAATGTGAATGCCACAAGTTGGAAGGAGAAGTCGTGGCAAAGCACTATCATAACGTTTTTTTATTGAAAGGCTTAAGTCTTTCTGTGGACACGCCAACCGGAACTCCATTTTATGTAAAATTCCGGCAAAAGCCACTTGCGGGTTCAATGTTGAACGGCAAAGGAGAAAGCAGGCGGATTGATCATTTTGCAATGTATGCAGACACAGCAGAAGCTTTTTTTAAGCAGGATGAAAAAAGGCAGCTCGAGATTGTGGAGGCCATATTTAAAGTGGTCAAACATTTTTGGGTGTGGGAAGGCATCTCGGGTTCCGAACTAGACCAATTTCCATTCTTGGACCTCACACCAGAACAGATTCGTGACGCTAATGTCAGTGACATTTTTGCAGGAAGAGGCAAAATTCGAGGCAATATGCCTTATTATGAAGGTACAACAGGAACACTTACCGTGCGAGCAAAACCAGGCACTGCAACCATTGTGCAGGACGTGAAAGATGAAAATGGGTCACCAAAGGGCAAAACATACGCAATAAGTGATGCAAAGCTGGAGATAGGAACCAATGATCAGCATAGAGTTTCACAAGCCACATCTTTTGAAGGTGGATGGATTATGGATATGAGCACTGTGGTGATCATGCCCGTAACTTCAAATGTGTTGGTCATTGATCAAGTATATGGTGAAGGTACCATTTGTGGAATTTGCTTCGACAACAAGCCGGAAGTTATTTTGGCATGTGGACACGGCTTGTGCCGAGGTTGTAAGCAAGATTGGCAAGGACCAGGAAGCAATTCATGTCCGTTTTGCAGAAAATCAATGAAAGTGAAGCATTCTACATGACAGCACTGAACCATATTTGAATTTCTAGTCAGGGACATCATAAATCCCTGAGAAAACCTTTTTGTATAAGTGTATAAAACAGGCTGTTATGATGCATTGATTTTCATGAGAATAAAACTGAAGAAAAACACAATTTTGAATTTCAATGTTTATATCAAATATTAATCATTATAATGCTATGTGTTAGATCAAAGCTTGTATCGAAACGTCTGTTTCTGTTTGATGCACTGCACCAAAGCTTGCAATGTGTGCATGTAAGGCATTTCATATTCGCGTGGCTGGTGCCGCGTGCACAGTGTCACTGTGTGCATAATCCCGAGCCGGTTGTCGAGAATAGATACACTACTAAGGTTCAGCATGCGCTTGCAAATAAGACACATGTTTTTGCTGATTTCCAAAGATGTTCTTTTCAAGTTGCATTGAAAAAATTCTTGAGCTGTTGCCTGCCACTCATGCACAGCAAAGCACTGTAAACAAAAGTAAAACTTCTTGTCAAAAATAGAGATAATGCGTCCCAAACTGTTGAAACTTATGATAGCATCAGACTGCTGACACAGGTTGCACTGTTTTTCCCCCTTGCTGTTTAACCGCATATTTTGAATGATATTGCCCTGTTTGTGAATACAGCGAAAGCAAATATAGAGGTACATGCAAGTACTGTAGAGCTGTGTCTCGACGCATAGCATCCGCCTTAAATGCGAGACTTGCAATTTCCATATGCTCAACGGTAGCTCAAAAATGTGAATGTGTCTATGCACGTACTCAATGTAACGTATTTGATCAAAAGAAAGGCTGGGGTCAAAGAGCTTGTAAAACATTGGGTGTGTAAACTTGGGACATAGCAGTAATTTCTCAATATCAAAGTTCGTGTTAAAACTATGATTCTTCAATATTGCATACGGTATCTTTGGCTTTCCCTTACACAAACGGTTACATCGCTCAATAATATAATGAGACTTTTGATGCATATTGGCCCAGCATAATGTTGTATTTTGCAGGTTTTGTGCCCGAAACTGCTCAATATTGACCAAGAACTGACGAAAGATACCTGCTACATTATTACTGGCGCCAAACAAGGTGTGTAAAATCTGTAATTCACAAGGCATTTGAGTCTGCACGAAATAAACAAAGTATTCGATAAGTGCTATACGGAGCAAGTTGATGTTGGAGAGACAAAATAGGTAATGATCATGTTGTGAGCCTTTGCTGATCAATGTGTACATATAGACGTAAATCTTGAAGCGTAATTGCCACAGTGCCTGTTTTTGGCAGTGTGGGTAGATACTGAGCAGCGTGCCAAAGGTAATGCGTATCAAGTTTAAAAGAGTGTCAGGAGGGATATCCTTAAATCGTGGAAAGTTAAGTCGATTGTGCTTGACATATGGCAGACTATACTGGATAATGCGGCACATGACGTCATCAGAAATGTTACGATATAGAGATAGTTTGCGAATGACATTTCCTATGTCTGGCAAATGATGCACAGCAAACACATCTCTGTCCCGTAAAACAAAGCAGCGCCATGACATATTTTGCACTATATCCGAACCAACACTACACAAGAAGAGTGCAAGCCAATACTTGTCAATTTTGTGATTGATACAAAAGCTCGATGAGGTGTTATTATGCATCTGTCCATATAAGCCTTGAATAATGTCAACAATTTCGTGCTCCCCAAGAATATTGTGTTGTGGAAAAAACGGCAGCCCCATTTCGTTGGTGTCCACCCACCTCTTTTTAAACAAAGAACTAGTGTTGTTGCTATAAAGTGAAATGGGGCTCATGGAAAATCCTCGAAAGCAACATTTTTCTGTACAATCCAGTGCATACCCTGGCGCTTGACCACCTCGTAGTTGCTGCGTTGGTGCGCCACAATTGGCACAGGCATACATTGTATGGGACCCTGTGGTGGACAAATCAACATTGCGTTCCTGTGGTATTCTCCTGGCTGATTGCAAAAGTTGCCATGTTTTTGAATGATACCATTAATGTGAATGCCGCGGTGAATACTTTGATAAAATAAAATTTGAGTAGTTTTGCGGAGACACAGTAAGCACATTCCCTTTTCATTGCTTACATGGCTGTTCGGATTCATGTCAAGCGTAATACCAAAATCTGACATATTTTGATTTGGCATATTAGCATCTTGTTGCAAAGAATCTGGTAGCACAAACTGCACGCCAATAAAAGGTTGTTCACTATCCAGCATCATGCACTCACACTGCGTGCCCATAACACATTGTTGCTCACTTGCTGTGAGACATTCTCGCAGGAATTTTTCTTCATACTCGCGTGTCACAAGCACAATATTTTGTGTTAAATGTGGCGCTTCAATGTTTTGCATCATTTTGACAAATGGCACACTCTGTAAAATAGGATCAAACTCCAAGTTGTCTAGTTCCATATAACTCGAAGCTTTATGCTCCAAATGTTTGTCAAGAACAGAAATCACAGTCTCTAGATGTGTCTTGTTGCTAAAATCATGCCGTGTTCGCTTTTGTTTTTTTTGAGAAGTTGTGCATACAGGCACTTTGCGCTTTGTGTTACTCCAAGAGGAAGGAAGGCATGACATTTTGACACGACTTGTTGTTCAGCAGCTCCGGCTCAATGAAATTATATTTTTTTTTGCACAATGAGAAAGGTGAAAAAAAATATTATTAATGATCATGTTCTGCCTTGTGTATGATTGCCTCACACATGGAATATGACCGAGACAGCCAATGTAGACGGCAGGGAAAGAGAGAGCGGGAACACGAAAAAGGGTTTGAGCTGAGGGACAGTGTAAGGGAGAGTAAGAGATCGAGAGATGCTGAACCAACGATGGAATCAGTGTACAGCAACCCGCACCTTCGTCAGGTATATTCCATAACTCAGTGGAATGCGCTTGTTTACGGAAGTGCTAAGAGTTTTCGTGCTGTTGTTTCCAGGTCGTGCAGCCAAACTGTGGCTACGAATCGCGAACTGACATCGAATTCAACCGAATGCTGGAGCCTGACGCTCCTCGCAAGAAGTATCGACGGCGTAAAGGTGAGTTGAAGACAGTGATTCACTGGGGCCAACGGAAGCTTCTCCTCTCCGAGGTGGAGTTCCTCACAATGTACGGCGTGCCAGGAGCTACCGTCGTGTACGCTGGAGCTGCGCCAGGGACACATATGCGATATCTTATTGAGCTGTTCCCAAAACTCAAATTTGTTCTGGTTGATCCAGCGCCCTTTTCCAGCAAATTGACCGAGGGACCACGGTGCTTACTGCGCCAAGAGCTCTTTACAGACGATTTGGCACGGGAGTTTAAAGAGCTCGGTAATGTCCTGTTTATATGTGACATTCGGTCATGTGACTGGTCACTAATGAACAATCAAGATGTAGAAGATAAGGTCCTGGAGGACATGCACGCCCAACAGAGATGGCATGACATCATCAGACCAACCAAGAGCATGCTCAAGTTTCGTTTGCCATGGACGCCGGGCCAGACGGAGTACTTGGCAGGAGACGTGTACTTCCAGGCGTTTGGACCAATCACGACGACCGAGACGCGCCTGATCCCGTACGGTCACGATCGCATAATGTGGGACAACCAGAAGTATGAAGAACAACTTTTCTATTTCAATACTGTCACGCGCGTTGCACGATACCCGCACTCAATGCCTGTAGGAAAGCCTGGGTATGGCTTGGACTATTGCTATGACTGCCGTTCGGAGGTGGAGATTCTCTTGCAGTACTTGCGCAGTGCCACGCCGGAGCTCCAAGGTGTCGAGCTAGAAAATAAATTCTGCGAGTTGACCCATAAATGCTCCCGGGAGAGTGCGTCGAGCAGGACACTGATGGATGCCAATTCGGATCCAGACGAGAAAACGAAGTGCATTCGGAGCCGACAGTGGATTCAGGGAAAGCCTGCCTATCACGACGACAACGTAAATTTTGCACAATGAGAAAGGTGAAAAAAAATATTATTAATGATCATGTTCTGCCTTGTGTATGATTGCCTCACACATGGCAGCTGAACAAGGTCTAAACACGGAAAATGAAAATCTTCACGAACATTTGGCAGCACACAACACTGAAAGAAATTATGCAAATGATGCGAATGATTGGTCTTGTCCATGGTCACAAACTCCCGTCTCTTTGACCCGTAATTTACGACTTAATGTGCCTGTCAAACCGTTTGAGTTTGATGCACGCGTACCCCGTGTTGAATTTGCGACACCTATGGAATACGACCGAGACATTGACCACTTGATGCGAACATTTGCTAACTTTGTGCGGCATGTAATTTCCACGTGGATGAGTATTGACGCAAATGAGAAAAGGTTAACATGGACGCAACGGGATATGGTTGTCAGTGGCCTGGCGGACTTTCCAGAGCTCTACTCACACGGCCTCTCTTTGATTCTGCGTCTTTGCAGGGGGAAGGGGTTTTCCTGGTGTAAAGTGGTTACATCGCGTATAGTTGAGAGTATGTTGACGTCGTATCGCTCATTTGTGCGAGTTGTGATGGGGTGGAATCCTACGCTTGATTCCAATGTCTTTACGATAGGTGTGCAAAATGAAATGATTACCACCATGTACGAAAGCTCACACTGGCTCAACGAATTGTTTGATGCCAACTTCTTGACGATTTGTACAAGTAACTTGAATGTGGTTCATTTGATCCCTCGTTATGTATGGGAGGAAATCCTACTTCTCTTCTTTTGTGCTATGCAAGACAACCAAGCATCAACTGGATTGAGTGCCTTGCATCAGGACGTGGGCATACAGCTTCGAAGACTTTTAAGCTTTTGAGTCTGTTGGATTCTATTTAATTTTGAAGATTTGAAGTATATATAACACAAGTAAATTGAAGTGTGCTTGTTGTGAGTATGCCTTCCGCACGGCGACCAGCGAAAAGGAGCCTAAGAAAGGAGGCCTGTGAATTTGTCACACGCATTCTGGGTTTTACTCTGCGCTTACCATGGCAAATCAAACTTATGTTTGACCCTCATGTCCAGAAACACATGGTCTACAAACTAGCACAGGCCACTTGCAACACTAGCTACTCTGTTCCAATGGGTTTGTTGGAACGTAGCGTATCCGACTCTGATTTTGCCCTCTACATGCGTTCTTATCAGGAAGCAATGCATACAGCTAACTGGGTGATGAGCTTTCAAGCTATTGAGAACATTCATGCGAAAATGCTTGCTTTCAAAACAACGGATGGGGGCATCTTGTCCCCATCCGTTTTAAGGTTCATCACCTGTATGCTCATCAAAGACGTCTTGAAGCCAGATTCAATTGAACAAGACATGCTTCCTCTTTTGGCAGACCCAGCAAAATGGCGAGAAGAATCAGTGAACTTGTGGCAGTCCGCATGCAGGGAAAATACAAAGATTATGCTTCGTTACTGGTGTAATCTAGTCTACTACTTGCGTCAGACAGATCAAGCTGCTGCTGTGGAGTACTGCAAGATGGTAATTTTGCAAGATTTCGCATCAGACGAAGTGCTAGATCGCCTGTTTACTGAGATATGGCCCGGGTCTTCTTACCTTTCATAATCTTGCACGTGGTACTGCTTTTGCATCATTAAAATCTTAAAAACGAATAATCTTTGCATGTGTATGTGCATGTTTTATATATGTTGTGTGTGTAAAGAGATAAAGATGGCTTCTCAGGAATGCAACGACACAAAAGTCGATGTTATGCATGTGAGCACATACCTTCCTCTGCTATTAATTTTATTGCGGGCAAGTCTTTATCTTATCTCAATGCAAGTTCTCATCAACGTGGTGGGACAAATGCACATGATTGTAATCGTGAGTGCATGGATCGTGTACTTTGACGCTTACTTCTTTCAGAACAATGCGAGCAACCACATGTGTGGGTTTTTATTACCAGCAGCCCTCATGTACTGTAACAATCGTCTGATTGCCATTCAATTTGAACAGGGATGTCAGCAAACGTATCCCAGCATCATCTCCAACCACATTCTAAATGTGTTGTGGGCTACGAGTAGCATGCTGATGCTAGCTTACGTGTTTGCCGAAATTTGGGAGTTGCGCGTAGATCTCAACTTGGCAGCATGTGTCTCCGGTGCGCTCGGCTTAGGCATGCTATGGACAGAATGTGGTGTAAAATCATTTCAAGAACTTTGGATTCGCGTGTTTATTTTCTATGTTTTCACGTTTGGCTTTGGCGTGATGCATGCGTGCACTCAGCATCTACACCACTGCCGATACAAAACTATTGGCCTGCACATTTGCATGCACCTTCTCTTTGTCAATATGCATGTCTTGCTTGCCAGTATGTTGGTGAGCCTTGCGTTAGGTATTTATGTCATGCACAAGTCCTTACAATCTCTTGTGCATGAGAGCAATGCGCCAAGTTTGCCGAATTCGGTGGACGCCTCACACAAAAATACACAAGTAAAAGTCGATATGCCAAACAAAAGCATGCCGAACAAAAACATGTCACCATGCACGTTATCCGAAAACGAAGCGCTGCGCGAGCTCATGGCAGCAAAGCGGGCCTTGAATTTAGTGTGAGTTTAGACTTTAGCTTGCGTTTTGGCTTCACACGTTGTGATTCAAAATCAAGTTGAAAGGTGGTTCTTGTTGATCGTCGAATCGTATTAAAGGCTGCAAGTGTGTTCGCAAAAAGAATAGTTGGCGTTTTTTGTCTGCCTCTTTCACGCCCGCTGAATATTCCGTAGTTGCACAGAAGATGCATTCATACACTGCTGTACAGGTGCATAAGTCCATGCAGTGTGTGCGCATGCTGTTGAATGTTATTGCCTTGGACACTATGATGCTTTGATGCTTTTATTTTGCTGCAGTTTGTGCTTTTTGATTCAATTTGGTTTTACTCAACTTTTTTTTGATATAATACCTGAATTCAAGGGTAGCGTGCCACCCGATATTATTCAAGGCAAGTGCAACACGGCATGCTGTTTTACGAGACATACGAGCGAGAGCACCCTTCAAGATACCGCAATAATGTTGCTGAGCAGAAAATCTACAGCATTGCTGCATTCACCTATTGTACGCTCAATTGGAAAGCGTACGATGATAGTATGCGAATTTGTGGATGGAAGAACACTTTCATCAAGCTATGGCATATCCACTACAACAACATTGCCAATGCCATGTACAACATCATTCAATCGCAAACCACGCACATCACATGCGACCAAACCGACCTTGTCTTTTGTGTCAAGGCTTACGAAAAGATGTTCAAGGCAGCATTAGAACAAATCAATGCGAGTGAGCAGAGCAAGAAAGAAGTGAGGGCTGTGAGTGAGAAGGTTGACAGAAGCTTTGACTCTTACCCCTGCAGAAAGGTGCAAAGAAGTAAAGAACAAGGACAACACGACAGGCAGCCAAAGAATGATACTTTATAATTTGCCGCTAGTGCAAAAGCTCATACACACGGTGAACTGTTTCCATATTCACGGCGTTTGCCTTCATTTAAAGAGTGTTGAGCCTTTCCAGATTCTACAGACGTCAGCATTGATTCCTACAATGCACACTTCGCCGTTGCCGTACATGTGTGTGTGGGGTGAAAGGGACATCGTGCCTTTTGTGCACATGATATGGGACAATGGCTTGGTGCACGCTATGTTTATTTTTGCCGTGGTTTCCTACAACATCTTGCGCAAGTAAATGATAAAAAAGCTAAGAAAGCTGAAACGCTAAGTTTCAACACTGCGTACACACGCACATGCTGCGATTCCTTTGGGGAATAATGTCGCAATCTCTCAGTTGGCACGTAATCATCATGTCCGCGGCCTTGTTGAGACGAGCTTGAATGTAGGCATCAAAACGGTGCATGCGTTGCTGTCTGACAGCAACATCACGCGAAGCATTAAAGTTTCCTTCCTGCCTACGTCGGCCGATGCCAAAGTCCGGGTCCAATTTTTCCACGATGTTCGCATCATACCACGGCACGCAGGTCAATGGCACAAAACCTTCCGGCAAGTTGCCATATGGCTCATTCAACCATACACCAAAGTTTTTGTGCTGACGACTACCACCATATAATATCTGGCACGCTTCTGCCGACCGCGTCCATGGCGTGCGCTGCGGTGTGCTAATAGAGCTGTCCGAGCTCTCCTTGTTGTCCGATTTGTCGCCGAGCAGGAATTGGGGCATGGCAGAAAAGAAAAGGCAAAATGTACTGGAAACAATGCCATAAAGAATGGTTTTTATAGCAGGTCAAATTTGCTCAAATTTGACGTGTATTGAATCAAATTTGATCAAATTTGACGTGCATTGAATCAAATTTGATCAAATTTGATATTCCCGGATAAAGGATCACAGCTGAAAAGTCAAAGCATGAAGTGTCGTCGACGCTCCATGATGCACGATTTTTCCGAGATTACCGAGGAGGAGCCCATTCAAGTACAACAACAACAAGAACTAAGAAACGACGAGACAAACAATTCAAGCAATGTTGCACCCGCGACCTCGGCGCGTGTAAAGCGCCGAAAATGCTGTATCTTACCACCTGTTATTCTGTATTTTGCTGCTGTGCTCATCATCTTCGCCATCATGCTCATCAAATTTGTCACGAACGTAGAAGAGAAGAAGTAAAGATGCAATAAAGATGCAATACTGATCGCATGATGCAATGCTCACAATGCTCACCGCACGTCTTCATGGCTGAGAATTGGCATGAGGTGCAGAATATTATCATTCCGATCGAAGCCGAGCATTTGCAGCTTTTGCATAAAGGCCTCGTGCGGAAAAAAATAAAGCTCGTCTTCTTTCAATTGACTGTTTGACTTCGTGTCCGCCTCGTACATTGACATTGGATATCGTGCCTTGCGAATTTTTATGACATTGGCCATTTGCTGTGTTCGAAAGCGTCGGTGAAACTGAATCGTTTGTGAGGGAAAACAGTTCATGCGTCTGTCGCGCTCCGCAATGTGGCCATACACGTACTCAGATGCATAGTCTTTGGCACCTGTGAAAAGCCAGTAACCCTCGCTTGCAAACATTTCAAAGAGCACGCCATTACTGCTTTTGTTTAGGAAACACCCCATGTCCACCATCTGCACACGGTTGTCCATCGTCAAACAGATATCTGTTTTGAAAGTAGACGTGGTGGGAATTGCCATTTTTTGTTGCTGATTCGGATCGTCTAAGTCACTACATGACTCAATTTGCAAGTTGAGCAACTTGGCCACCTCGTACGCAATGCGGTTGTGATTGCGCATAGTAGCCAGCCGTAGCCAATGGCACTCTTCACTCTGCACAAAGTCCTTACACGTTACATGAGCATGTGAGTCCTGCCACAGGTTTTCCAGCTCCTCACAGGCAATTTTCAAATAGCCAGAGACCACAATGAAAAGCTTATGTTCAATGGCATCCTTCTGGTGTGTGCGGACATAGGCATGGCACAGAGACAAGCGGCATGGCTCAGTTGTAGACCATATGCGTTTGTCTGGAATGTGTTGCGTGTACCGCGTGCTGCTAATTTCGTCGCGAATACAGTCAAATGAGGCGGTGTGCACACTTTGTTGCAGGGTGTGCATGCTCTTCAAATACTCCTGCAATTTGTACTTGCATTCATCCAGCTCGTTGATGATGTTGATGGCCTGCGGATGCATGATGCTACTCACAGCCTGTGCTGTATCCGTGCTTTCAGGGTTTGAAAAGTAATTGCGGCTCTGCTTTTGCTTTTGCTTGCATTCATACATTGCAATCAAATGGAACATGTCTTTGCAAATAGGAAGTACAGTGGCTTTTTCGTCAGCGTGGCACTCAAACCTGAAACCACGCAGAACACCATTCTTATCAATATGGTGATTGGGCATGAGGGAAAGCACGGAATGGGTGCTGCGTGATAGAATACTCTCACATGCGTGCTGCTCTTCCTGTGTCATGGGCATGCACGAGTAGGACGTGTCAAGACGATCAAACACGGAATCCTGCATTGTTTTCTTGTGATGCAAGCTTTCCTCGTCACTTTCTTCATCGGATTCGTACTGTGTTCTTTGTCTTCTTTCTGTTTTGAGTAGCTCGTCTTGAAGGTGGTCAGGCAGCTGCTTCAAAAGCTGCTGCTGCTGGTCTGCTTGCCTCTCGTTCTGTTCACGCGCCAGTTGAGTTTCGTAATCCTCCATACTCAAATTCATGTCGAGACGGGTCTTCCGCTGCGCTGCACTCATACGTGCAGGGCCGGCGTGATGCTTTGTGTTTGCTCGTTTTGCATGCTCTTGCTTGCTCTTGTCTACATCCATGCTTGTCTTTGTCTGCATTTTCATTAACATCATTTTGTTATATGCTCATCCCATTCCTATATGCTTTGCTAGTTACATGTGCAGGAAATGCACAGACAGATACGTGGCAGAAGTTGATGCAATTTTGTTGCAAGTTTGTTGCAAGTTTGTTGTAAGCTTGTTGCAGGCTTGGTTAAACATTACCATTATTGTTGATATTGCTACTACGTTTCAAATTGCGCGGCCGTTGAAACACATAATACCAAAGCATCCCAGCAAGACATACACCTTCAATGGCAAATAAAAATATGCGCTGCCACGCCATCTTACCATGCGTTGCCTCGTCCAGCACATTGTTGACATTGTTGAGTTTGGCAAGGCGCGTGAAGGAAATGACTTCTACATTGCTGATGCTTTCTATTACTATTTCTTCTGGAAACTGGTATTCTTGCAAGCTTGCATCTACTGATTCTTGAATGGCAACGATTGTTGAGCTGGGTTCAGTATACAAATTGTCACTCATAACCAAAATATCCAACTGACTAGCTTGAATTCCATATACAGATGTCTCTACTGTTTCGCCTGTTTGAAGCAATCTCCTTCTACTGACCGTCTCAGAAGGTGTAATGAAGAAGGTTTCCAATGTTTGCATAGAATGTTGTCGCACAGCATGCTGTTGCATAAGAGTAAGAAAGGCGATGTTGTCGTATACAGAGTTGTGGTGCTTGATGAGGACAAGTGGGTTGCCTATTTCTATAATTCGTAAAGCTTCTGCAACGTGCACACTCACAACATCTAACGTATCGTAAAACGCCTGTGCAAACAGCGTGTATGACAAAGTTGTGTCTATATACACCATTGCTTTCAATTGTACGCCGATGAATTGTGATAATAAGGGGAAACACATTGGTGAGAAGGTCAAGGAGCGTATCAAAGTTGCATTACCCCATTCAGATTTCAAAAGAGGCGGCCGATTAAATGGTTGTCGCACATGCGACGCATCACACTTCCACACACAGCTCGACACTAGATTGTCTGAGAAACCACTTTGTAAAGTATCTGCAATCTCAGACGAAACCAGTTGTAACACACTTTTGGGAGGTGCCACAAAACCGCGCGCGGCGCATATATGCTCAACGTGCACCGTTTGCAACAGGTCTGCTGGCACGGTTAGATTCAACTTGTAGACAGCAAATTTAGGAATAAAGATTGTGGAGATGTAGTTCATGGTCATTAATCGCAGCTCCATTTCATACACATTGTTGCCGTAATGATACGCATGCTCCGCCAGCATGCTTGCGTTCCGTAGAATGCGGATTTCAGGGGGATATGCTATGTGTATGAAATTCGAATTGTGCTGTAAATAATCCGAAAGAAGACATTCACGTTGCCAAGCGTCGGGGTTTTGTGTGTCATACTGCGAATGCACCAAGCTCCATGCCTCATTCTGCAACAATATTTTTACATCAGCACAAGTCATATGCAAAGGAGTGCCAGGAAACAAACACGAAGTATGTGATTCAGCCATAGTGTTACACGTGTGCACAAAACTTAGCACATGCTCAGGCAACGGCGCCAGTGCAAAAATCCACGCGTCCAAGGCAGCGTCATATCGCTCATTCAGCACCCGCAACACCATGCCTTCATCAGGTACGCTCAAAATACACGTGCTTAAAGGCAAAGAGACTAATAGGTGTATAGTGCAAAGAAAGACAGATAAAATATCTCTCAGCTTCCACCGCAATAAGCCCAAGAACATTAACACATATATGCTTTGATTTTATATAGTTTGCTGCAAATGAAAATGTTTTGTAAGCTACCAAGCTGAAGACGCAACAATATATAACATAATTCTATAGCACATTGACAACTCATCATCCGGATCATGTCGGACTCAGATTGTGATCCAGAGTTGAAGCCGTGGATAATTATGTTAGGGCCTGAGTATCAGAAATTGGAGGAACATGAGCGAGAATTTCATGCTAAACGATTGAGACGCAGAAGCAGAATGAATGCAGACAGTGCTCCGAAAGAAAAGAACAAGCAGGCGCAAGAAGCAGAAGACGAGACACAGGTGCAAGAACAAGAAGTACAGAACTTCTCTACACTGCCTTATGCACCACCACAAGCACAAGAAGCGGGTGCGCCAGAAGAAGCTGGTGTGCCAGAAGAAGAAGAAGCTTCACAGGCTTGGCCATACAATCCTAAAACTGGCAAATTTGAGGCACCTGAACTCGCAAGAAGGTCAGCAGCAGAAGCATGTATGCAATCACAAGCAGCAGCAGCAGAGGTAAACTCACTGCTTACAAATGCATCAAGCGATGATGCGGATGATGCGGTGCATGATTTGACTGACAGCTTGCCAGATACAGGCAATGATGATGTTGTTGACTTGACTAGGGATGATGCGGATGATGCGGTCATTGATTTGACTGACAGCTTGCCAGATACAGGCAATGATGATGTTGAGTGTGAATGTCAGTTTGATGAATACAACACTCGCATCCAAACCTGCTCTGCTTGCTGGCACAATTGCAATGCTTGATCTTTGCAATTGAACCCCAAAAGCATAAATAAAACCCCAAAAAAAACTGAAATTGATATGCACATTACAAATAAGAGCTCTAAGCATGTGCTATCAATGCATTGGAGCGCACACGGCACTGTGTGTTTTGAGACCCTGCTTGCCACCATTGTGCTCTGGATTGCACTCTTTGGCCTCAACGAGTGTGCGATGCAGTATGTAGATATGCAGTATCACATGTGGTGGTATCTTTTTCTTTTCTTGCTTGTTATAATCTTCTTGACTTCAACAGACACAAGTTTTTGCTCGCTTTTGTGATTTTCATATTTATTGTACACTACAGCAATGTGAAGCAAGAATTTTGCTCGCAATTTCAAAGTTTCCGTGATAATTTTGTTTATTAAAAACAGACTCTAGTTATCGTCAGATGCTTCCAAATCGAAACTTAAAACGTCTCGCTATTTTGCACAGTATGGAACAGTCTCTCCTTTGCCATTTCTCACCACAGTTAGAGGCTGCGTCATAAGCTCTGTGGTGTATGGCATACTGTTATAAGGCAGGGTTGCTTCACGAGCAGGCGGATGTGTGCTTAATGGGCCTTCATAACGGTCCGGAGAAAAAACCATAGTTCCTCCCGCTGTATATTTGTATATGGGGGAAACCGAGCGACCAATAACCTCATCCCGAACGGGTTCAGGAGAAGGGGTGCGTTCCCGGAGCCTTTTGGCAGCTGCCCTGGTAAGTACCATGTTAATGCATTAATAGATACAAGGCATCATATATATGGATTTTTGTTTATTTTTGCACGCAAATAAAAAAGCTGATAGTGGTCACTGCCGTTAACAAGAATAAAACGAGTTCCGAAATTGGAATGATAACATCTATCTTCTGCCGTCGTAAGGTGGGTATGTTATCTGTGTGTTTGACCACTGTGCCTTCCAAACCCAGCTGAGCCTGAAACCAGTCCCAGGGATAGCAGTCCACAACACGTGCAGACAGGGGCACGAGATAATATTCCGGGAGGCATTCCCACGTGCATTGTGAGCGGGTTGGCAGCCATTGCCAGGATACGTGCAACTTGTCCACTGCTGGGTGTGGCACGTCCGTGATGTCGTTACAACTGATGCAGGTGCATTCTGCGGTTTGGGTGCTTTGGGTGTCACACTTTAGTTGTTGTCCAACTTCACATAATACAGAGGAGTAAGAAGTTGTTGTTGTGTCGGGAATCAAATTCTGTAGCAGAGAACGGCACTCCAGGCCTTCTAGATAATACCCCTCATCGCAACTCCACTCACATTCGCGCACGAATATTGTGTTTTCTGGTTTGGTCACGTTACATGCGGTGCAATCCTCGCAGTATTGACGGGTTGCCGCAAAGTAGGTTCCAGCCTCGCACACGTGTAGGCATTCTTCACATTGTTGAATTCTCTGGTCCTCAATAAACCCCGACATGCATAGTCTCGTGCAGTTGTTGTAAGCATAGTAAGCCCCCGTTTCCAACACGGCCGGTGTGCAAAATTCACACACGGCATTTGAATTGTTACTACATGCTTGTGTCATGTTCATACCCTCACAATCCCCACACGCGTCGCAGAAGGCATCTGATATTGAGGTGCCTTGTATTAGGTATTCACCCTCGGCACAGTCCAATTCCTGATGCTGTATGCAGATGGGTTGTAGTGCACTTGTAGAAAGGTTATAGATCATATCTTCATAATATCCATCTGCACAGTTGCCAGGGCATGATGTGCTGTCGTTTAAAACGGTGCCATGCCCTGTGAATTGCCAGTAGTGCTGTGTTTTTGGTATACAAGCCTGACACTCTTGGCATCTATTTGCTGTCAAGAATTCACCATCAGCACACATAGCCAAGTCACACAATACGCATGTATCGGGATAATTGTTGAGATTGTAGTACTGCATTTCGTTGTTGCAGGTTGGGTGGCATGTAGCATCCATCAGGTAAGCGTCCATGGAGATGGTCGTGTTGTCATGCACATCTTGGAGTGGTGGGCAATAGATACATTGTTTCCCCTTCCACGTTAAGTTAACTTCCTGTGTCAACAAGTACCCTTCATATGAACCTTGTAGGGAATCCAATGCCTCTAATATGAAAGTCGATTGGCCATATTTTTCCAGAACCCAAGAACGATATGGCATAACTACAGTATAGTTGTACGGTATAGCATGTGCATTGTTCTTGCATTCTACAGAACAATCTTGGCCAAACTTTGTAGCAGAAGCACTATACACAGTGTCCGGCAACTTACAAGCCGTGATACTAACACTTCTGTTGCTGTCTGTTGACTGCCCTACAGGACAATTGGTGCAATGTGTATTCCCGAGACCAGTTGCAAATGTGCCCTCGAGACAATCATTACATGAAGATGCTCCTTCCAAAGCAAACTTTCCAGCTTCACACAAGTTACAAGTTGACTGTTCTGAGTTAACTTGAAATGTTCCTGCGGGACAATCCAAACAAACGGAAGCCCCATTCAAAGCAAATGTTCCAGCTTCACACGAGTTGCAACTTGACTGTTCCGAATCAATTTGAAATGTTCCTGCGTCGCAATCTGAACAAGTGGAAGCTGCATTCAAAGAAAATGTTCCAGGGTCACATGAGTTGCAACTTGATTGTCCTGAAGCAGAATATTTTCCAGCAGCACAATCTAAACAACTTGATTCTTGTGTCTCCGATTGATATTTGCCTGCATCACACTCATCAAAACAAATAGATGCTCCTGCGTAAGAAAATTTCCCCTCCGTACATGCATCACAAGATGTTGCTGCTTCATCCGATGCATATTTGCCTGCATCACACTCTAAACAAACAGTAGCCCCGTCAGATGATGAATACTTACCAGCACTGCAAACAGAACAAATGGATGCTCCTGTGTCAGAATATTTTCCCTCTGTACATACATCACAAGATGTTGCTAGTTCGGTCGATGCATATTTTCCTGCATCACACTCTAAACAAACAGTAGCCCCGTCCGATGATGAATACTTACCAGCACTGCAAACAGAACAAATAGATGCTCCTGCGTCAGAATATTTTCCCTCTGTACATACATCACAAGATGTTGCTTCTTCGGCCGATTGATATTTTCCAGCATCACAATCATTACAAGCACTGGCGTTTTGCAATGAATACTTACCAGCACTGCAAACAGAACAAATGGATGCTCCTGCCTCAGAATATTTTCCCTCTGTACATACATCACAAGATGTTGCTTCTTCGGCCGATTGATATTTTCCAGCATCACAATCATTACA
>Ga0181567_10000047_pt1 | contig 76530 bp, 65 predicted proteins | sample 101ome_14_FD_133761 | JGI IMG/M metagenome (GOLD analysis project Ga0181567, IMG submission 133761) | Coastal salt marsh microbial communities from the Groves Creek Marsh, Skidaway Island, Georgia - 101403AT metaG (megahit assembly) | ecosystem: Environmental > Aquatic > Marine > Intertidal...
CATTTGTTACCCTTCAGGACCGTGGATACATTGAGGCTTTTCGCACCAAATTTCCCGGCAGAGCGCATATGATGAAGTTGCAAAACGCCAAAAAATAAGTACCGACTTTCGGCATACGGGCATTTTACCAAAAGAAAATGTTTGTACCTACCCAAAAAAGGCGCGGTAGATATCGTTACCATTGGCGAATAACACCAAGCTCATCAACAACAAAAAGCCAAACAGTTGGGCATATTCCAAAAAGCGGTCATGGGGCTTACGTCCGGTAAGTATTTCATACATCAAAAACATGACATGCCCTCCGTCCAAAGCAGGGATGGGTAGCACGTTCATAAACGCCAACATGATAGAGATCAAGGCCGTGCTGGACCAAAAACCTTTCCAGTCCCAAGCAGGAGGGAACAAATTGCCGATGGCACCAAAACCACCCACTTGAGTCGCTCCTTTTTTGGTAAAAATATATTTAAACTGCGCCACATAATCATATAGTGTCCAATAGCCATAGGCAAATCCCTGGACGATGCTCTCCGTGAGTGAGAGTTTGACATTGGTGTATGCAATGTTGGGAAGCATAGGATAGACCCCCAGAGTACCCGAAGTGGTGGTGGTAGCCTGTAGGGTCAACCGGGTGTTCCCACGCTGAACTTCCAAGGCCAAAGGCGATGATGGTGCCCCCCCGACGAGGGTTATAAAATCGTCCCAGTCGGCAATGTCTTGGGCGTTGATACCTAAGATTTTATCCCCTTGTTGAAGGCCACTAAGTGCGGCGGGTGAGTCAGGCACGATGCTGTCTAAAACAGCGGGTAATGCTGGACGAAGGGGAATCATCTCTCCGCTTTCAAAAATTTGTGTTCCGATATCTTCAGGAATTTGAATCATTTCCTGGTCCCCATTGCGACGCGCTACGGTAACGGTTTCTACATTGCGCAAAAACAAATAGCGATTTACATCCAAGACATTATCCAATGTTTGCCCATCGACGGCAAGGATACGATCGCCTTTTTGAAATCCAATTTCCTGTACGACGGCCGAGGGTTGAATACCGGCGGGTAATGCTTCGTTGCCCAGGGTGTCTTTGCCCCAAACAAAAAGAATCATCATATAGATTAAAAAACCCAAGATGAGGTTTACGGTTACCCCACCCAACATGATGATAAGCCTTTGCCAAGCCTGTTTTGAGCGAAATTCCCAAGGCTGCGGGGGCTGCTGCATTTGCGCAGTGTCCATACTTTCATCTATCATGCCCGCTATTTTGACATAGCCCCCCAAGGGCAGCCAGCCAATTCCATAGACCGTTTCCCCGATTTTCTTTTTAAACAAGGCGAACTTGATATCAAAAAAGAGGAAAAACTTCTCTACGCGGGTTTTAAAAATCTTGGCAGGTATAAAATGTCCCAGCTCGTGTAGTACAATCAACAACGATAAGCTCAGTAACAATTGTATGGCTTTGACCATAAATGGGCTCATAGGTAAAATTTTTGCCAAAAATAGGGTTTTTTAGAGCAGTACTTGGCCAGCCGCCAAACAAATTGACAGATCTTTAACAATTGATGGGGATTACCACCCATTTGACGTACCTTTGTTACCCAGTAAAGCGATGCGTCATTTTTTTTCAAAATACAAGCTCTTTTTGACCGTTTTTGGGTTGGTTTCTTTGGTGATTTTGGGGTTGTTCTACCGGGCGCTATCCCCCCAAAAAACACTCCCGATTTATCAACCTGCAATGGTCAATTTTGAACTGGTTGACAGCACCCTCCAACACGTCAAAAAGTTTCATAGAATCGCTGATTTTTCACTCACCAATCAAAACGGTGAAACGGTTACCCACCAGCAACTCGATGGTAAGATTTATATTGCCGATTTTATCTTTACCACCTGTCCGACCATTTGTCCGGTGATGACCGAAAACATGGTAACGGTCCAAAAGGTGCTGAAAGACAATCCCCGCATTCATCTGGTTTCTTTTAGTGTAACTCCCGAAATCGACTCCGTCCCTCGACTCAAAGCCTACGCCCTCGAAAAAGGGATCGATGACGAAAAATGGGACCTGCTTACCGGCGACAAAAAAGCCATCTACCGACTGGCTCGCCAATCGTATTTGGTGGCCAAAGAAGACGGTGATGGCGGACCCTATGACATGATTCATACCGAAAATTTTGTCTTGGTCGATCCCCAACGACGCATTCGGGGTTATTATGATGGTACCGATCTAGAGGCGATTTCCAGTCTGTTGGAAGATGTGGTGTTTTTAGAAAAAGAATTTTTCGAAAACTAAGCCCTGTTTTGTCCCTACACCCCCAAAAATTTCCCTACATTTGTTTTTTAAAACGATTCTAAATAATGCCGTACCTAGATGAGCTCCAGCCTGGAGAAGAAGCCGTTGTTACTGGGTTTGAAATCGAAGCACTTCCACTGAAACTTATCGAAATGGGCTGTTTGCCCGGCAACCGAATCACCCTCATTCAAAAAGCCCCTTTTAGCGACCCGCTCTACATCCAAATCGATGAGGCACATTTGGCCATCAGTAGAGCCATCGCCCACCAGATAAGTGTTGAAACGGTATAATCAAGATGGGACTTTCAATCAACGTTGCACTTATTGGCAATCCCAACACGGGTAAAACCTCCGTTTTCAATCTTTTGACTGGACTCAACCAAAAAGTAGGTAACTATCCTGGGATTACCGTTGAGAAAAAAGAAGGTACGTTTCGTTTAGACCGAACGACCAAAGCCCACTTAATCGATTTGCCCGGTACCTATAGCCTTAACGCCTCTTCGATGGACGAAAGCGTAGTGATCGAGTTATTGCTCAACAAAAACGATCGCGATTACCCCGATGTTGCGGTGGTGGTGACGGATATAGAAAACCTGAAGCGCAATTTGTTGTTGTTTACCCAAATTAAAGACTTGGAAATCCCAACCCTCTTGGTGATTAATATGTCCGACCAGATGCGGCGCAAAGGCATTCAACTCGATACTGAGGCTTTGGCCAAAGATTTGGACACTCAAGTGGTCTTGATGAGCTGCCGTGAAAACAAAGGGGTAGAAGAACTCAAAAAAGCTTTGCTTAACTACCGTAAACTCAGCACCAAGCCCCTGCTTGATGTGATGAGTATCGACCCGGAATATTTTCAAAGCCTAAAAAAGACCTTTCCCAACCAGTCGTTGTATAAACTGTGGTTGGTGATCACCCAAGATGTCAATTTTGCCAACCTAGACCGCCAGCGGGTGGCCGATGCATCGGGCTTTAAAACCCAATCCGAAACCTCGCTAAAGCGCCTACAACATACCGAAACCGTCAAACGTTACCAAATCATAAACGACCTGCTCAAACGGAGCTACGATGTTGACCGTGTACAAGGCACCGACCTCCGGGGTAAACTCGACCGTATTTTGATGCACAAAGTAGGTGGCTATGCCATCTTCTTTTTGATTTTGTTGACGATCTTTCAAGTGATTTATGATTGGAGCAGTGTCCCCATGGATTTTATCGATGAGACTTTTGCACAATTAAGTGAAATTGTCAAAACCCATTTACCCCCCGGGATGTTTACCAAATTAATCGCAGAAGGGGTGTTGCCGGGATTGGGCGGGATATTGATTTTTATACCCCAAATCGCTTTTTTATTCCTCTTTATTGCTGTGTTGGAAGAAACCGGCTATATGAGCCGCGTGGTGTTTTTGATGGACCGCAGCCTACGGCGCTACGGATTGAGTGGCAAAAGTGTTATTCCCTTAATTTCAGGAACGGCCTGTGCAATTCCGGCAGTCATGGCTACCCGAAATATCGAAAACTGGAAAGAGCGTCTCATCACCATATTGGTCACGCCCTTTATTACCTGTTCTGCTCGCTTACCGGTTTACCTGATTTTGATTTCTTTGGTGATTCCCAACAAACGATTTTTGGGGATGAACTACCAAGGCCTCACCCTCATGGGACTTTATCTATTGGGCGTCTTCATGGCTTTGCTCAGTGCCTCGATTTTACAACGGATTATCAAAACCAACTACAAAAGCTATTTTGTGGTCGAAATGCCCAACTACAAACTCCCGCTGCTTAAAAATGTCGTGCTGACCGTGTTTGAAAAAACCAAATCGTTTGTTTTGGAAGCCGGTAAAATTATTTTTGCAATCTCCATCCTCCTTTGGGTGATGGCCTCTTTTGGACCCGGTGAAAATTTTGCCCAGGCAGATACCCTGATCACTGAGCAATTCCAAGATCGACAACTCAGTCCCGAAGCCTTGCAATACGAAATAGATGCTTTTAAACTCGAAAATTCCTATATCGGAATTTTAGGCAAAGTCATCGAACCGGTAATCGCTCCCCTTGGCTACGATTGGAAAATAGGTATCGCCTTGATAGCATCTTTTGCCGCGCGCGAAGTTTTTGTGGGGACCCTTGCTACCATTTATAGTGTGGGCAGCACCGAAGAAGAAACAATAAAAACGCGGATGTACTCGGAACAATGGCCCGATGGATCTCCGGTTTTTAATCTCGCCTCGGGAATTTCCCTGATGCTTTTTTATGCCTTTGCCATGCAGTGTATGAGTACCCTGGCCATCGTTCGGAAAGAAACCAACAGTTGGCAATGGCCACTGATACAATTGTTTGGCATGACCGGAATCGCTTATATAGCCTCTTTGCTGGCCTACCAAATTATACATTAATGGAGGGGTTTCAAAATTTCTTGGTATTTCTCTTAGCCGGTATGGCGGTCTATTTACTCTTGCGCCGTTTTGTCTTTAAGAAAAAACAAAAAGGAGACTGTGATACCGACTGTGGGTGTCACTAGGAAAGGCATAAAACCGTCCGTTAGGACAACAAAAACTGGGCGCTTTGGTCCAAGGCCGTTTCGGGTGCGGGCGTCAAATCTTGCTCTACAAAAAAGTGCGAAATCCCCACCTCAAGACCTTTTGAAACAATAGCAGGCACATCTAATACTCCTTGACCACAAGAGGTGATTAAGGGAAAGAAAGCCATCAGATCCTGTGTTTGAACTTGGCCATTGTCAAAGGTCTTTTTGATCCGCATGTCTTTCACGTGCATCAATTTATAGCGGTTGGGGTAACGCTCTATCAAATCCACCGGATTGACCCCTGCCGCGCTGGTCCAAAAAATATCGATTTCTAAAAACACCGTATCCGAATCGGTCTGTGTCACAAGATAATCAAAGGGCATCACGCCATCTATGGCCTCGAAACCGGCACCGTGGTTGTGGTAGGCAAAGCGAATTCCTTCTTGTTGGGCTTGTGCTCCAATACGATTAAAACGGTCGGCCATTTTTTTATAATCATCCAACGAACGGCGATTTTCATCGGGGATCATGGGTAAAACCACATAGGTGGCGCCCAGTCCATGAGCAGCCTCGGCCAATGCACCCATATGATTTTCGAGGGTTTCTAAATCGGTGTGCATCGAGGGTACCGAAAAATCATATTGGGTGGTTAGCGTTTTCAAAGATTCGGGGGTATGCCCAAACAAACCACTGGATACTTCACCCAAATACTGCGAAATTCCTTTCCAACTTTCTTGCGCCTTAGAAGCACTAAAAGTATATGGCCCATAGGTTTCCAAAGCGGTGTAGCCCATTTGTTGCAAAAGTTTTAGTGCCGCCTCCAAGTCCTTACTCAAGAGTTGAGGAAGTGAAAATAACTGGATACCAACCTTGTCCAACAAGGCTTTTCTAAGGATTTCATTTTGTCCGTACATAAAATGGGGGAGGAGTAAACCGGCCGTTGTCCCGGTTGCCAGTTGGTTGATAAAGTTGCGTCGTTTCATGGGTGGGATTTAAAATTTAAAAAAATAAAAGGAGGCAGAATTTGGTAGGTCAAAATGCGGATTTTAGGATTAGTTTCTCGCATAATCATCTTCCAAACGGATGATATCATCTTCGTCCGAAGGATGGTTAGCATCGGTATGTTGCCAGATTTCGGCTACTACACCATACTCTTTACCTCCGATCAATCGGTGTCGTTCTCCTTGCGCTAATGAAATTTGTTGTCCTTGCTCAAAAGGCAAAGCGTCTGGAATATCATCGGTTTGCGAATGTGCGATATAGAGGTTACCTCGGTAGGATTTCCAAATTTCTGCACGTCGGTGATGGTATTGCCAAGATAGGCGTTGCCCGGGAGCTACGATTAATATCTTGGGGCTGAGTTTTCCCGCTATTTTGAGTGTATCGACTTGAATTCCAAAAAAATGGTCAGCAAAGTCCGGGGCTTGTGATTCATCAATCACAAAAAAACCTCCCCAAGGGCGCTGTCGGTCTTCATCGACTATGCGAAAGCCCAAGGCGGTGATGTCGTTTTTGATCTGATCAAAAATATTCATGAGCCTAAATGTATTAAAAAAACAACAGTAAAAAAGGAATACATTCGCTTTATCAAACTGCCACGAATCTGTAACTTTAACACCCACACCATGCATTATGGAAGCAATTATCGAGGCTGTTTTTGGCATAAAAACAACAAAGATTGTCCCCCTGTCGGGCTACGACAACCGGAACTATTGCGTTTATGATGCTCACCAAAAGTGGATCCTTAAAACCTACACAGATTGTAGCCAACGACCTATATTGGAAGCCGAATGTGAAGCCCTTGATTTTTTATCTCAACAAGCTGATTTTACACTTCAATGTCCCCAGCCTCAACGAACCGCTACCCACGATTTCGTAGCCGAAGTAGTTCTCGATGACAAACCCCAGCTAATCCGTTTGTTGAGTTTTGTCGAAGGGGCCTTTTTGGGCGACTGCCCACCCACCCGACAGCGCTATACTCATTTGGGTATTCGATTGGGTGAATTAAATCAAAAGCTTGCAAAATGGACCTCGCCGGTCATCCAGGCGCGTCAGTGGGCCTGGAATATGGGTTCTTTTACGCTTATCAAACCCAATATCAATCTCCTAGAACAACCTGCCCAACGGATGGTACACTATTTTATTCAACACTATGAAGAAGTAGTCGTACCTCAGTTATCCCACTTACCAAAGACCACGCTATACAACGATGCCAATGAGTGGAATATCTTATGTGAGCAAGAGGAGATTATAGGAATGATTGATTTTGGCGATCTGGCTTATGGCCCTCGTATCCATGACCTTGCCGTGGCGATGGTCTATGCTGCCTACGACAAAGAAGATCCTTTGGACTGGGCCTGTTTGGTCTTACAAGGCTTTCATCAGGTGCAAGCTTTACAGCCTGAAGAGATTAAGTTGTTGTATCATTCCATGGCTTTACGCTTGTGCATGTCACTATGCAATTCGGCAGTAGCCAAGACCACCCAACCCGAAAACACCTATGCCACCTATAGTGAAAAATATGCCTTGAAGATGTTAAACCATTGGTTGGCATGTGGCCCCCTGGGTGCTGAAAAAGCATTTTTAAAGGCCGTCGGCCTAAAGTACAAACCCCCAGCAGATACCGAGCAACTCCTGGAGTCACGCAAGCGGGTCTTAAGTGACGCTTTATCCGTAAGCTATCAAAAACCCATACCCATGAATCAGGCCGCTTTTCAATATATGTATGCGGCAGATGGCAGCACTTTTTTAGATGCTTACAACAACATTCCCCATGTGGGGCATCATCACCCGGTGGTTGTCGAGGCGGCCCAACGACAATTGGCCAAACTCAATACCAATACCCGTTATTTGTATCCCGAACTTCAGACTTATGCCGAAGCCCTGTTGGCTCATTTCCCTAAACCCCTGGACAAAGTATTTCTCGTCAATTCGGGTAGTGAAGCCAGTGACTTAGCCATACGCATTGCACGCAGCTACACCGGGCAAAAGTCGGTGGTGGTTATGGAACATGGTTACCACGGCCATACTCAAACGGGGATTGAAATCAGCGATTATAAGTTTAGTCATCCTAAAGGAATGGGACAGCAAGCCCATATCATCAAACTGCCTTTTCCCAAGAGTACGGACCCTTTGACCACTTCAATCGCCTCAGCCAAAAATATTTTAGCGAAACAACAAGAACCCGCCGCTGCATTTATCAGCGAAACCATCTTAGGTTGTGCCGGGCAAGTTCCCCTGCCCGAGGGTTATTTACAACAGCTTTATCCGTTGCTAAGACAACAAGGAAGTTTGTGTATAGCCGATGAAGTACAAACCGGATTTGGTCGTTTGGGAGATTATTTTTGGGCCTTTGAACAACAAGGGGTTATTCCCGATCTAGTGGTTCTTGGCAAACCCATGGGCAATGGCTTTCCGATGGGTGCTGTGGTGACGACCTCGGCCATCGCTGAGCGTTTTGCACAAGGGGTTGAATTTTTTAGTTCATTTGGTGGTAATCCCGTGTCTTGTGTCGTTGGAAAGGCGGTGTTGGAGGTATTAAAAGAAGAGCAACTACCTCAAAACGCCCAATTGACCGGAGAATATTTTATGGCCCAACTACGTAACCTACAAAAAGAATTTTCAACGATTCATGAAGTGCGGGGCCAAGGGCTGTTTTTGGGCGTGGAGCTTCGTGACCCAAAGGGCCGCCCGCATACGCGATTGGCACAAAAAATTAAAAACGAACTGCGCGAAAAACATATCCTCATCAGTACAGACGGCCCTTATGACCATATACTAAAATCCAAACCGCCGCTGTGTTTTGACAAAGCCAATGTGGACCAAGTCATCGATCGACTCTACCAATCGCTCAAAAACACCCCCTTTTGATTTTGAATTGACAAAGCCAAACTTTTAGTATCTTTCGAAAAAACAAACCAATGAAACTAAAATATGTACCTCTTTTAGCACTTGCAACTTCTCTTTTTGTTGCTTGTGAAAATGCCCCCAAAAAAACTGCTGAATCTACAGAAACCACTACCGAAGCTTCGACAAACGAATGGCAAAACTTGATTCAAAACGATTCGTTTGAAGGATGGCATTATTACCAAAATGACGACTCTAAAAAAGGATGGTCCATTGCAGACGGCGTACTCACCTTTAACTCGGAATTGGCCGAAGGCAAGGGTGACAAAAGTTTGTTGACCGATCAGGAGTTCGAAAATTTTGAAATTATGTTTGAGTGGAAAGTATCTCCCGGAGGCAATAGTGGGTTTATGTGGGGGGTTAATGAATCTGAACTATACGAATTTCCATACGAAACCGGACCTGAAATTCAGGTGTTAGACCCTGAAGTATACAAAGGCGATGAGGCCAATCAGGTGCATGCAGCCGGCGCTTTGTACGATATGATTGCTCCCAGCCAATTGGTCACCAAGCCCGCTGGTGAGTGGAACACTTATCATATTACAATCAACCAGGAGGCCAATGAAGGAATCGTTGTGCACAACGATGTGGAAATCAACCGTTTTCCCTTACATGGTCCTGAATGGGACGCCATGGTGGCCAAGAGTAAATTTGCCGACTGGGAAGGCTTTGGAAAATACCGCAAAGGACACCTTTGTATCCAGGACCATCCGGGGATTATCTCCTACCGTAATATGAAGGTAAGAGCCCTGTAACTACTTAATTTCGAGCTTATGCAACAACCTAAGGCGGTTTGCTTTGGGGAAATGCTTTGGGATATTTTCCCAGAGGGTAAAAAACTTGGAGGAGCTCCCCTAAATGTGGCCTTGCGTATGCAAAGTTTGGGGATTGTCACCAGCATGATTAGTGCAGTGGGCGAGGACGCTTTGGGTGATGAAATACGCAAAACCATAGCACCGGAAGCACTAACCACCTTTTTCCAAAAGAGTAGCACCTACCCAACAGGAACGGTTCAGGTGACGCTTGATGCCAATAAAAGCGCTCATTATCAAATCGTTGCCCCGGTTGCATGGGACTATATAACCGTATCAGCTCAGACCCTTGAGGCGGTTACTACAGCCGATTGTTTTGTTTTTGGAAGCCTGGTTACCCGAAATACGGTTTCCAAAAACACACTTTTGGCGTTGTTGCAAAAAGCAGCCTTTAACGTATTCGATGTCAATTTAAGACCCCCGCATTATGACTATAAAACGCTAATAGAATTGATGCAGCAGGCCGATTTTATCAAGTTTAACGAGGAGGAAATCGATGAAACATGCCGATACCTGGGCGCAGAAGCGGGAAGCATAGAGGAGCAAATTGAATTTATTTCACAACACACCCAAACGAGACAAATTTGTGTGACCAAGGGCGATAAAGGAGCCGTTTATTTTCAAAATCACGAATGGTATACCCATTCAGGCTATTCTGTTAAGGTGATGGATACAGTAGGGGCGGGTGATGCTTTTTTGGCCACTCTTTTGAGTGGACTTTTACAAAAACGAGATCCCCAACAGGCATTGAGTCGAGCCTGCGCCATGGGTGCACTAGTAGCTTCCAAAGCCGGAGCAAATCCGAGTATTTCGGAAGAAGACCTTCAGACATTTATCGGATAAACTACGTTTAAGGGTTTGTAGGATTGTGGTATATTTGGTCCATGAATAGCGCACGGATTGCCCTACTATTTTTAGCTTTTTTTATTGCGTGTACCCCTCCGGTTACACAACAGCAAACAGTTCAACTTCCGCCTGCCGACAAGGATAATGGTGGTCTATTTCTACCCGATGGATTTGGCGCGCTGGTCGTGGTCGATAGTATCGGGCCTTCGCGGCATCTAGCCGTAAGGGATAATGGCGATATATATGTAAAACTCAGTATTGTTGAGGGAAAAGAAGGAAATGTAGCCCTTAGGGACAATGATGGCGATGGAAAAGCCGATACCATTCAGCGTTTTGGTGATTATCTTAACGATGGTCGTTTTGCAACCGAAATGCGAATCCATAAGGGGTATTTATATTTTAGTGCCGAACTGACCGTGTACCGACAAAAATTAACCCCCGGTCAACTTATACCCGAAGGAACACCCGAAATCATCATGATAGACGAGTTTCCGATTCGTTGGCACAATGCCAAATCCCTGGCTTTTGACCACCGAGGCGGGATGTATGTCACTTTTAGTGCGCCGACCAATGCGTGTGAAGACGCCCAAGAAACAGGTGATGATCCCGATGCTATTGTACGGGGAGAGGTACCCTGCTCTCAACTCAACATCCTCGGAGGTATTTGGCGTTTTGACGAAAACACCTTGTACCAAACCCAAGCCGAAGGCTATCGCTATGCCACCGGAATTAGAAGTGTGGTTGGCCTAAGCTGGAATACCCAATCGGATGCCTTGTATGGAATTAATCACGGACGTGATTATTTGCATAACCATGCCCCGCAATTTTTTAGCGAATGGGATAATGCCGTCTTACCTGGAGAAGAATTTATGCAGATTCAAGAAGGAGATGATTTTGGGTGGCCCTATACCTATTTTGACCCGTTTAAAAACAAACGGCTATGGGCTCCAGAATACGGGGGTGATGGACGAAAAGAAGCCAAAGGGTATACTGACCCACTGATGAGTTTTCCGGCGCATTGGGCACCTAACGATTTGTTGTTTTACCAAGGTGATCAATTTCCTCTACGGTACAAAAATGGCGCCTTTGTCGCTTTTCACGGATCGACCAACCGTTCACCCTACCCACAAGCGGGATATGTAGTGGCTTTTGTGCCTTTTAAAGAAGGTAAACCTGCCGGCCCATGGGAGGTTTTTGCCGATGGATTTATTGGGGATAGTCCCATTGCTGAAATGAAACAGGCCCAATACCGTCCCATGGGACTGGCCGAAGGTCCCGACGGATCACTCTATATTTCGGATTCCAAACAGGGAAAAATTTGGCGGGTAGTCTATCAAAAAGACCCGCGAGAATTTACCACGGTTGACCTTAAAAACATGGCGCTTCGCCAAAAAAATCAGCCACACATCAAACAACCCGACCCAATAAAGGACCGAATGCCCTCCGCCCAATAACAGGCATCAATTTTGACTGTATTCCATAAAAAAAAGCCCTCCTTGTTATGGGAAAGCCTTTCATCAGTTACTTCAAATGGTCAAACCATTTGTAGCAACACACAACTTCTTTATGAGAAGCGGTCTGGACGGGACTCGAACCCGCGACCCCATGCGTGACAGGCATGTATTCTAACCAACTGAACTACCAGACCCAATTGTATTGGGTGCAAATATACACCCCAATTTTAAATTGCCAAAAATTAAAGTAAAAACAATTTGCTGCGATTTTGAGTCGCTTTTACATCGCTGCGTCGATGGCGTCGGCATAGGTCTGTTTGGGCGCAACGCCTACTTGACGTCCTACCAGTTCACCTCCTTTAAAGACCAATACTGTGGGGATATTGCGCACGCCAAATTTTGCAGCAAATTCTTGATTTGCATCAACATCTACTTTCCCTACTACGGCCTTGCCTTCGTATTCATTGCTCAGTTCGTCAATGATGGGGCCTACCATACGGCAAGGACCACACCACGCTGCCCAAAAGTCAACCAAGACGGGCTTATCGGATTGTAAAACTACTTGGTCAAAAGTAGCATCTGTAATTTCTAAAGCCATTTTATCTTTATTAAGTGACAAAAATAATCATTTCCTCGGGTCCATACCACCTACTAAATTAGATTTGTTGATGCTGGTATTGTTTTTCGCAATATCAATTCAGCCGGTAGTGCCACTGATTTTGATCTAACGTTTCTAAAAGGGCCGTTGATATAGCCACTTTTGTTTTTCTACTGTTTAGGGTCAGTTTTACTTTGTCCTTGGTGTCGTATATGTCAAAGGCCAAGCGCTTGTCACCACGGAAGGTTTTTAATTGCGCTTCGATTTGTTGAATGGTTTCTTCGTTTAAACGGTCAATATTGAGTTGGAGGGTAATTTTTTTGGCGTTATTTTCTATGGTGTCCTGCAAGGGCTCAAAGGTGAGAAATTGCAACCGAGGCTCTCCTCTTTTTCCCGTATCGTGATTGACCCATCCCTCACGAACAGCCACACGAAAACGGATAAAGGAATTGGCAACCAGATAATGTCTAAATTTAAGATAGTCCTCACCAAAAATCCGAAATTCTTGCTGTTCACTGTAGTCTTCGACCACAAACTTGGCCCATTGCTTACCATTTTTGGTTTGAAGATGTTCGACGCTATTGACAATACCTGCTAGGTGCATTTCTCGATTGATTAGGGGGTTAAGATCATTGACAATGTCGAGTTGTGCGGTGGTAAAATGATGAATTTCTTTTTTGAAATCATCCAATGGATGTGCCGAGAGGTAAATCCCGACCACTTCTTTTTCGCGTTTGAGTAATTCAAGGCTGTTCCAGGTTTCACAATCAGGAATGACAAGGTCTTGATACACTTCGTCGCTTTGATCGCCAAACAAATTGGTTTGGGAAGAAAGTTGTTGTTCTTGGTATTTGGCGCCAAACCGTAGGGCCTTTTCCAAAAAGCTGATGCCGTCGCCATCGGGGATGAGATATTGGGCGCGGTGGGTATTTTGGAAAGAGTCCAAGCCACCGGCCAACACGAGGTTTTCCATGGCTTTTTTGTTGGCTGCTCGCAAATCGACTCTTTTGACCAGGTCAAAAATAGATTCATAAGGGCCCTCTTCTCGATGGGCGATTATGGTTTCTACCGCTCCCTTACCAACACCCTTGACTGCCCCCATACCAAAACGGATGGCCTTTTGATCGTTGACGGTAAATTTGTAAAAAGATTCGTTGACATCGGGGCCTAAAACGGCCAGCCCCATACGTTTACACTCTTCCATAAAAAACGACACTTGCTTGATGTCGTTCATGTTGTTGGAAAGTACAGCCGCCATATATTCTGCTGGGTAGTGTGCTTTTAAGTAGGCGGTTTGATATCCAATCCAGGCATAGCAAGTAGAGTGTGATTTGTTAAAGGCGTAGGAGGCAAAAGCTTCCCAATCGCGCCATATTTTTTCGAGTACCTCGGTTGGATGTCCATTGGCCACTCCGCCATCTATAAACTTGGGTTTGAGTTTATCGAGTAGCGCAAAAATCTTTTTACCCATGGCTTTACGCAAAACATCGGCTTCCCCTTTTGTAAACCCGGCCAGTTTTTGAGACAGCAGCATCACTTGCTCTTGATAAACGGTAATCCCATAAGTTTCTTGCAGGTATTCTTCCATCGCAGGCAAGTCATAGGCGATGGCTTCAGAGCCATTTTTTCGGGCAATAAAACTGGGAATATATTCCAGTGGCCCGGGACGGTATAGGGCGTTCATGGCAATCAGATCAGCAAAAACGGTGGGTTTGAGTTCCTTGAGGTATTTTTGCATCCCGGCCGATTCGTATTGGAAAATACCAACGGTTTCTCCCCGTTGAAAAAGTGCATAGGTTTCGGCATCATCCAGGGGGAAGGCATCGGGGTCTAAGCTGATACCGTGTTTGTATTTAACCAGTTTGACGGTGTCCTTGATCAGGGTCAAGGTTTTGAGTCCCAAAAAATCCATTTTGAGCAAACCGGCGTCTTCCACCACGGCATTGTCAAACTGGGTAACATTAAGCTCGGAGTCTTTGGCGGTAGCAATGGGGACAAATTCGGTGATGTCATCGGGGGTTATGATTACTCCACAGGCATGAATTCCGGTATTTCTGAGTGAACCTTCGAGAATTTGCGCCTGTTGGAGGGTTTGTCCGGCAAGGTCGTCAATTTGGGCCATTTCACGCAATTCTTTGACACGCGAAAACTCATCCGAACGCAGGTTTTCTTTTAATTCATTTTCGGCACTCGAAAACAGTTTTTTGAGTTTGATATTGGGAACCATTTTTGAAATTCTATCGGCCTCAGCCAGCGATAGGTCTAATACACGGGCAGTGTCTCTGATGGATGATTTGGCAGCCATGGTTCCATAGGTGATGATTTGGGCCACTTGATTGGCTCCATATTTTTGGATCACGTAATCCATTACCTTTCCGCGGCCTTCGTCGTCAAAGTCAATATCGATATCGGGCAAACTTACCCGGTCGGGATTTAAGAAACGCTCAAAAAGCAAATCGTACTGAATCGGATCCAAGTTGGTGATTCCCAAACAATAGGCCACTGCAGAGCCTGCGGCCGAACCACGGCCTGGTCCTACTGAAACACCCATTTGTCGTGCAGCAGCAATAAAATCTTGTACAATCAGAAAATAGCCCGGATATCCAGTGTTGGCAATGACTTCCAACTCAAAGTCCAATCGTTCTTTAATGTCCTGATCGATAGTGTCGTACCTTTTTTTGGCCCCCTCATAGGTCAAATGCCGCAGGTAATCGTTTTCGCCCTTTTTCCCGGTCGTATCGTCGGGTTGCTGAAAGGCTTCGGGGATGTCAAATTTAGGCAGTAAGACGTCCCTTTGCAGTTCATAAACTTCAATTTTATCGATCAGTTCACTGATGTTTTCTATGGCTTCGGGCAGGTCACGAAAGAGGGTCTTCATGGCCTGTTGGGACTTAAAATAATATTCCTGATTGGGAAATCCATACCGATAGCCTCTACCTCGACCGATGGGGGTTGCTTGTTTTTCGCCCTCTTTGACACACAGCAGGATATCATGCGCATTCGCTTCTTCCTGCTCAACATAGTAGGTATTGTTGGTAGCGACTATAGGGATGTTGTGTTTTTTGGAAAAATCAAGAAGAATTGTGTTGGCTCGGTCTTCATTTTCTTGTTGATGCCGCATCAATTCGATATATAAATCATCACCAAAAACTTCTTTCCACCAAAGCAGGGCTTCTTCGGCTTGGTGGTCTCCAACATTTAGAATTTTTGAAGGGACTTCACCATAAAGGTTTCCGGTCAAGGCGATCAAGTCTTCTCGGTATTGTTTGACAATTTCTTTGTCGATGCGCGGTACATAATAAAATCCTTTGGTATAGGCCAATGAAGTCATCTTCGAAAGGTTTTTATACCCGTTTTTATTTTTGGCCAAAAGCACAATTTGATAACCATCATCCCGCCTTGTTCGGTCGGTATGGTTGTCACAAACATAAAATTCACAACCGATGATGGGTTTGAGGGTTTGTTGTCCGGGTTCTAAGTTGGCGTTGTGGTTTTTGACCGCTTTGACAAAATGAAAGGCCCCCATCAAATTTCCATGGTCTGTAAGGGCCATTGCGGGCATTTGGTCCTTGGCTGCGGCCTCAACCAATTGTGCAATGCGTGAGGTAGCTTGCAATACCGAAAATTGCGAATGGTTATGCAGGTGGGCAAAGGGAGCTGTAGTGAGTGCGGAAGTACGAATGGGATCCTGGGGTGTTGCAACCTGATCTTCGGTGCTTATAAGGGCTTGGCTTAGGGCTTTGAGGTTTTGGTGTTTAAGCCCGATCAATGCGACAGGTTCAGCTAAATTCTTGGCAAGTTGCTGTTGAATATCTGGGTTGTTGGCCAAGACCGGAGGATGGAGTTTTTGGGTGCGAAGCAATTCCAAAAAACAGCGTGTGGTGGCCTCTACATCGGCAGTTGCATTGTGTGCCTCTTGAAAGTTTTCGTTAAAAAGGAAAAGATAAAGCTCGGAGAGAGTAGGCAATTTAAATTTTCCGCCCCGTCCACCGGGCAATTGACACAGGCTAGCTGTTTCTTCGGTACAGGTGTCGATCAGGGCACAATCTTCTAGTGGGTTGGGTTGGCCGGCTCGAAGGTACTCAGCGCCCATGATATTGAGGTCAAAACGCACATTATGGCCACCCACATAATCGGCCTTTTGTATGGCCTTAGCAAATAGGTGTAATACGTCTTCCAGTTTAGCTCCTTCTTTTTGTGCGAGTTCGGTGGAGATACCGTGTACCTGTTCCGAGTCATAGGGAATGGTGAAGCCATCGGGGCGAATCAAATAGGCATGATGCTCGAGACACTGACCATCAGCTCCATGCAACTGCCAGGCAATTTGCACACAACGGGGCCAATTTTCGGTATCGCTCAATGGAGCATCCCAACGTTTGGGAAGGCCCGTGGTTTCGGTGTCAAAAATTAAAAACATTGTAAGGCGTTGTCGCTTCTAAAAATAGAATTTTTATCGGCTAAAATCACCGTATCACTCCAGGAGTTATCAACGAAAATCACGGGCAAAGGGCCTCTTTACTTTTGTATTGATTTTAGTATCTTAAGGCCGTGAAAAAGAAAAACCCTGTGCCTCTTTTGGAATTTACTTCCAAAGGTATCTATTGCTCTTTGGCCGATGTTTACCTCGACCCATGGCGACCCGTCGCCAAGGCCATTATCAGTCACGGACATGCCGATCATGCACGTTGGGGGCACAAACAATACATTACCCACCAGGATAATGTTGCGATTTTAAAACACCGACTTGGTGCAATCGTAGTCAGTGGAAAAGCCTACGGTGAGACCTTTAGCATAAACAATGTTACCTTTTCTTTTCATCCTTCGGGCCATGTAATTGGAGGTGCTCAAATCCGTGTAGAACACCGTGGTGTAGTATGGGTTTTTACGGGAGATTATAAAATTAAAAACGATGGTCTTACCCTACCCTTTGAGCCGGTCAAATGCCACACCTTTATCACCGAGAGCACCTTTGGTATCCCCGTTTTTCATTGGCCTGACCCGGTAGAGGTTCACACAGCGATAAACCATTGGTGGGCGGCAAACAACAAGGCCGGAAGAGCCAGTTTACTACTGGGGTATTCTTTGGGCAAGGCGCAACGTTTGTTGCATTTTCTCGACCCCAGCATTGGACCCATTTATACGCATAGTGCAGTAGGAAATATGACAGCGGTTTTTCAAGGGACACATGCTTTTCCTCCCTATCAAAATTTAACGGCAGAAACCTCTAAAAAAGCTTTGGCGGGAAGTCTAATACTCGTGCCTCCAGCAGCTACTGAAGCCGCCTGGTTGAGAAAGTTAGGAGATTACCGCAGTGGTTTTGCTTCGGGTTGGATGCACACCAGGGGGGCAAGAAGACGACGTGCTGTAGACCAAGCATTTGTCCTTTCTGACCATGCAGATTGGCCGGGTTTATTGGCTGCTGTAAAGGCTACCCAATGTGAAAATGTTATTACTACCCATGGTTATACCGATCTTTTTGCTCAATATCTTCGCGAAAAGGGATGGAACGCCCGGACAGAAAAAACGAACTATGAAGGAGAATCGATTGATCCAAAACCCACTCTATGATCGCTTTTTCAACACTGATTCAACAACTTGATCAAACAAACAAAACCAATGAAAAGGTTTTGGCCTTGCGAAATTACTTTTTGTCTACACCTCCAGAGGATGTCTTATGGACAATTGCTTTGTTGTCTCACCGTCGACCTCCCCGCCCTGTAACGACCACCCTTATGCGTACTTGGGCGGCAGAATTGGCCGGGCTTCCGCTTTGGCTTTTTGAAGAGTCCTATCATATAGTAGGTGATTTGGCTGAGACGATTGCCCTGGTCATTCCCGAATCAACCGCTACTCTAAAGCCCCAAAAACTCAATATGCTCATGGAGGCCATCATTGCCCTAAAACCCAAAGGTGAAGATGAAAAGAAGAAATTTATTATCGATCATTGGCAGTCTTTAACGGGCCTACAGCGTTTTGCATTTAATAAGCTCATCACCGGAGGCCTTCGGATAGGGATTAGCCAAAAGTTGATGACAAGGGCTTTGGCACAAGCCTTTGAAATGGAAGAAAATCACATCGCTCATCGATTGATGGGACAGTGGACCCCGCAAAACACCACCTTGGATCAGCTGCTATTTAACCCTAATCCTGAAGATCTTCTGTCCCAACCATATCCTTTTTACCTGGCCCACCCCCTTCAAGATCGTCCTGATCAACTGGGTGAATGCGCGGCGTGGATTGTTGAACACAAATGGGATGGCATGCGAGGTCAACTCATCCTAAGACAAGGAAAATGGTATTGTTGGAGTCGGGGGGAAGAGCTGATTTCAGAAAAGTTTCCAGAATTTGAGGCCTTTCTTTCTCTGCCCAATGGGACCGTATTGGACGGTGAAATTTTACCCTACAAAGCAGGTAAAATCCAGCATTTTGCCTTACTGCAAAAACGTATTGGACGAAAAAATATCAGCCCCAAACTCCTGGAACAATATCCTGTTGTGCTCATGGTATACGATTTGTTAGAGTGGGAAGGGAACGATATTAGAGCAAAGTCAGCAGTAGAAAGACGTGAGTTGATGGAAAGACTTTTTGATCAATACCAAAACCAAAACCTACCGTGGCTGTTGTCTCCCTCATTGCATTTGCCTTCGTGGCGTGCAGTAGAGGAGGAACGGCAAAAAGCCACTGCAATACAGAGTGAAGGCCTCATGCTCAAAAGAGCGGATAGCCCTTATGGTGTAGGTCGAAAAAAAGGGGACTGGTGGAAATGGAAGTCCGATCCGTTGACTATTGATGCCGTTCTAACTTACGCCATGCGCGGGCATGGAAGGCGGACCAACCTCTATACCGATTATACCTTTGCCCTTTGGCAGGGCGATACCCTGGTCACCTTTGCTAAGGCCTATTCGGGCTTGACAGATGAAGAGTTTCGAAAAGTAGATGCTTATGTCAAAAAAAACACCTTAGAACGGTTTGGTCCTGTGCGACGGGTGAAACCCGCTTTGGTTTTTGAAATTGCTTTTGAAGGAATCGCACCCTCGACACGTCACAAAAGTGGAGTAGCTGTTCGGTTTCCTCGAATCTTACGGTGGCGTCATGATAAAAAAATTACTGCGGCCAACACCCTTGACGAGCTTAAAGCCCTGATTGTCCAATGAAATCAATACGTGCTATATCCGATTGGTTTGATCTTCAAGGGTGGACTCCTCAAAAGTTCCAACGCGCCACATGGCAGGCCTACCTGAAGGGCAAAAGCGGTTTAGTTAATGCGCCTACCGGTAGCGGAAAAACCTACGCCCTTTGGGGAGGTATTGTTCAATACCATCTCAACAAGGGCACGACACCTTCAAAGACCAATGTCCTGTGGATTACCCCTTTGCGTGCTTTGGGAACAGAGATCCAACAAGCTACCACACAGCTTACTCAGGCTTTTTATCCCGAGCTTACTGTAGGGCTTCGAACGGGAGATACTCCACAAGCAGAACGAAACCTTCAAAAAAGAAAACCACCTTTTGGGTTGGTCACGACACCCGAAAGCTTACATCTTTTGCTTAGCACCAAAGACCATCAAGCGTATTTTAAAAATCTACACACTATAGTAGTCGATGAGTGGCACGAGCTGATGGGCTCCAAAAGGGGTGTGCAAATAGAATTAGCGATTGCTTACCTGCAGTCATTTTTACCTGACCTGAAAATTTGGGGGATATCGGCAACGATTGGAAACCTCGATTTGGCACGGCAGATTCTTTTAGGTCAAAAAGACTCTGAAGGGATGTTAATTCGCAGTGGGATAAAAAAAAGTATACAGGTTCACTCGCTTTTACCGGAGCAAATGGATTCTTTTCCTTGGACGGGTCATCTAGGAATACATTTGTTAGATCAGGTGGTTGAAATTATCCAACGGTATCCTTCTAGCTTGCTATTCACCAATACCCGTGCACAATGCGAAATTTGGTATCAAAAAATTTTGGAAAAAGCACCAGAATTAGCAGGGCAGTTGGCCATGCATCACGGGAGTATAGACAAGAGTACCCGGCGCTGGGTCGAAGACGCACTTCGACAAGAAAAACTCAAAGCGGTCGTTTGTACGTCAAGTTTGGATTTGGGGGTAGATTTTAGTCCTGTAGCGGCCTGCATCCAAATCGGAAGTCCTAAAGGAGTAGGACGTTTTATGCAACGGGCTGGACGAAGCGGTCATCAACCTGGACAAAGTAGTACCCTCTATTTTTTGCCCACCCATGCCTTGGAACTGATCGAGTCCTTAGCGCTACAACAAGCGCTAACAGACCAAACGATAGAAGACCGCATTCCCTACCTAAACAGTTTTGATGTGCTCATCCAGTTTATGATGACCCTTGCGGTAGGAGGAGGATTTTCGCCTAAGGTGTTGTTTAAAGTGGTACAATCAACATTTTGCTATCAGGGATTGACTGCAGAACAGTGGCAATGGTTACTCAATTTTATTCAAAAAGGCAGCCAAAGCCTCGAAACCTATGATGAATATAAAAAAGTCCTTATTGATGAACGGGGGCAAATAATTGTGGCCAACGGCCGTATAGCTCTTCGTCATCGATTAACGATAGGGACGATCATGAGCGATGCTTCGCTCACAGTCAAATACCTCAAAGGAGGGCGAATTGGAACGGTCGAAGAGTGGTTTGTTTCCAAGTTAAAACCCGGTGATGTGTTTACCTTTGCTGGGCGTAACCTGGAGTTGGTTCGCATACAGGCCATGGAAGTATTGGTTCGAAAATCGACCTCCAAACAAACCAAAATTCCTGCTTGGATGGGAGGACGCATGTCTTTCAGCGCACATTTGAGTCAACTGTTGCGCAATGCTTTTTACAATCCGATGAATGCAACAACACCCGAATGGAGAGCCCTTACTCCGTTGCTGGATCGCCAGAAACAGCTTTCTAAAATTCCAGAAGCTGATGAATTTTTGATGGAAACTTTCCCCTCAAAAGAAGGGTATCACGCGGTGTTTTACCCTTTCGAAGGGCGGGCAGTCCACGAAGCCATGGCAGCGGTTATCGCCTACCGATATAGCCTTTTGCAACCAATAAGCTTTACCCTGGCTTACAATGATTATGGGTTTGAATTGTTGTCAGATCAACCGATTTCTATAACGGCACTTTTGGACAATAACCTCTTTACCACGCAAGACCTTATGGACGACCTGCGCCGAAGCATTAACCTAACCGAAATAGCCCGCCGAAAATTTAGAGATATCGCCGTAATAGCAGGTTTGGTTTTTCAGGGTTATCCGCATAAAACGATTAAAAGCAAGCATTTACAGTCTAGTGCCCAATTGTTTTTTGAAGTATTTAAAGACTATGAAGAATCCAATTTATTGTACCAACAAGCCATCGAAGAGGCCTTTGATCATGGGATGGAGCAAGGACGTTTATTACAAGCATTTGACCGAATAAATACCCAAAAAATTTGTTGGTCTCAAGCTACACAACCCACACCCTTTTCTTTTCCTTTGATTACCGATCGACTTCGTGAACGACTTTCTTCCGAAAAGGTAGAAGATCGTATCAAAAGGATGTATGTTCAACTTGAAAAGCTGGCCCAATGAACCTCCTAATCAAAAATGAAAAACTGATACTTACCGTAGAAGGAGCGGTATATTGGCCTGCTCATAAGGCATTATTTGTGGCCGATACACACATTGGCAAGGTCATGCACTTTAGAAAAAACGGCATTGCACTCCCCGCAGAGGTTCGTTTTGCTTTTTATGAAAAAATCGACACTCTTTTAAAGAAATTCACGGTAAAGACTCTTTATTTTTTAGGGGATTTATTCCATTCGGATTACAACACGGAGTGGGACTATTTTGAAAACTGGAGCAATCGGCAATCTTTTGACAAAGTCTTGATACAGGGCAATCACGATATTCTTCCACCCTCTTTGTTTGAACGAGCAGGAATTACTGTGTTTTCAAAACGGGAATGCCCCCCCTTTGTATTGACCCATCATCCCCTCGAAAACACCACTCCGTTGGTCAATCTTTGCGGGCATATACACCCGGGCATACGCCTAAAAGGTATTGGAGGTCAATCGCTTAAAACCTCATGTTTTTATCAAAAACCTTACCAACTGATTTTGCCTGCATTTGGGGATTTTACTGGAAATTATTTGATTAAACCCAAGGCCGAAGAACAGGTGTATGCCCTTGGAGAAACCCAGGTGATTCCCATAGATAAAATGAGGAAATAGCACGTATATTTGTACCCGAATTGACGGTAAACCCACTTTTTGAGTACCTGACCGACACCCCCACTCAGCAGGCGTTGGAAGTGGCTTGTTGTACCCCCGAGGCAAGTTTGATTAAAGGGAGCGCAGGTTCAGGCCTTAGTCTGCACATCGCCGCAGCCTATCAAAATTTGGAACGTCATTTTTTGGTAGTCTTTGATCAGGCCGAAACCGCGGCCTACTACCTCAATGATTTTGAAGGTTTGCTTGGTGAAAAACGGGTGTTGTTTTTTCCTTCCAGTTACCGAGAAGCCTACAAAAGCGAAGCCACCGACAACGCCAATGTACTCTTACGTGCAGCTGTATTGCGTGCATTGTCAAATTCCAAAATTCCCCGACTAGTCGTCACCTACACGGAAGCTATTTTTGAAAAAATCATCTCTCAAAAAACCTTAAAAAAGAATACGCTTGCTCTAGAAGTCGGGGCCAAAGTATCATTGGATTTCATCAACGAAACCCTTTTTGAATACGGATTTGAAAGGGTCGATTTTGTCAGTTCTCCCGGAGAATTCGCTGTGCGTGGTGGGATTGTTGATGTGTTTTCTTTTGCAGCTCAGCATCCTTACCGCATCGAGTTTTTTGATGATGAAGTTGAAAGTTTACGCAGTTTTGATATCGTCCATCAACTGTCGATCGAGACCCACCAACAAATCGATATTTTACCCAATACTTCTGCCTTTACCTATGGGGGAAAACGTAAAAGCATACTGACCCGTTTTAAAGAAAAGGGAACGGTATTTATCGATGATCCCGAAGGACTTTGTAAGGGATTGGATGCACTGTACCAAAAAGCAGAAGCAGCCTATTCGGCATTGGGTGAAACCGTGCAATTGCCTCCCGAGGCCCTTTTTGTTCAGGGAGACCTTTGGTTAGCAGATAGCCAAAAGACCCCTTTGTTGTTTTTACAACCCACTCCTTTATTGCCCCACCACAACACCCTCCAATGGTCCCAGCAGCCTCAACCGGCCATCAATAAGCATTTTGACCGCTTGGTCGAACACCTCAATGCCAACCACCAACAAGGATGGACCAATTACCTGTGTTGTACCCATGAAAATCAGCGCAAAAGATTCCATGATATTTTTCAAGAAATGGACACAACCGTCCATTACAAAACCCTTGTATTGCCGCTTTATGAGGGATTTGAAGCTCCTGGGTTAAACCTGGCTTGCTATACCGATCATCAAATTTTTGAACGCTACCACAAATACCGATTACGTGCCGAGCAGGCCAAAAAACAAGTCTTGTCACTCCAAGAGCTAACCCTGATGCAAGTGGGGGATTATGTAACCCATATCGATCATGGCATTGGCAAATTTGGGGGCCTTCAACATATTGAGGTTGAAGGGCAAAAACAGGAAGCCATCAAACTGATTTACGGGGAGCGCGACATCTTGTACCTAAGCATCCATGCACTGCATAAAATTTCTAAATACAACGGTAAAGACGGCTATCAACCCAAACTCTACAAACTGGGTTCTAAGGCCTGGAAAGCCCTAAAACAAAAAACCAAAAGCAGGGTCAAAGAAATCGCCTTTAACCTCATTCAAACCTACGCCAAACGAAAAGAGAAAAACGGCTTTCGCTTTGCCCCCGACAGTTATTTGCAGTGGGAGTTAGAAGCTTCATTTTTATACGAAGACACCCCCGACCAAAGCAAGGCCACCGCTGCGGTCAAAGCCGATATGGAAAGTGAACGACCCATGGACCGACTCATTTGTGGGGATGTAGGGTTTGGCAAAACAGAGGTGGCGATACGCGCGGCGTTTAAAGCGGTAGATAATAGTAAACAAGTGGCGGTCTTGGTTCCGACAACGATACTGGCCTTTCAGCATTTTAAAACATTTGCTCAACGCTTGGCCGATTTACCGGTTCGGGTAGATTACCTCAACCGGTTTCGCACCGCAGCTGATAAAAAGCAAATTTTACACGATTTAAAAACCGGTAAAATTGATATTCTAATCGGTACTCATCAATTGGTGAATAGTCAAGTAGTTTTTAAGGATTTGGGCTTACTAATTGTTGATGAAGAACAAAAATTTGGGGTTGGGGTCAAAGAAAAAATCCGAGCACTCAAAACCAATATTGATGTTTTGACCCTTACGGCAACACCAATTCCCCGGACGCTTCAATTTAGCCTAATGGCTGCCCGGGACTTGTCGGTAATTGCGACACCACCCTCCAACCGATATCCGATTGAAAGCGAAGTAATTCGCTTTGATGAAACCCTCCTTCGTGATGGGATCCTATACGAATTGCAAAGAGGTGGGCAGGTCTATGTGGTACATAACCGCGTGGCCAACATCACCGAATTTGCCGGAATGATTCAGCGGCTGGTGCCCGATGCCCGTGTAGCGATTGGCCATGGCCAGATGGAGGGGAATAAGATGGAGCAGGTCCTGTTGCAGTTTATGGAAGGACAGTTCGATGTACTGGTTGCCACCACCATCATCGAAAATGGTTTGGATGTTCCCAATGCCAATACGATTTTTATCAACAATGCCCATCAATTTGGACTGAGTGATTTACACCAAATGCGTGGTAGAGTAGGGCGAAGCAACAAAAAAGCCTTTTGTTATTTTATTACACCCCCATATAGTAGCCTAACAGCAGATGCGCAAAAACGGATAAAAACCATTGAGCAATTTGCGGCCCTGGGTTCGGGTATGCAAATCGCTATGCGTGATTTAGAAATTCGAGGGGCGGGAGATCTTTTGGGAGGAGAGCAAAGTGGGTTTATTAATGAAATTGGCTTTGATGCCTACCAAAAAATTCTGGAAGAAGCTGTAGAGGAACTACAAGCCAATGAGTTTAAATCCCTGTTTAGTGACAGCCCACACGAACGACCATTTGTCCGAGAGGTACAGCTTGACACCGATTTTGAAGCGCTAATTCCGGAACACTATGTCAATGTGGTCAGTGAGCGCCTAACGCTGTATAGCGAATTGAGTAAGGTGAACTCCGACGAAGCACTGAAAGAATTTGCCGACCGATTGATCGATCGTTTTGGGCCGTTGCCCCTAGCTACCCAAGAACTACTGGCGACCGTCGCCCTTAAAGGGCATGTAGCACGTCTGGGCATTGAACGCTTACTTGTAAAAAAAGGAAGCTGCCTGGCCTATTTTATCGCAGACCAACAAAGTCCCTTTTATCAATCGCCTCTATTTGGGCAACTGATTCAGCAGGTGCAAAAGCATCCAACACAATCGATTTTAAAAGAAAAACAAACCCGAAACGGGTTGCGTTTGCTTTTGCGAATTAACCAGGTGACTTCGATGCAAAAGCTCTTGTCGCTTTTCGAAACGTATTTGCCGGTTAGAGATTTCTCAAATTCTTGATGACCCCAAAAGCGGTATCAACAGAGTCTTCATCTGTAAGGATGGTAAACTCATTGGAGGTAGAAATGACTTCACGGATATTGACGCCCTCCCAAGACAGCCGCTGAAAAATAAAATAGTAAATCCCCGAAACTTTTACGTTTTCGGTGGGTAGTTTCATGCTAATGGCAGACAGTTCCTCTTCGATGCTTAAGCAGTGCTCTTTTTCAAAAAACGATGCAACAGCATCCTTTAAGGAATTACTGACGATGATGTTGGATTCGGCTACCCCGCGAGTGGAGGTATAGAAAATGGTGCTATCGGATTTGATGTGGTTCAGAAATTCTGACTGGGTTTGCAACAGGCTGTCCGAAACTTTAAAGCAATAGTCGGTCAAGGACGAGCGCACCGTAATGTCCCCAATATTTTTGAGTACTTTGATGATCTTATGGGTGGCCAAAAATTCTTCATTATCTGAAATTCGTTTAAGCGCCATTACAATGGCACCACTTTTGGCTGATTTTTTTAAGGTCTCTTCGATTTCGGGCTGAATTTGACGGGCTAAAGAAGTGAGGTTAATGATGCCTTGAGATAATGCTGTAAGTAAAAAAGGCTTCCGATTGATATAGGCCAGTACTTCGGATGATATGGTTTTCACAGGATGTTATTTTGTCCTAGCAAAAATACAATTAATCAACAAATTGTTTCAAAATTCAATTATTCTAAAATCTGAAAGGCGTTTTCAAGGTGTTCAATGACCCATTTTTGATTCTTTATCGTAATACAAACCACATCGAAGCGTACTTCAAGTTCTTCGTCCAATTGCTGTGCATAAAAGTCCATCGCTACACCCAATAGGCGTATTTTTTTGGGTGAAATAAAGGAAGCCGGATGGCCAAAATCAAGGTGGGTACGGGCTTTTACTTCTACACAAACCAAAATATCGGCCTGTTGCATAATCAAGTCGACTTCGGCTTTACGAAAGCGGTAATTGGTTTCACGCAGACGGTATCCCTTTTGGAGTAAATAGTTCAGGGCAAGTTTTTCGGCAAGTTTTCCTAATTGGTGGCTACGGGGCATGGCGAGCTTTGGGTTTTTTTAAAGTTAGCCAATTTCAGTCAAAGGGTAGAAATATTGTTATTTTTGCACAAAGTATCACTATGTCTGCCCAACCGCAACGCTATACCATTACTGCGGCATTGCCGTATACCAATGGCCCTCTTCATATAGGTCATTTGGCCGGAGTGTATATCCCGGCAGATATCTATGCACGCTATTTGCGTGGACGACAAAAGGATGTGGCATTTATATGTGGAAGTGACGAGCATGGAGTAGCCATTGCCATGAAGGCCAAAAAGGAGGAAACCACCCCCCAGGCCATCATTGATCATTATGACCAGGTGATTCGCCAATCGTTTGTTGATTTTGGAATTTCTTTTGACAATTATTCGCGTACCTCCAAGCCAATCCATCACCAAACGGCGGCTGACTTTTTTACCACGCTGAACGATAAAAAGGAATTGATTGCCCAAGAGTCCGATCAATTATACGACCCTACAGCCGAACAGTTTTTGGCCGACCGTTTTGTCACCGGAACCTGTCCGCATTGTAACTATGGAGAGGCCTATGGCGATCAGTGTGAGTCCTGTGGGAAAGATTTGAGTGCCGTGGAGTTGATTGACCCCAAATCGACACTGTCCGGAGCTAGGCCGGTAATTCGTTCGACCAAGCATTGGTTTTTACCGCTCGACCGATATACCTCGTTTATTGAAGAATGGATCATAGAAGGCCACAAAGACGATTGGAAACCCAACGTACGCGGGCAAGTCAAGTCGTGGGTGCAGAATGGGCTTCAGCCCCGAGCAGTGACCCGAGATTTGGACTGGGGAATTCCCGTACCACTTGCCGATGCAGAAGGTAAGGTACTCTATGTATGGTTTGATGCCCCAATCGGCTATATTTCTTCGACCAAAGAATGGGCCGATGCACAGGGAAAAGACTGGGAGACGTATTGGAAAGATCCCAATACCCAATTGGTACATTTTATCGGTAAAGACAATATTGTATTTCACTCCATCATCTTCCCGATTATGCTCAAAGCCCACGGGGGGTATATTTTACCCGAAAACGTTCCGGCCAATGAATTTTTAAACCTGGAGGGGCGAAAAATTTCAACCTCCAAAAACTGGGCGGTATGGCTGCACGAATACTTGGAGGAGTTTCCACAACAACAAGATGTATTGCGGTATGTGCTTACGGCCAATGCGCCAGAGAATAAGGATAACGACTTTACGTGGAAAGAATTTCAGGCCCGTAACAACAACGAACTCGTTGCGATTTATGGCAACTTTATCAATCGTGTGGTGGTCTTGACCCATAAATATTTTGCAGGGAAGGTTCCCCAGCCCCATGCACAGACAACAGAAGACCAAACGACGCTTAAAGCCCTCCAAACAGCTCCTGAAAAAATTGGCGATGCAATTGAACACTACAAATTTCGCGAAGCCAGCCAGGCCTTGATGAATTTGGCCCGATTGGGCAACAAATACCTCGCCGATGAAGAGCCTTGGAAAAAAATTAAAACCGATCCCGACCGTGTAGCAACCATCCTCTACAACGCCTTGCAAATAGCCGCCACCCTTGCACTGGTTTCGGAGCCTCTGTTGCCGTTTACTGCCGTAAAACTCAAAAAAATGCTTCAGCTCGAAGGGAAAAGCTGGGCTGACTTAGCAGATAACCGTCCTTTATTGGTGGTAGGCCAATCCCTAGAAGAAGCGAGCCTGCTATTTGAAAAAATCGAAGACGAATCCATCGAAAAACAATTGGAAAAACTGATGCAAGAAGATACCGATCCCATCGTCCCACCCCATCTACCAGAAGTAAAACCAGATGTGAGTTACGAAGAATTTACGGCAATGGACTTGCGCGTAGGCACCATCCTAGCGGCCCAAAAAGTGCCCAAAGCCGACAAACTGCTTCAATTTCAAGTTGATCTTGGATTTGAAATCCGAACCATCGTTTCTGGGATTGCCGAGTTTTTTGAGCCGGAAGCCTTGTTGGGTAAGAAAGTAACGGTGATGGCCAATCTGGCCCCCCGAACCATCCGAGGGGTAACCAGCCAAGGTATGTTGTTACTGGCAGAAGATAGCCAAGGCGATTTGGTCTTTGTCAGTCCCGATCCGGGGGCCGAAAATGGCAGCGTGATTCGCTAAAAGCTAGTCGTGCTTTCTGTAGCTTACGCCCCGATATACAAGTTGCCGTTGCCCGAAAAGCACCGGTTTCCAATGGAAAAATACGGCTTACTTCCTCAACAGCTTCTTCGGGAAGGGATTTGTCAACAGGCCGATTTTTTTGTTCCTACACCCATCGAGGATGACGTGATATGCCGGGTGCATGATCCTCATTACGTCCAACAATTAAAAACCTTGGCGCTCGATAGTCGTGCAGTTCGAAAAATAGGCTTTCCACTTTCTCAACAACTCATCGATCGTGAATGGGTCATTACTGCAGGAACGGTGCAAGGCGCCCTAAAAGCTCTAGATAATGGGGTTTCTTTTAACATAGCCGGGGGGACACACCACGCTTTTTACGACCACGGAGAAGCCTTTTGTCTATTGAATGATCAGGCCATTGCGGCCCAATATTTATTGGACAAAGGTCTGGCAAAGCAAATTTTAATCGTTGACTTGGATGTGCACCAAGGAAATGGGACTGCAGCCTTGTTTCAAAATCAAGATGCGGTATTTACATTTTCGATGCATGGCGCCAAAAATTATCCTTTTAAAAAAGAAAAAAGCGATTTGGATCTTGCCCTCGACGATCATTTGTCAGATGCAGATTATCTGGATTTATTAAAAAGAACCTTACCGGAATTAATTCAAAATCTTCAGCCTGATTTTATTTTTTACCTAAGTGGTGTAGATGTGCTAGCCACGGATAAATTAGGCCGTTTGGGATTGAGTATTGAGGGCTGTAAGTTACGCGATCAATTTGTGTTTGAACAATGCTATGAAGCACAGATCCCGGTGCAATGTAGTATGGGAGGAGGATATTCACCCTGCCTAAAAACCATCGTGGATGCCCACACCAACACCTATAGAGTAGCCTTAGAATACTACGGTTGACGCCATGTACTGCTCTGTAGTTTTAGGGCAGCTTTTACGATGTCTTTACGGCTAATTTGACCGACCAATTTGTTGTGTTCCAACACCGGAAAACGCCGGCGATTTTTTTTCGTAAAACGCGAAGCAGCTTCAAAAACACTTTTGGAAGCATCGATGGTTTCTACTGCTGTGGACATAAAATTGGCCACCGAACGATCGAGTATCGGCATGTTAAAATAACGACTTTCTGAAATTTGTTTCATACAATCGGCCTCGGAGATGACCCCGATGAGGTTTCCGGAATCATCGACAACAGGCCCTCCAGAAATTCTATTTTTTATAAATTGTTCCATGACTTCATGAATCGTTTGGTCGGGGTGAAAAACAATCAAATTACGGGTCATGATATCACGAACCAATAAGGGAACGCTCCGTCGTTGTTTTTGAGCCCGTGCACCTTGAAAACTTTTTATTGGCATGATGATAAAATTTAAAGTGAACAAGTAAGATATTGATAATTTAGCAATTAAACAAGTCGATTAACCGTTATAATACAGTAGAATTCATCTTTTTTTGTGATTAATGAAACAGCAAATAGGCATTTTGGGGTGTGGTTGGTTGGGAATTCCAACGGCGCGATTTTTCCTGAAGCAGGCATATGTCGTAAGGGGGAGTCGACGTTCTAAGGAAGGCTTGGCTCAACTCCACGCCTATGGGATCGACGCTTTTCCTTTGGATCTTTCCAACGGAACCTTGGAAGGAGATATGACCTTTTTTAGCGGCCTAGAGGTTTTGATCATTGCGTTTCCCCCCGGCACCAAAAGAAATTCATCAATTACTTTTGAAAATCTGTATGCCCCGCTTTTTGAGCAGTTAAAAAAACAAACGATAAACCATCTTATTTTACTCAGCAGTACTTCGGTCTATGGAGATGCAACGGGAGTGGTAACCGAACAAACAGCTGCACAACCCAACAGTCCGGGCGGGCTACTGCTTTTGGAAGGCGAACGCCAATTTCAAGCCCTACCAGCCCCGCACAAAACCATTTTGAGGCTGGGTGGATTGATCGGTAAAGATCGACATCCTGTGTTTGGCCTTTCCAAAAAAACGTCCATCTCCAATCCTGAGGGGGTGATTAACCTTGTACATCAATCTGAGGTCATTGCCTACTTGGCGGCACTGATTGATTCACCACAAAAAAATGAAATCTACAATGTGGTCAATCCGTATCACCCTTCACGTAAAGCATATTATACCAGTATAGCCCAACAATGGGGTGTTGTCCTTCCTCCCTTTGAAAAAAACTCCTCACCCCCAAGAATGGTGAGCGCTGAAAAAATCATCCAAACCCATGGTTCGCACTTTACTGTGGATAAGTTGTTAAAAGAAAGCCCCTAGCGTCTGGCCCTTTTCATGATTATAATGGTACATTGATCCATCATGAAATCTAAAAAAACGATTGCGACCCTTTCCAGTCTGATCCATCATCTGAATATGACCAAGCTGGAATTTCTCAAGGCGGCTGATCTTCAGACCCATACAGAGGCAACCCGTTTTTTCAATCAACAAGCCCGCCTACGCAATCGATTTTGTCAAGAATTGATGGCGGTCTTGCGCTCGTTTGATGTATCTACTGAAAACTTGCTCTTTAATCGTACGGACCTCAATCAACGCATCATTACAACGGTTGACGACAAAGCGACTATTTTTGCCCAAAAAGGGATGGCTTTGGATCAAGAACTTTTGGTGCTTTACGATCAACTGGTTGAGGAGGCCCCCGAGCTGGAATTACTGGCGGCGCACCAAAAAGAAATTACTGCAGCGCTCAATACAGCAAAATTGCTCTTGTCCAAAACAGCTAAGGCGCAAAAACAGCTGCTGTTTTAGTCTAGACGTTGCAACACATTGATATTTTTTTCCTCTCCCATAGAAATTAACCGCTCTAAAAAAGCAGTATAGGAGACATACATCGCCCTTAGGGCTTGGTTTAGGGATTCGTTTTGCCGGTTTTCGGCATAGTAGATGCATTTTAGGATGTCGGTGCGCACTACTTGTAGGCGACTTTTGATTGGAGGATTGTCAAAAGCTTTGGGAAAATCTGAGGCCAGTAGGCGTTGGGTTTGGTTGTCGAGCCCCCGCAGAAAAACGTTCAATCCTTTGGGGTTTAGGCTTTGCAGATTTTCAAAATCTCGTTTAAAATTCATCAATGCCTCCCAATCCTCCAATTGATATTCTTCGACAAAGGCAGGATCAAATTGCACCAAACGCTCCGTTTGCTTAGGAAAATTAACCACTAGGCTGTCGGCCGCCACAGTAACCTCCGCTGGTTTGGGCTTAGGCTCTTTACACCCAAAGGACAATACTATGATACCGAAAAGCCATGCATTTTTCATTACTGCAAAGTTACGATAACTCCAACAAAGGGGCTGCCGAGTTAAGCTTAATTAACAAGACCGTAAAAAAGAGGATTTGCAGTAAGTAAAGGTTGTGATAAAAACTGCTTTTGGGGCGAAGTCTTACCCACTGCATTAGTAGCTGTAAGGGTAGGGCAACAGCGGCCCAGCCGATAAAATTTTGAAGGGGGGCTTCACCCCCTTCAAAGACCCAAAAATCCAAGACAGGTGCAATGGGTTCTATCAACAAATCCAATAAGAGCATCAGGGCGACACCCACCAAAATTTGGCCGTAACGATTGGCCACCAAATCCCGGGCAATCACACTGGTACAGACGACCAATATCACCCAGTTGGCACCGATTAGCCAAGGAACTCCCAGCCATTTCCATCCCAACATTGCTCCGTATTGATAGTCACCAAAAATCCATCCCCATTGGACTCCCAAGATTTCGGCCAACATGCCAACTCCATAAATGATGACCACGGCACGGATAAAATTTTTGGAAGACCATCCATTGACCAAAACCAAAATAAAAGATAAACTCAAATTGAGAGGGGTGGCCTGAATAAACCACAGCGCATCACCGTAGACAATCCCCAAGATACCACTGACGTGAAAGAGCCAAATCAAGGCGATGGACACTTCTTCTTTGCGAATGTGCGCGAGGGTTTTCAATGGTTTTTTCGCTTTTATAGTCAGTTGAAAAAAGAAAGATACTATTCTCTTTTCAAGGTTTAAAAATAAGAGATTTAAAAGGAAATAGGCTAAAGAGGTGAATGATTTGAAGCATAAATGGGCGAATGAATTAATTTATTTAATATTTTTAGGAGGTGCTTCTGTGCGCACGACCGATAAATAAACCAAAATGAATCAATCCAACCAACGTCAGCGGTACTGGAGCCAGAACCTCAGGTACCTTATTCTCTTACTTTCCATCTGGTTTCTAGTTTCCTATGGGGCCGGTATTCTTTTTAAAGATTTTTTAGATCAATTTATGGTCGGGGGATTTCCCCTTGGCTTTTGGATGGCCCAACAAGGAGCGATCTATGTATTTGTCTTGCTCATCTTTGTCTATGTAGCATTGATGAACCGCTTGGACAAAAAATTTGATGTAAACGAATAACAAAACACCATGACTGTACAACTTTGGACCTATACGTTGGTCGGAATTACTTTTGGAATATATATCGCTATTGCCATTTGGTCACGGGCCGGATCGACTAAAGAGTTTTATGTGGCCGGCGGAGGAATCTCTCCCTGGGCCAACGGTTTGGCCACGGCGGCAGACTGGATGTCAGCCGCGTCGTTTATCTCCATGGCGGGGCTAATTTCATTTATGGGCTACGACGGCTCGGTTTACCTCATGGGCTGGACCGGAGGCTATGTGCTGCTCGCGCTTTTATTGGCGCCCTATTTACGAAAATTTGGACAGTTTACCGTTCCCGATTTTGTGGGTGAACGTTACTATTCGAACACTGCCCGTGTGGTTGCCGTGCTCTGTGCATTGCTGGTTTCTTTTACCTATGTTGCTGGGCAAATGCGCGGTGTAGGGGTGGTCTTTTCCCGCTTTCTAGAAGTCGATATCGACACCGGGGTAATTATCGGGATGATCATCGTTTTATTCTATGCCGTTTTAGGGGGGATGAAAGGAATTACCTACACCCAGGTGGCACAGTTCTGTGTGCTGATTTTTGCTTTTATGGTACCGGCTTTTTTTATATCCATTCAAATGACCGGAAACCCCATTCCCCAACTGGGAATGGGTAGCCAACTCAACGACGGTTCGGGTACCTACTTGTTGGAACGCCTCAATGGCCTGTCGCAAGAATTGGGATTTGCTAACTATACGACAGGTAGCAAATCCCGTATTGATGTGTTTGCCATCACCCTAGCTTTGATGGTGGGTACCGCCGGATTGCCGCATGTGATCGTTCGATTTTTTACCGTCAAACGCGTTCGTGATGCCCGAAAATCGGCAGGGATTGCCCTTTTGTGTATCGCTCTTTTATATACTACTGCCCCGGCAGTGGCCGTTTTTGCCCGGATCAACCTGATCGATACGGTGAGTAATCAGCCCTATGCAAATATGCCCGAATGGTTTAAAAACTGGGAAACCACCGGCTTGCTGCAATTCGATGATAAAAACCAAGACGGTACCATACAATATACCGGCGATGCCAACAACGAACTGACTGTGGACCGAGACATTATGGTCTTGGCCAATCCAGAAATTGCAGAACTTCCCGCCTGGGTGGTGGCTTTGGTTGCGGCAGGGGGCTTGGCAGCAGCCCTGTCAACAGCGGCCGGACTATTGCTGGTAATCTCTTCTTCGATTTCACACGATTTGATCAAAAAAGTATTTAAACCCAACATTAGCGAAAAAGGCGAGTTATGGTCAGCCCGAGCAGCGGCGACCTTTGCGGTAGTAGTAGCCGGCTATTTTGGAATCAACCCACCCGGATTTGTCGCTGCGGTAGTCGCTTTGGCATTTGGATTGGCGGCGGCTTCCTTTTTCCCGGCGATTATTTTGGGGATTTTTTACAAAAAAATGAACCGCCAAGGAGCCATCAGTGGAATGATAGTCGGAATTTCCTTGATGCTGTTCTATATGTTAAAATTTAAATTTGGTGTCTTTGACGGGGGCAAAGAAGCTGTGGCCGGACTCCAATCGGCCTGGTGGTGGGGGATTTCACCCGAAGGCTTTGGTAGTGTCGCCATGATTGTTAATTTTATGGTCGCACTGACGGTCAATTATTTTTACCCTGACCCGCCAAAAGAAGTACAAGAACTGGTGGAGGACATTCGAATCCCCAGAGGAGCAGGTGCCGCCCATACACATTAAACATGTAAACCAATAAACAAATGAATCCGTACCAAATTGAAAGTTTAGAACAATACTTCCAAGTGTATCGCACTTCGGTCGAAGATCCCGAAACCTTTTGGGACAACCTGGCGCGTGAAAACTTTGTTTGGCACAAAACCTGGGACCGTGTCTTATCGTGGGACTTTCATAAACCCGAGGTCAAGTGGTTTGAAGGAGCACAACTCAATATTACCGAAAATTGCATTGACCGACACCTCAAAGATCGGGCCCAAAAAACAGCGATTTTATTCGAACCCAACAACCCCAAAGAGCCGGCTGAGCACATCACATACCAAGAGTTGTACGAACGCGTGAATCGTATGGCAAATGTGCTCAAAGCACAACAGGTAAAAAAAGGGGATCGGGTATGTGTTTACATGCCCATGATTCCCGAACTCGCCATTGCTGTACTCGCCTGTGCGCGCATAGGTGCTGTTCATTCGGTGGTATTTGGAGGATTTTCAGCGACCGCCCTAGCGACACGCATCAACGATTGCGATTGTAAAGTGGTACTGACTGCCGATGGAGGATTTAGAGGCAACAAAACCATTCCCCTTAAAGCCATCGTAGACGAAGCCCTAAATGACTGCCCGGGCGTGACTAAAGTTTTGGTCGCCCAGCGCACCCAAGAATCCGTGATGATGCAAGAAGGAAGAGATGCTTGGTTGGCGCCCCTGCTTGAAAAGGCATCGACCGACTGCCCGGCTGAGGTCATGGAGGCCGAAGACCCTTTGTTTATTTTATATACGTCAGGATCTACCGGTCAGCCCAAAGGTATGGTGCATTCCACCGCAGGGTATATGGTGTATTCGGCTTATACGTTTAAAAATATTTTTCAATACCAAGAAGAAGATGTCTATTGGTGCACGGCAGACATCGGTTGGATTACCGGACACTCCTATATCGTCTACGGACCCCTGGCCAATGGAGCGACAACGGTGATGTTTGAAGGGGTACCTTCTTATCCCGATTTTGGCCGATTTTGGCAAATTGTCGAAAAACACCAGGTCAATCAGTTTTATACAGCCCCTACGGCCATTCGGGCTTTGGCCAAAGAACAATTGTCTTTTGTGACCCAATACGACCTGTCTTCTCTCAAAGTTTTAGGCACGGTAGGTGAACCTATCAACGAAGAGGCCTGGCACTGGTACGACAACCATATCGGCAAGCAAACCTGTCCCATAGTCGATACCTGGTGGCAAACCGAGACAGGGGGGATTATGATTTCACCAATTCCCTATGCCACGCCCACCAAACCTACCTTTGCGACTTTGCCCTTTATCGGTATTCAACCGGCATTAAGAGATGCCGACGGCCAAGAAATTCCTGGTAAAAATGTCCAGGGCCGTCTATGTATCAAGTTTCCCTGGCCTTCGATGGCCCGAAGCATTTGGGGCAATCACGAACGCTACCGCGAAACCTATTTTTCGACCTTCCCGGGCAATTATTTTACCGGCGATGGTGCGCTACGTGACAGTGTGGGGTATTACCGCATTACCGGTCGTGTCGATGACGTGATCATCGTATCGGGTCATAATTTAGGAACCGCTCCCATCGAAGATGCCATCAACGAGCATCCCAAAGTGGCGGAGTCGGCCATTGTAGGATTTCCTCACGATATCAAAGGAAACGCCCTCTATGGATTTGTGATTCTAAAGGAAGCCTTGCCCGAAGACCAACAGGATGCGCTTCGCGCTGAAATTAACCATCAGATATCGATCAACATTGGTCCGATTGCCAAACTCGATAAAATTCAGTTTGTTGTGGGTCTACCCAAAACCCGTTCAGGAAAAATCATGCGACGAATCTTGAGAAAAATTACCGTTGGTGCTACCGATGAACTCGGAGATACCTCTACCTTGCTCAACCCCGAAGTGGTCGAAAGCATTATCCGAGGCGCCTTGTAAATTTTAAGTGAACCCATGCGCCCAACACCACTTTTTCATTTCCTTTCCCTGAGTTTGTTTTGCGCTGTACTGTTGCATGCACAAGATGCGACCTATAAGGCTTCACTCTCCACCTTTGCTTTTGGTTCGTGCAACAAAACCACTCTAGATCCTACGGTGTGGAAAACCATTGCCGATCAACAGCCCCAAGCTTGGCTTTGGTTGGGTGATATTGTCTATGGCGAAGCCCATGCCTTGCAAGACCTCGAAAATAAATACCGCACCCAAAAAACCAATCCCCATTATCAGCGATTGACTTCCGAAGCCCAAATTTTTGGTGTTTGGGACGACCATGATTACGGACCCAATGATGGCGGTGCCGATTATGCCGAAAAGGAGCAAAGCAAATCCTTGTTGCTTAAGTTTTTGGACATTCCCCAAGCACATCCAGTCCGGTCGCGCCAAGGGGTTTATCAGGCCTATACCTTTGGAGAGGGCGATCAAAAGGTGGCTTTGATTTTATTGGATATACGTTATTTTAAAGAACCCTATGTACCCGATTCCGACACTGAACAACGCTACAAATCCAACCTGGGATCACTACTGGGAACAGCACAATGGGACTGGCTGCGCGATTTCTTGGCAAGCAGTGATGCCCGTGTGCATTTGATCGGGACGGGAATTCAATTTTTATCCGACAAGCACCCTTATGAAAAGTGGTCAAACTTTCCCCAGGCTCAGCAACAAATAGTCGCACTTTTGGACCAATACCCGGTTCAGAACCCCATTTTTTTGAGTGGAGATCGCCATATTGCCGAGCTTTCCCAGGCCCAAACTCCGGCGGGTAAAACCGTTTATGATTTCACCTCTAGCGGCATCACTCATTCGTATGATGTTTTAGAAGCAGAGTATAACCCTCACCGAATCAGCCCGTTGATTGTCCAGCGCAATTTTGGCCTGCTGCATTTTGATTGGGCCCAAAACCGTCTCGAATTTGAACTGCTTGGTGCTCGGGGAGATCGCCTATACAGTCACTCCATTTCCTTAGAATAATTTGTACCTTTCTTCCATGGAAAATCTCTTGCTCCTTTTGATGGTATTGGTCTTGGGTATTGCCCTTTGGGTGGCCATACAACTGCGAAAAAATACCGCTGCACCCCAAGAAGGATTAAAAGACCTCTTGCGCAGTGAATTTGCTCAACACCGAGAAGAACTGTCCAAAAATTTTAGAGAAAACCGCATTGAGTTCACCCAAAGTATCGAGCGACTTTCGGAGGCATTGCTTAAAAAAGCCAAAGAAGATCGCGACGAACTGCGCCTGACCTTAAAAGATTTTCAAGAAGCATTTTCAAAAAACGTTAAAGAGTTTAACGAGCTCCAAAAGCAGAAGTTTGAGGCCATGAACCTCAAACAAGACGAACTGGTAAAAACCACCGAATTGCGGTTGGAAAAAATGCGTGAAACGGTGGACGAAAAACTGCACAAAACCCTCGAAGAGCGTTTGGGCAAGTCGTTTGAAATGGTGACCCAACAGTTGCTCAAAGTGCAAAAGGGTCTGGGCGAAATGCAAAACCTGGCCGCGGGAGTCGGCGACCTGAAAAAAGTGCTGAGCAATGTTAAAACCCGAGGGGTTTTAGGAGAAATTCAACTTGGTAACATCCTAGAGCAAATTCTTGCCCCGGAGCAATATGACAGCAATGTCAAAACCAAAAGGGACTCCGATGCTCATGTAGAGTTTGCAATCAAATTGCCCGGAAAACATAACCGAGATGGTGCCGTCTATTTACCCATCGACGCCAAATTTCCTCAAGAAGATTATGTACGCCTACAGGCGGCCTATGAACGCGGTAATGCACAGGAGGTAGAACAAGGGGTAAGGGCCTTGTTGCAAAGCGTCAAAAAATTTGCCAAAGACATCGCCCAAAAATACATCGACCCTCCACATACCACAGACTTTGGCATCATGTTTTTACCCATAGAGGGCCTTTATGCCGAAGTGGTGCGTCACGCCGATTTGATTGTCCAGCTGCAACGGGAGTATAAAATTGTGATTACCGGTCCCACGACCCTAGCGGCTATGTTGAACAGTCTCCAAATGGGCTTTAAGACCCTGGCCATTCAAAAGCGAAGTAGTGAGGTTTGGGAAGTTTTAGCGGCCGTCAAAAAAGAATTTACAGCCTTTGGCGGGGTACTTGAAAAAGCCCAGAAAAAAATCAATGAAGCCGACCAAGAAATCAATAAATTGGTCACCACCCGCACGCGCATGATGCTCTCCAAACTGCGAAAGGTAGAACAAATCGATGCCCCCAAGCCCGATGATACACCTCCACAAGATCGGGTCTTGCCCCTAGAAGAGTAAAGGTTTAGCCAAGCGGCTAGTTTCCAGTATATATAGTCCTAACAAATTTTTATTGAAAAAAGTTGTACCTTTTTAGGACTATATTAACCAATTAGAATTTAAATGAAAACACCTCATCAAATCGTCATTATTGGTGCAGGTACTGCCGGGATTATGACGGCCGTTTAATTGATTGAAAAACAACAAAAAAATTAATTTAATTTTTAAACTATAAAATCTTACTTAAATGAATGATATAATTGAACTTACCAATCTTCAATTAACAAACACAAGTTTTTTTGACTTTTTTATCGGTTTATTATCAACCTCTTTTTTTGTTTTAATAGTAAGACTTATTTATTTAAAATATTCAAGTACAGTATCTAATAAATCAATAATTTCAAAACTCTTTTTCATTTTTGGTGTTTCAATTTATTTAATAGTGGTGACTATTAAAACAAGTATAGTCCTTTCCTTAGGACTTGTGGGAGCATTATCAATAATTAGATTCAGGACAGCTATAAAAGAACCCGAACAAATTATTTATTTTTTATTTATTACTGGTATTGCAATTTCAACAGCTGCGGAATCTTTCATTTTTCCTTTACTATCGGTTCTATGTTTATATTTTTATGTTTTAATTCTAGATCAAAAAAACAATAAAAGTCATTTTTCACAAAACGATCAAATAATCATTGAATGCAAATCAATTGATAATTCAATTATAGAGCAGATGGTAAATTCTTTAAATCACGAAGGAGTAAATGTTGAAATACAGAGTATTCGAAAAGAAACAAACCATGCAGTAATTGTTTTAAAGCTTTCAGATTTTTTTATAAACCATTTAGAGTTCATTGAAAAATATCTCAAACAAAGAAAAGTTTTAGATTTAAAAATTCAATTTTTTTCCTCTCCTGACTAATGAAGTATAATAAACCCCAAAGAGGCTTAAGTTTTAAACCATTTATAATAATTGGGGCTCTAATTATTACATTTTCTTTAGTCTTCAAAGATTTAATATACAGGTCTTTAGTTACTGTTAATTTAGGAGGGCTTTATGTAAGTTATTTAAATACTAAAGCAGATTTTATTTATGCATTAAATGATAATAAAGTTGACATACTTGAAGTTTCAATGTCTCCAAATAATTTTGTTAAACTTCAAAAGGATAGAAGTTTAATGATGTCAAACTATGTAATAAACGGCTCCCAATGGACTTCTAATAATCAATATTTCAAATCTAAGGTATTGATAAATGAAGGAAAAAGTAAAGCTGAAATAAGATTATTTGGCATGAATCCAGATCACTATAGAAGCCCAAAAGGCTTTAGTTTTAGATTAAAATTTAATGGTGGGGAAGGATTTGGCAATAAAAAAATAAACCTCATAAACCCTCGGTCAAGGGATTTTAATAGTGATGTGTTATCAAATATTATATTTTATGAGCTCTCCAATGGTATAAAAATAAGTTATGAATTATTTAAGGTAATATTTAACAAGTCTTATTATGGGTATTATTTGAAAGAGGATTTCTTTGACAAATATTTAATTGAAGAAAACAATAGAAGGGAGTCTGTGATTTTTGAAGTTTTAAAAGATAGCATTCATTTTAATCACATCGGTGATGATAATGAGTTTATAGGCCTATCACAAGAAATTGAAGATTTATACACTAATAATTATGGGAAATTTTTAGATTTTTTTGACAAAGAAAAAATTAAAAGTATCCTTTTAATATCTTTAATAATAAACGACAATCATCCTCTATTAGACATTAACCTTCATTGGGTTCATAATCCAGTTACTGGATTATTTGAACCTACTTTTAGAGAAGGATTTATTTATTCTTTAAGTGGTTTTGAATTAAATAAATTAACCTATCAAGGTTTGATAAATGACCTTTATGAAAAATTTATAAAAGACGATTTCGCTGACTTTGTTGCAACTAATCTACCTCTTGTAAAAAATATAATTCTTAGTAATAGTGATTATAAAGATTTTAAAAATAAAATGAGTGGTTTCTTAGATCAAATTGAAACTAGAGAAAATATCATTTTAGAAAATATTGCCATTATTGAAAAATCATTAAAGAATTATCCCATAAAACTTAGAAATCATGAACAGAAAAAAATAAATATCTATAAGGATACAATTATATCTGATAATTGGGAAATTAAATTAAATGAAAAACTTATAATACATGATGGAGTTAACATTACACTCAAAAACGTCTATCTAAGAATTCTAGGAGGTTTAGAAATTTTAGGAAAAAGAAATTCAAAAGTTCATATTATCTCTCCAAAAAGAGAAAGTAGCACTATATATATACAATCAAAAAATCCTGTAAAGTTTACTTACACAATATTTCAAAATTTATCAAATAAAAAATCTCCTTACAATCAGCCAGCGGCTATTACTTTCTATGAAACTCCAGAGATTAAAATTTCCAATACTGAATTTAATTCAAATATAAGCGGTGACGATTATTTAAATTTTTTTAGATGTAGTGATGTAAATATTTCAAATACATTATTTAAAAATACATATAGTGATGCACTTGACTCCGACTTCTCAAATATTTTAGTGTCTAATTCAGATTTTGAAAATATCGGGAATGATGCGATTGATGGTTCTGGAAGTGAAATAGTAATTAATAATAGCAAGTTTCTCTTTTGTAAAGACAAGGCAGTTAGTGCTGGCGAGAAAAGTATTTTTAAAGTTAATAATTGTAGGATAATCAATAATGAAATAGGAATGGTATCAAAGGATCAATCATTAGTTATTTCAGAGAATAATGAATTATACAATAATAGGCTTGATTTAGCTGTTTTTAAAAAGAAAAAGATTTATTCTCACCCTACATTTATTAATAGTAATACTGTTTTCAAAAATTATCTTATAGAAAAAAAATCAAGTATAGAGGGTTTTGATAATTTTATATTCAGCTCTAATGTTGAAGATAAACTTTATGGGAATTTATATGGAAGACCTTCGGAAAAGTAGTTATCGATACGAAAGGAAATATTTGATTAGAAATGTAGACTTACCATCATTCTTGTATGAAATTTACAACAATCATTATATTGAAGTATATGAAGAAAGAATAATAAATAATTTATATTTTGATGATCTTGATTTTAATTCACTAATGGATAATATAGATGGATTATCTGAAAGAAAAAAATATAGATTAAGATGGTATGGTAATACATTTGAAAATTCCAAAAAACAATTTGAAGTAAAATCTAAATCAGAATTTTTAAATACAAAAAAAGTTTTTAATCTGGGGGAATATGCAATAAAAGACCTTACTGATTTTAATAGTTCATATGAAAAGATTAAAAGACACCTTCTACTTAATGACCAAAATCTTTTTTTTCTTTTTCAAAGAAAATCATTAATGAACTTTAATTCATATGAAAGAAAATATTTTTTATCAACGGATAAAAATATTAGAATTACAATCGATAAAAATTTAAAATTCTACTCACCAACCACAAAAAATGTTTTCAAAGAGAATAAAGTAATTGTAGAAATTAAATATGAAAAAGGCTATGATTTTAAAAATGATATAAATTACCTAACCCTAAACAAATATTCCAAATATGTTAAGGGTATTATTTCAACTTCTTTTCACAATCCTTTGTATTAATTTTCCTTTTTCCAATAGAATATTTATTTATAGGACATGATTATGGATGACCTTTACCAAAAGATAATGAGATGGATCCGTCCCTAATAAATTTTTTGAAAAAAACCACTAAATGGTACACATAGTGGTACACAGTAGATATTCAAAAAACAAAACCCCCTGAAAATCAATGATTAACAAGGGGTTTTTTGTGGTACCTCCAGGAATCGAACCAGGGACACAAGGATTTTCAGTCCTTTGCTCTACCAACTGAGCTAAGGTACCGCTCATAGTAGGCGCAAATATAATCGGCTTTTTATTTTCCCACAAATCATTTACTCTAAAAATGTTTGGTTATTTTTGGGTTTCAAACGATTAAAAATTGCTGCTTCTCCTTGATTTTGGCAATACTGCATTAAAGTATTTTGTAGTCAATCAACAGACTTATATTGCTGAGGGTCGGTTGGATGCTGTTGCTTTTTGGACTGAGATAGACCAGCTCTTTGTTCACCACCCCACGATAACGCAGGCCGTAGCGGCAGACGTACGAGGGGTCTTGGACAGGCATCAATGGGAGCAACGGCTAAACTGCCCATTAATGTTGCTCGACCCGTTGCAGATAAATTTACCCTTTCAAACAAAATACAAAACCCTAGGCAGCCTGGGGCAAGACCGTATAGCCTTGTTGGCGGCCGCTATGCAACAATGGCCGGGAAAAGCCTTTTTATTAATCGACTTGGGGACCTGCATCACTTACGATTTTATGGACACACAGGCCATCCACCACGGTGGAACCATAAGTCCCGGTTTTGGGATGCGTTACAAAGCCTTACATCAACAAACAGGCAAACTTCCCCTGCTCGAATATGAACCCCAAAGTGCTTCTTTGGGAACAAGCACTCCTACAGCCATACATGCGGGAATACAAACCGGTATTTTGGCCGAGGTAAAAGCACAAATTCGCTTTTATCAGAAAATCGCCCCGACTTTAACAGTTATTTTAAGCGGTGGAGACGCTCAGAAGTTGTCTAAAAAAATAAAAAAAGCCATATTTGCGCAGCCAAATTTCCTAGCCCAAGGGCTGCAAGCAATTTGGACACACAACAAAGTGCTATGAGCCGACATATTGGTTGTTTACTTTTTATGCTTTTAAACCTTTCGGTTTGGGGTCAAACCGGTACGGGTTCGCCTTATTCTTTTGGCGGATTTGGTGACATCACCTTTCGGGGCAATCACCTCAACCGTTCCATGGGTGGACTCGAAGTTTACAACGACTCCATTCACGTAAATCTAAGTAACCCTGCAGGATACGGGACCCTAAAAACGACCAATTTCCTGGTGGGAATCAATTACAAAAGCACGACCCTCAAGTCCACGACCGAAAAAAACAACATTGCCACAGGTGCGCTCGATTATTTGGCCATCAATATACCAACAGGTAAGTTTGGCTTTGGTTTTGGGATAAAACCTTACAGTGCACTCGGCTACCGATTGCAAGTGGTCAACGAAAACGTGACCCCCAATGTCTTTAATCGGTTTGAAGGAGAAGGGGGGCTAAATCAGGCCTTTTTGTCTGTTGGCCTACCGTTGTTCAAATACTTTTCGGTGGGTGCCACCTTAAATTATGGCTTTGGAAACATGACTTTTCGGAACTCCAAGCAAATCGAAGGCATCGAAAGAGCCTCCTATTTTGACAGTAACTCTAGCCTTTCGGGCATAAGCCTTAAATATGCGATTAACTTTAAGCTTCCGCTTCAACAATATGAATTGCATGCCTATGCGAGCTTAGCCCCTCAGGCAACGATTTATTCCCAAAACTCACAACTTTTTTACACCCGCTCGACCAACACCCAAGATGTTGGTGATTTTGAGGAAATTGACCTCGCCCCCGAGGGCTTGGACAAAACCAAACTCAATTTGCCAAAAAACACTACATTTGGGCTTGGCTTTGGAAAAGATAAAAAATGGTTTTTGGGAACCCAGTTTACCCAACAGGCAAGCGCTGGTTTTCAAAACGATTTTACCTCGATTTCCAATGTCACCTATGCCGACGGTAGTGCCTTTGTGCTAGGGGGATTTTATTTGCCCGAATATGGATCACTGACCAGCTATTACAAGCGGGTAGTCTACCGTGCAGGGTACCGCAGCGCAGACACCGGATTGGTGGTCAACGGAACGCCCATTCGTGAAAGTGGCATAACTTTTGGAGTAGGTTTACCACTGCAGCAGTTTTCTAACGTAAACATCGGGTTGGAATTCGGTAGTAGAGGTTCATTAAATAACGCCCTAATCAAAGAGAATCATTGGGCCATTTTGGTTGGATTCTCGCTTAACGACATTTGGTTTATAAAAAGAAAATACAATTAATAAATACGTGATGAAAAAAGCCTTACAACTTATTATAGTCTTTGTTTTTTTCGGTGGAAACGCCGTCCTAGCACAGTCCAATGAGGAGTGTATGCAAAACCTATCCATTTTTGCAGAATATGCAAAAGTGAAAAATTATACCGCGGCCTACGAGCCCTGGCAGAAAGTAAGAAAAGATTGTCCAACCCTCAATGTTGCGATCTATTCTTATGGGGAAAAAATCCTAACCGATCGACTCGAAAATGCCGCAGAGGCCGACAAAGCAGCGATCAAACAAGACCTTTTAAGCCTATACGATGAATGGGTAACAAACTTTCCTAACCGAAGAAACGTTAAAAAAATTGGTGACATTCTGAGCAAAAAAGCCCAATCGATGTTGGACTATGAGCTCGCTTCCCTTGACCAAGTGTATCAAACCTTTGACAAGGCGTTTAGCGAAGATGCTGCTAGTTTTACCAACCCCAAGCATTTATACAACTATTTTAAGACGCTCTATGACCTGTACAAAGCACAAAACAATCAGGTAACCATGGAGCAGTTGTTTAATAAATACGAAGAGGTTTCAGAAAAGTTTGAACTAGAAAGCACCAATTTGGCCAAACAATTGGACAAAATATTGACCAAAGAAGATGCGGGTACTGCCCTTACTTCGCGGGAGACACGCAATAAAAAAGCGTTTGAAATCAACTCCCGAGCTATTGGAACCTACATTTCCAACCTCGATGCGATTATAGCGCAAGAAGCCACTTGTGAAAATTTAGTACCCCTGTATCAACGTAACTTTGAAGCCAACAAAACCGATGCAGTATGGCTTAAGCGTGCAGCCAGTCGTATGGACAGCAAAGAATGTTCGGATGATCCCCTCTTTGTTACCTTGGTGGAAGCCCTCCATAACTTAGACCCCTCGGCAGATTCGGCCTATTATTTGGGACTACTAAATGACAAAAGCGGTAACAGCGATGAGGCACTTAAATACTATGAAGAATCGATTGCCCTAGAAACAGATAACTACCGCAAAGCCAAAATTCTTTATAAAATCGCATTAAAATTCAAAAATGCCGGACGAAAGTCTTCGGCCCGTAGCTATGCTCTTAAGGCGTTGAGCTACCAACCTTCTTTTGGAAATTGCTATCTGATGATCGCCAACCTCTATGCAAGCAGTGCGAACGATTGTGGAACAACCCAATTCGAAAAAAGAGCAGTCTATTGGAAAGCGGCCGAAATGGCCCGTAAAGCTGGTTCTGTCGATGCTTCGATCAAAAGTATAGCCTACAAAACTGCCGAAAGCTATATGGGAAGAGCCCCTAGCAAAACCGACATCTTCACCGAAGGCAACGAAGGCCAAGTGATTACCTTTAGTTGTTGGATTGGTGGAAGCATCACCGTGCCTAAACTCTAATGGCCAACACCTTGACAAAATACCTGGGGCTTGTTGTACTTTCAGCAAGCCTCTTTTTTTCCTGTGAAGACCCCTCCGATGTCTTTAACGACATCAACCGTTTTAAAAGCGAACCGGTGGGTACCGCACAAAACATCCGTATGGTCTATACCGATTCACTAAAAATCCAAGCAGTACTAACCGCTCCGGTCCATGTAGACTATACCAATTTATCGTTTCAATACGCCGAGTTTCCCGAAGGCCTAAAAGTTGTTTTTTATGACGAAAACAACAACGAAAATACCATTACTGCCAATTATGGAATTTTATATACGGCTACCAAGATTATCGATCTACAAGGAAATGTTGTGCTTGAGTCGCACAGCGGTTCGGTACTCAATACCGATCAAATGTATTGGGATGCGACGGCCGAATGGTTATTCACCGAGAAACCGTTTACCTTTAAAGATGCCGATTATGACATCGCCGCTCTTCGGTTGGATACCAACAAAGAATTTACTAATTTTCAGACAGGCAATCTCACAGGGACAATCGCTTTTACTGAACAAGCCTCAACAACCGTAGAATGAAAACGTTTATCATTTCTGAAATTCTTTACTGGGTCATCGCTGCCATCTCGCTTTACAAAACCATAGGTTTGTGGCAAAGCGACCCCAATCGCGCCTATTTATTCCTAGGCTTTTGTGCCTTATCAGTCTTTATGGCTCTTTTTAGAAGGCACTACCGTAAGAAATTTAATCAACGCAGCAACAAAGACTAATGCTAGCAACAGACATGGTCATTGTGGCTTGTTTGGTATTGTCGGCTTTTTTCTCCGGTATGGAAATTGCCTTTGTATCTTCCAACCGAATTTTTATCGAAATTGAAAAACAGCAAAAAGGCATCACGGCCCGCCTTTTAAAATGGTTTACCAAAGACCCCTCTCGATTTATCGCCAGTATGTTGGTGGGCAACAACATCGCCTTGGTGATTTATGGAATCTTTATGGGTGATCGTATTTTACAATTGTTAACCGCCCAATCTTACCTTACCGGGACCACCGAGTTAGCCCTTTTGCTCTACCAAACCCTGATTTCAACAGGGATTATTTTGCTAACGGCCGAGTTTTTACCTAAAGTATTTTTTCAACTCTATGCCAATACCTTTATGAAGGTTTTGGCCCTGCCCACTGCTTTTTTCTACCTACTGCTTTCTCCGATTAGTCTGTCGATCATCGCTTTGACCGATGGCATACTCAAACGCTTTTTTAAGGTCGAAACCGACCAGGTCCAGCTGAGTTTTTCAAAGCTCGAACTGGGCAACTATATCGAACAACAACTCGAACGCGCCAAAGACAAGGAAAATTTAGACGCCGAAATTCAAATCTTTCAAAATGCCCTAGAATTTTCGGAGGTAAAAGCCCGTGAGGCCATGGTGCCTCGTGCCGAAGTTATCGCCGTTGATCAACAAACCACGATCGAGGCCTTGCATGAGTTATTTGTCTCAACAGGGCTTTCCAAAATTCCGGTGTACCGCGAAACTATCGACGATATCATTGGCTATGTACATGCTTTTGAAATGTTTAAAAAACCCAAACACCTTAAACATGCCCTTATGCCAGTGGCCTTTGTTCCCGAACCTATGCCCATCGATAAAGTGCTAAAAGTATTGACCAAGCAACGCAAAAGTATTGCAGTGGTGTTGGACGAATACGGAGGAACCGCAGGCATTGTCACCCTGGAAGACATTGTGGAAGAACTCTTTGGCGAAATCGAAGACGAGCACGATCATATTGAACATGTTGAACACGACTTGGGAGAAGGACGGTATGAGTTTTCTGCTCGATTGGAGGTCGATTATATCAACCAGCAGTATGGCCTGCAACTGCCCGTGAATGAATTTTATGAAACCCTTGGTGGATTGATTGTTTACCATACCGAAGAAATACCCGAAAAAAACACCACCATTGAAGTTGATCAATACCAATTGACCATCAAAGCCGTTTCGTCTACCAAAATCGAACGTATTCTTATCGAAGACGTGCCCGAGAACAAAGGCTAAGCCTGGGTGCATCACCTGCGAATAACTGCTTTATTTATAGTTATTTTCTTTTTTAAATCTTCCAACTTATTGTAAATTCGCATCCACCAAAAAGTTATACGTATGGCCATTTTAGGACAGATAAGACAGCGTTCCATTTTTTTGATTTTAGTGATCGGAATGGCGCTTTTCGCCTTTGTAATTTCAGGGGTTTTTGATGGAAACAACAGCGGAGGTGCACCCACCGACCCGATCGGTGTGGTCAATGAAGAAGATATCGAAGTCGATTTCTTTCGTCAATTGGTCGAACAAACCGAGCGTTCTTACAACTTCACAACCCTGCAGGCGGTAAAAACCGTTTGGGAACAATCCTTGCGCAGCTTGATTTTGGATCAACAATACAAGCAATTGGGTATCGATGCCGGACGTGATCAAATCGAACAAATTTTGTCTTCCAACGACGCATTTATAAACGATCCTCGTTTTCAAAACGAAGCAGGTTTCTTTGATTTCGGGCGCTTTACTGACTTTATTGCTCAAATGAAAGCCGAGAACCCGGTGGCCTATGACCAATGGAAATACCAAGAGGCATCAATCATTGCCTTGGCCAAAGAAAATATTTACTTGGACCTTATCCGCTCCAGTACCGGTTTTACCGAACAAGAAGGCAAGGTCAATTACCACCTTGAAAATGATAAGGTAAATCTTGAATACGTAAAGATTCCCTTTGATGTTGTGCCCGACAGCCTGATTCAGGCGACCGACCAAGACATCAAAAAATACATAGCCGACCACCAAGAAGATTTTAAAAAAGAAGCCTATCGTCACATTCAATACGTCTATTTTAGCGAACAAGCTTCCCCAGAAGACGAGGCTTATATCTACGACGAATTAGAAGAGTTGCTCGAAGGCAAAATCGAATACAACGACGTGTCCAAATTGACCGATACCATCGAAGGGTTTAGCACCACCAAAAACCTTACCGACTTTATCGAACGCTATTCCGACCAGCCTTTTGATTCGCTTTACAAAGCCAAGGGCAATTTGCCCGGTGATTTTGCCGAGCTTATTTTTGCCCTTAACGAAGGGGAGGTTTTTGGACCGTATAAAGACGGAAACACCTATAAAATCTCTAAGCTCATCGGGCGTAAAAAAGAAGCCAATATCCGCGCCAGTCATATCTTGATCGCTTATGCAGGGGCCGCGCGTGCAAATCCCTCGGTAACCCGTTCCAAGGACGAAGCCCAGCAACTGGCCAACCGCCTTTACCGCCAGGTAAGAAGAAATCCAGACAGCTTTGCAGAAGTGGCCATGGCCAATTCCGACGGCCCTACACGATCTTTGGGCGGCGATTTAGGCTTTTTCCAAGAAGGGGTAATGGATGCCAAATTTTTTGACTTTGCCAATAAAAACCGCATCGGTCGCATGGGTGTGGTCGAAACCGATTTTGGATTTCATGTCATCAAAGTAGAGGACAAACAAGATTTGGTTCTTTTGGCCGAGGTTGTCAAAGAAATCGTTCCTTCAGATGAGACCTCCAATATCATTTTTAGAGAGGCGACTCAATTTGAAATTGACAGTAAAAATGCCAATGATTTTGTAGCGACTGCTGAAAAAAATAATTTCACCTTGGTCCCTGTGCGCAACCTCAATGTCATGGATGAGTTTTTGCCCGGAGGCATTGGCCGTCAACGTGCCATTGTTCAATGGGCATTTGATGAGGAAACCGAATTTGGGGCCATCCGCAAGTTTTCGCTTTCTGCGGGAGGCTATGCTGTGGTCCAATTGTCAAAAATCGCTAAAGAAGGAGTGCAAACGGTAGAAGAAGCACGGGATGTAGTTACTCCGCTCGTTGAAAAACAAAAAAGAATTGCCTGGATCAAAAAGCAATATGCTGAGTTTCAAACTGTAGAAGCCTTGGCCGAAAAACTCGATGAAGAAGTCGAAACAGCCTCTGCTGTAACCCAGAAAAATGCTACCCTGGTAGGGGCAGGAAATGAGCCCTACATCATCGGTGCTGCCTTTGCGCTTGAGTCCGGACAAACATCTACCCTACTTGAAGGGAACAATGGGGTATACCTCATACACCTTACCGCCAAAGAAGTGGCCGAAGACCTTCCTAGTTATACCGCCTATGCCAATGCACTCCGTGCAGAAGAGTACAACCGCTTATCTTCGGCAATTTTTGAGGCTCTAAAGTCGGCCGCTGAAATTACCGATAACCGCGCTTTGTATTATTAAGCAAAAGACAACAAAAATAAAAGCCCGATTATATCGGGCTTTTTTATGTTTTTAAATGGAAATAAATCGTACTGACTTACAAAATAAAGTCATGATAGGCAAAGTAAGTGGTGTAGCCCCGTGTTTTAAAATAGTTTTCGGCAGGTGATGCAGAAGCCGCCAAAACAAAGTCGCCTCCCCAGGCCCCGAGGCTTTTGATGCTTCCGGGAAAATCTGAAAAAAGAGACGCATGCACTGTGGGTTGATTAATATAAGCTTGTATCATTTGTTCGTGTTCTTGTATACATCGTTGAAAATCCTCCAGAGTGTTGGCTTTCGTCATTTCTTGCGTTAAGGCATCGGCCTGTTCGATCAGGGTGTTTGTCGGTTTTTTGTTCAGCAGGGGTTTGATGGCCGTGCGACTATTTCTTTTTTGGTTGAGGTACACAAACAAGAGTTGCCTTGAAAAGGGTGGGACAAAAGTGGCTTTTTCTATACGGGGCGAATCACCCTTACGGCGATAGTATAGCGGGCCATCTCCAGCGGCACAGGCAATATCATATCCACTGCCCTCAAAGGTTTCTTCGAGGATGGCATAGGGGTTAACCTCTGCCCATTGGCCCAAAAAATAGACCAGGGTCGAAGAGCTTCCCAAGCCCCATTGACGATCGAATTCCAATCGGGTTTCGACCTGTCCTTCTCGATTCCACCCGTTTTGTGCCTGTCTTGCTACAGCCCTAAGCAGTTGCTCTAGGCGTGTGGCAGTTTCGTTGTCGCTACTTTTGATAAGGGTCAAAGAGCGGGAATCAAATTTCGCTTCAAACCAACAATGGCCAGTATGATCATAGCTTTTCCAGTTGAGTATTTGCGAACCCGGATTGGGAGTATAGGTAAAGCTTTGCCCTTTTTTAGTGGGCAAAGCCAATGCTTTAGCACCGTGTAATACGAGGTATTCTGCTGTCAGGAGAATTTTGCCATGACCGTATATATTCATTCATCAGGGTTTAGTTCCAAAAAGTCTCGCACGGCACTAAAACTGACTTTATGATCGGTAAAAAAAGCAATGGCTTTTTCTTTTTGTGTTTCGGAGGCCTTGCATTGATTTAGGATATTGAGTAGGTGCATTTTCATATGGCCTTTTTGGATTCCCGAACTGACCAAGGAGTGTAAAGCGGCAAAATTTTGCGCCAGTCCCGCCACGGCGGTGATTTGCATCAATTCTTGTGCATTGGGTTGACCAAGGAGTTCCAAAGACCATTTGACCAGCGGATGTAGGTTGGTCAATCCTCCCACAGTACCCAAGGCAAGGGGGATTTCTAGGTAAAACACAAAGTCTTCATCTTCTATATAAGCATCGCTAAGGCTCGTGTATTGGCTATTACGCGCAGCATAGGCATGCACCCCGGCCTCGACCGCCCGAAAGTCGTTGCCCGTTGCTAAAACCACAGCATCTATACCGTTCATTATCCCCTTGTTGTGGGTCACTGCACGATAGGGTTCGGCTTTGGCAATGGCCACGGCACGTATAAACTTCTGGGCAAATTGTTGGGGGGACAAGCCGTCATGACTGCCCAAGACCTGTATCGGGCAACGCACTTCGGCCCGAACACGGCAATTGGGTACATAGTTTGAAAGGATGCTCATCACAACCTCTAGGGACGCGCCTTCTTGTTGTAAAACCGAATCTTTTTGGGCCAAATCAGTAAGGCTATTTGCGAGTTGCTCCAAACACGAATTGATAAAATTGGCGCCCATGGCATCGGCCGTATGAAAGGTCAGATGGAGCTGATAATACTGGCTTAGTTGCGCAGTTTTGTCAACCAATTCTAGGCTAAGAATTCCGCCTCCACGCCGTTCCATGTTTTGGGTGAGTGGGGCACAGGCTGCTAATAAGAGCGGCTTGACGTCTTTAAAAAAACGGTGTAAAAGTCCAGGATCTCCTGTAAAATTAAAATGAACCTGTCCTACTTTTTCAACAGCCAGTACAGTAGCTTTAAAGCCTCCACGGTCGGCCCAAAATTTAGCCGCTTTACAAGCGGCAGCCACTACGGAGCTTTCTTCCACCGCCATGGGCAGGGTATAGTCTCGCCCGTTAATCACAAAATTGGGCGCTACCCCCAAGGGTAGGTAAAAATTGGTGAGGGTATTTTCGGTAAACTCGTCGTGAAGACGCTGCAACTGGGCGTCGCTATGCCAATATTTTTTTAAAAGGGCTTCGGCTTGGTCGGGATGGGTGAAAAATTGCTGGGCAACCCATGCGATTTTTTCCGCTTTTGATTTTTTGGAAAACCCTTGAATTTGCTTGTCCATCCCAATTGCTTTCTGACAAAGATACTTTTTTAACTGTGAAACTTTGCCCAAAGATTTCTTCAATCCCTCCGATTTGTTTATTTTCCACACGCAATACCCAAATAGAAATTCAATGAAACGTTTTTTCTTTTTTATAGCCTTTATTAGTGTGGCCAATGGTTGGGCGCAACAAGCCGAATTGACCGTTAAAGATATTTTTAACTATCAATATGAACCTCAGCGACTGGAAGCGATTCGGTCGATGTCCAACGGAAAAAATTATACCGTTTTGGAGGTGGATCGTCAAAACCAAACAGCGGCCATTATCAAAAAAGCCTATGCCGACCCGAAGAGTGAAATCACCTTGCTGGCAACCGATTCCCAAAAAGGAATTCCTTTTTTTACGGCCTATTCCTTTTCCAAAGACGAGTCGATGGTCTTGCTTACCCTCGATGAAATTCCCATTTATAGACGGTCAAAGTTTGGTCAATACGCCCTGTATAACTTTACCACCGGCCAACTAGAATCGGTCTCCGAAAATTGGATTCAAGAGCCCCAATTGTCTCCCGATGGACAAAAAGTTGCCTATGTACAAGAGCGCAATTTATATGTTAAAGTGTTGGCTACAGGTCAGGTCACCCAACTTACCTTTGACGGCGATGAGCAAACCATCAACGGGATTACCGATTGGGTGTACGAAGAAGAATTTGGTTTTGTTCGTGCTTTTGCGTGGAATACGGCCAGCGACCATCTTGCTTTTTTACATTTTGATGAGTCACAGGTACCGGTTTTCTCGATGGACGTTTACGGAACAGATTTATACCCCTTTCCCTATACCTTTCGGTATCCCAAAGCCGGAGAAGCCAATGCGGTAGTAGGGCTTAAGGTATATAGCCTCAGCAGTCAAAAAACCGAAAATATTAGCTTGGACACCGACCCCATGTATTATTTGCCGCGTTTTTCTTTTGTGCCCAATTCCAACACCTTGAGTATCCGTACGCTCAACCGCCACCAAAACCATTTGCGTTTGTGGCATGTCGATGTACCCAGCAAAACCACCCAATTGATTTTGGAAGAAAAATCAGACACCTATGTCGATATACACGATAATCTCAACTATTTGGACGACTATAGTTTTTTGTGGACCAGTGAAAAAGACGGGTACAACCACATTTACCATTATGATGCTTCAGGGCGACTTATTCGTCAATTGACCCAAGGCGATTGGGAGGTGACCGATGTGTATCAGTACAACCCCAAAACCCGTGAGGTCTATTATGCCTCGGTGGAGCAAACCACCATTGGCCGGTCGGTTTTTGCTATCAAACTCAACGGAAAGCGCAAACGCCTGTTGTCTCACCCTTCGGGCTATAACGGAGCCACTTTTAGTGCCGATGGCAGTTATTATATCCACAGCTATTCGGATGAAACAACGCCTTCGCAATACCTGCTCAGAAAAACTAAAGATGCTTCGGTCATAAGAACCCTTTTGTCTAATGAAGAGGTAAAAGAAAAATTGGCAGCCTACCACTTGCCTACCAAGGAGTTTGGGACCCTGGAGGTCAATGGAGAATCCCTCAATATGTACCTGCTTAAACCGCATGATTTTGACCCGAATAAAACCTATCCATTGTTGCTGTTTCAGTATTCAGGGCCGGGTTCCCAGCAAGTGACCGACCGTTGGGGCAGCAGTCGGGATTTATGGCATAAAATGTTGGTCAACAAAGGCTATATTATCGCCTGTATCGATGGCCGGGGTACCGGTTTTAAAGGTGCTGATTTTAAAAAGGTAACCTATAAAAACTTGGTCAAATTCGAGGCAGAAGACCAGATCGAAGCCGCCCGAATTTTGGGTCAACGGTCGTATATCGATGCAAGCCGTATAGGAATATGGGGGTGGAGCTTTGGCGGCCATATGGCATTGCAATGCCTCTTAACGGGTCCGGATGTTTTTTCGATGGCTGTTTCTGTAGCGCCCGTAACCAATTGGCGATTTTACGACACCATTTATACCGAACGGTATATGCAGACCCCCCAAGAAAACCCTGATGGCTACGATCTTAATTCACCCCTAAACTATGCCGATCAGCTCGAAGGAAAACTCCTGATCGTTCACGGTTCGGGGGACGACAATGTGCATGTACAAAATACCATGCGCATGGTCAATGCCTTGATTGCTGCAGACAAGCAATTTGAATGGATGATATACCCCGATCGCAATCACGGTATCTATGGCGCCAATGCAACCCAACACCTCTTTACAAAAATCACTAAATTTATTATCGAAAATTTGTAACCGAAACCGATGAGTTTACACACGACCCACCCCGATTCGGGGTTTTTTGGACACCCTAAAGGATTATTGTATTTGTTTTTTGCCGAACTCTGGGAGCGTTTTAGCTTCTACGGGATGCGTGCGCTGTTGACCCTGTACATGGTCAATGAAATTTTTGAAGCCCTGGCCACTCGCGATATAGCGGCGGCGGCGGTCTATGCCTCCTACGGCTCGTTGGTCTATGCCTCGACTGTAGTTGGTGGAAAAATTTCGGATACCTACCTGGGCTTTCGTCAATCCATCTTATTGGGTGGGGTTTTGATGGCCTTGGGACATTTCGTTTTGGCCATTGAAAACAATATTACCTTTTTCCTAGCCCTGGCTTTTATCGTAGTGGGTAACGGTTTTTTTAAACCCAACATCTCCACCTTTGTCGGGTCGTTGTACAAAGACGGAGACCGTCGTAAAGACTCTGGTTTTGTCATCTTTTATATGGGTATCAATATCGGAGGCTTTATTGCTCCATTACTATGCGGTTGGCTCGGTCGTGAATACGGTTGGCATTATGGATTTGGACTGGCCGGCATCGGAATGTTAACCGGCTTGGCCTTTTTCTGGCAAGGCATGAAGTCGGGGGTTTTTGGAGACAAAGGACTCCCACCTCATCCGGATTCATTGAGCCAGAAAGTTTGGGGCCTGTCTCGTGGAACCCTTATTCGTGTGTTGGCCTTTCTCAGTGCACCGCTAATTGCCTTGATGCTTGCTTCCTACCAATCTTTGGGAGGGGAAGAATCGCTTTTTGCCGGGCAAAATGTGGTCAATATTCTCTTTAAAGTGGTCGGTGTGGTCATTTTGGTCTACTTAGCCTATATCCTTTATCAAGTGACAGTTGAGGAACGCAAAAAACTAATTGTCGCCATTTTGATCACCTTGTTTATGACCATTTTTTGGGGATTCCATGAACTTTCGGGCAGTGTCATTACCTTATTTGCTGCGCGAAATGTCAACCTAACGTTTATCGATGCCGCCCAGACCAACGCCCTAAATTCTATGTACATCATCTTGTTGTCTATCCCGATATCGATGCTGTTTACCTACCTTAAAAAAAGAGGGAGAGACCCTAGGACTCCGTATAAATTTGGCCTAGGTTTGCTTTTTGCAGGTATCAGTTTTTTTGTTTTATCCATCAGTGGAGGTGCCGCCGATGAAAACGGTATGGTACCCTTTTCGTATTTACTGGTGATGTACTTTTTGATTTCTGTTGGAGAACTGTTTATGTCACCGGTGGGACTTTCCAAAATCACCGATTTATCGCCCAAACGCATCGTGGCATTTATGATGGGTGTTTGGTTTCTGTCTTCTTCCTATGCTTTCCAATTGGTAGGATTTATTGGAAAAGAATTGGCCGTAGAAAGTACCGATAGCAGTATAGGGGGGCTACAATCGTTGGATATTTATATCGGTGGATTTGACTTGATCGCCAAATATGCCTTGGCCGCCGGCTTGATTGTTTTGGTGACTTCACCCCTCATCAAACGATTGATGGGCGATGTACATTAACATTAGGAAAATGCGTAAAATTCTATTTTTGTTGTTGTTGGGTAGTGCGTCAATGCTTCAGGCACAGTCCATTCAATGGATGTCGTTGGGGGAGGCTCTCAAAGCGCAACAGCAAGAACCCAGAAAAATCATCATGGATGTCTATACCGACTGGTGTGGCCCTTGTAAGTTGATGGACAAAAAGACCTTTGGCAATCCCTTTGTCATCGACTATATCAATACGCACTATTATGCGGTCAAATTTAACGCCGAAGGCCAGGAAGAAATCCAGTTTTATGGCAATACGTTTACCAATCCCAAATACAATCCCGAGCGTAAGGGGCGCAATGCTACTCACCAGTTCACCCAATTTCTGGGTGTCACCGGCTACCCCACTGTGGTCTTTCTCAGCGAGATGGGCGATTTGATTACCCCCGTGGTTGGGTACCATACACCGCAGCAACTCGAATTGTACCTCAAAATGATCAAACAAGGCGACTACCAGACCTTTAGTAAACCGGATGATTTTGAAAAATACCGGAAAAGCTTTATCCCTAAATTTAAGGGGTAATTTTTTGACTTCCCTGCTCCGATAGATTGTAATAAGGAATACCGTGTTTTTGACAGCTTATTTTCCATTGGGCTACCCGCCAGGGGCGGTTATCGCCACCAAATACGACCTGCTGTGGCCGAAGACTGTCGAGTAAACGGTCGAAGTTGATTTTAGGATTTTCGGCTACCAGCAAATGCGTAGGTCTAAAATCTGCCAAAGCAAAGGCGTGTTCATCGCGGCATACCGCTATACGAAGCCTATCTAAAAGAAGCACCGAGGGTAAGGGTTTTTTCTCCAGCCTTGCCCGTCGAAAGTACTTACTGTAAAAGCGGATGGTATAGTTAAGATCAAGGGTCGTGTCGGTCACCATTAGATTTAAACGGTCATGTTCAGGGAAAACCACCGCAGTCGTTCGGTAATCATAGACCATCCAAAGCTCTTTTTTGGGCAACCAATAATCGGAACGGATTAATAGGACTACTTGGGCGAAAAGCACCAACCCCAAAAGTGATTGAACCGGCCAACGCAAGATTGTTTTTCGTTTTTGAAGCACCCCAAAAAGCAAGAGATACACCAAAAGAACTTCAGCAAAACCTAGATTAAGCTGCGCAAAAACAAATTGTTCTTGTGCTGCAATGCCTTCAACCACCCAAAAGAATAGATGAACGATATTGTCGTATAAGGCAACGATAAAATCAATAGTCACTCCGGATAAACTCAAAATACAGACCCCAAAACTTAGCGCGAGCAATACTCTAAAAAAAGGAAGAATTACCCAATTACTCAGTATAAAAAGTCCCGGAAACTGATCAAAGTAAAAAATACTCAGCGGAGCCACGGCCAACTGGGCCAGGAAGGTCACTACAGTAAGTTGCCAAAAATAGCGTATCACCCGCCAGCGGGGGCGCCAGATGGTTTGAAGTAGGGGAAAGCCTGTCAAGATCCCCAAAACCGCCAAATAGCTCATTTGAAACCCAACTGAAAAAAGGTAGGGCGGGTAAAAAAGCAGCAGTATAAAGGCACTACATAGTACGATATTCAAGGGGTCTTGGCGTGTTTTAAGCTGTAGTGCGATGGCCCAAAGCGAAAACATACACACTGCACGAACAACGGAGGGGTGCAAACCTGTAAAAAGGGCATAACTCCATAAAATCCCGGTAATAAACAAAGCAGTGATATATCTCCAGTGTCGTAAACGATGAAGTGGTTTAAAAAACCAAAGGATAAAGAAGGTTATCAATCCTATATGAAGTCCCGAAATGGCCAAAAGATGGACTACGCCGGCATTGGCAAAGGCCGCGAGTTGTTTGTCTTCCAAACCCGAACGTTCTCCAAACACCAAAGCCACAAGAAGTCCCTCGCTTGCTTCAGACAGTGGACTTTGGGCGAGGCTGGCCAAGCCTTGCTGGCGCCAATTACGCATCCGAATTAAGAGGGAGGGGTTGGGATTTTTACCCGAAAACCAATATCCCTTCGGATAGAGTGTGAGTTCCCCGTCAATTTTTTGCTGTTGTAAATAGGCCTTATAATCAAACTGGCCGGGATGTTTCGGTGGAGCCACTGCTTTGGGATACTGATGGGTACCAAAGTAGCTGCCTAGCGGAAAATCTTTGGTGTCTTTTAACCGTTTAAAATGAACGACAATGGTGCTCGAAAACGGTTGATTGCCCTGTTGGATCAGCCGTGCATAATAGGGTTGTTGCCCGGGAGGAGCGTTTAGTTTTTCTATCAATTCAACCACCACAGGCAGCTTGCTTTGTGGGTGCTCAATGGATGTAAAATGGTTTTTTGAAGGTTGATAATATGCGCTGCAGCTTAGATAAAAAATACCCAACATCAATACATGCAGGCCCATGGATCGGATAGCTTGGGAAAGTTGACCCATAAACAATGACCCTATCCAAAACAGTAAAAGTAGGGCGGTGATGACGATTAATAAAACCGGGTTAAAGCCCAAAATCAATAGAGAAGATACCCAAGAATCAGTTCGGTTAAGAGGTGCACTATGGGGAAATGGGGCCACCGCATACCCCAAGATACACAAATTTAAAGAGTGGCTAAGGCTTTATTGCAGAGACGATAAGCCGTGCCGTGGTTTTGCTCGCTCCTCCTTTGTCCAAGAGTGTCCGTAAGGATTGGTAGCCCTCAAGGATGGATTTTCTTCCTGCTTTGCTCAGCAAAATATGTAGGTTCTTGGTGATGTTTTGTGGGGTACAGTCATTTTGAATCAACTCGGTGATTAGGTGTTTTTTTAGAATGAGGTTAACCAAGGCTATAGCGTCGAGCTTGACCACCCTTTTGGCAATCCAATAACTGAGGTAACTACTGCGATAACAGACGACTTGGGGCACATCGAGTAGTGCCGTTTCGAGTGTTGCTGTTCCACTGGTAACCACGGCCGCTTGGCTGTGTTGCAACAAGGCATAAGTCTGGTTATGCACCAGTTTACACGGCTGATTCTTTAAAAACGTACGGTACCAACTGGGGTCGATGCCGGGGGCCCCGGCGACCACAAACTGACACGCACCAAACGATGGCATACAGGCCAAGAAATAGGGCAATATTTTTTTGATTTCTTGTTTGCGACTTCCGGGCAAAAGGGCAATAATCGGTTTTTGGGGATCGAGTTGGTGCTGTTGGATAAAGTCGGGAGTTGGTGCCGAATGCGCAAGACTGTCTAACAACGGATGACCCACGTAGTGTACAGGGAATTGGTGTTGGGTTTCAAAATAGGTTTTTTCAAAGGGTAAAATTACATACAGCGCATCGATATTTTTTTTGATTTTGACAATGCGATTTTCTTTCCAGGCCCACAACTGAGGACTGATGTAATAATGGTTTTTAAAACCCTGTTTTTTGGCCCAGTCGGCGATGCGAAGATTAAAACCCGGATAGTCGATATAAATAATCACATCGGGGGCAAAAGCACGAATATCTTGTTGGCAAAACCGCAGGTTGTTTAAGATGGTTTTTAGGTGACGAACAACTTCCCAAAACCCCATAAAGGCGAGGTCACGATAATGTTTAACGAGCGTGGCCCCTCCCGCTTGCATCAGATCGCCTCCCCAGCAGCGGATTTGCGCCTGTGGATCTTCGCGATGTAAGGCCTCGATCAGGCGGGCACCGTGCAGGTCTCCCGAAGCTTCTCCAGCAATGATATAGTACTTCAAGGTCTGCGAATTAAGGGTTAATTTTTATATATGCCACAAGCAAAACCAATAGTAAAGAGGCAAACACCAAGCCTGTTGCAAAAGGAAGATTGTTCTTTCGTAAAAAATAAAAAAACATCGGCAGGTTGACTAAGGCTCCAATACTGATTAATCCTCCGAGCTTCTGCAGGGCATAAAGCTCTGTAATGGTTTCACCAAAACCCCCTTCAGAAAACAAAGTGACAATGACAAAGCTGCCCAAAAAAGCAGCAAGTAGACCAACGAGTAAACCATAAAGTGTCTGTTGGTTAATCAAAATCCCAGCTGTTTAGTTGTTGGATGGTGTGATGAGCAGTCAGGTCAAATTGCACGGGGACTATCGAAATATATCCGTGTTCCAAGGCCCATTCGTCGGTGTCTTCGCCTTTGTCTTCATTGACAAAGTTACCGGTGAGCCAGTAGTATTCTCGTCCCATCGGATTGGTGCGTTTGTCAAATTCCTCGACCCAATAGGCCTTGGCTTGTCGACAAATTTTAATGCCCTTAATGCCCCCTTTTTCGACCACAGGGATATTGACGTTTAATACGGTGTCCTGAGGAATTTTATGGAGCAGGGCACTTCGGGTAATTTTTTCGACAAAGGGTTTGGTGACCTCAAAATCAGCCCCCCAACGGTAGTCCAGCAGTGAATAACCTATCGCGGGAATTCCCTCAATCCCGGCTTCAACCGCTGCACTCATCGTCCCAGAATAAATGACATTTATCGACGAATTGGACCCGTGATTGATGCCCGAGACACATAGGTCGGGCTTTCGTTCTAACAATTCGTTGACGGCCAATTTGACACAATCGGCCGGAGTACCTGAGCAGCTGTATTCTCGTTGCGGACCATCGGTTACATGAATTTCACTGCAATGAAGGGTAGAGTTTATCGTTATGGCATGGCCCATCGCCGACTGTGGGCTATCAGGGGCCACGACGACGACCTCCCCAAGGGTATTCATCACCTCTATCAGGGCACGGATGCCCGGCGCGGTGATGCCATCGTCATTGGTCACGAGTATTAGCGGACGCTCTGGCATAGTTTTTGATTCTAATTTGGCTCTAAAATAAGAAAATAAATAGGGACACCAGCCCCTAGGGATTTAACAAAATCTTTGGGAATACAGGTTTGAAAATCCTTTATATTTCGCTTATTTTAGTGGTTTATCATTTGCTATGCGAAAAATTAGAATCTTACTGACCGTTCTGGTACCGACCCTTTTGTTTTTAGGTTTTTCTTCCAAAGAAGCCCTTAATCCCGATAAAGACAAACTCCTTTTGGAAATCATTTCCTATGTTTTGGAGCGGGGCCATTATAGTCCCAAAGAAATTGACGATGCCTTTTCAGAACAGGTATATCAAAAATATTTGGAAGGCCTCGATGGGCAACACCGGTTTTTTCTACAAGCCGACATCAATAATTTTAACCGTTTTAGAAACAAAATCGACGATGAACTCAAGTCGACTTCGCTTAGTTTTTTTGACCTAACCTACGACCGATTGATGGCCCGTATGGAGCAAGTCAAAGGGTTTTATGATGAAATATTGGAGCAACCGTTTGATTTCACCACCGATGAAACCATCGACTTGGACTATGAAAAACTCCCCTTTGTGACCAACCTCAATGCATTAAAAAACCGTTGGAGAAAACGATTTAAGCTGTCCACCCTCGACCGTTATGTAAGCAAAAAAGAAGAAGAGTTACAAAAACAAGAAGAGGACCCAAGTTATCAGCCCAAAAGCGATGAAGAACTCGAGCGCGAAGCCCGTGCACTTACCCGTGAAAATATTCGTGATTATTTTAATTTGATCGATGAGTTGGAGCGCAAAGATTGGTTTTCTATTTACATCAATGCTGTTGCCGAACAGTTTGACCCACACACCTTTTATTTTGCCCCCGAAGAAAAAGACCGTTTTGACACCAATATGTCGGGAACTTACGATGGTATAGGAGCACGTTTACAAAAGAAAAATCAAGAAGTAAAAATTGTCGAGGTAATCTCCGGTGGCCCGGTTTGGCGAGACAAATTGTTGGATGTTGGCGATGCCATCCTCAAAGTAGCCCAAGAAGAAGGCGAGGCCGTGGAAATCTCGGGAATGCGGTTGGACGATGCGATAAAATTGATTAAAGGTCCTTCGGGTACTCGTGTGATTCTTACCGTTAAACGTGTCGATGGTACCCTAGAAGAAGTCGCCATTACCCGTGATTTAGTCGAGCTTGAAGAGGTGTATGCCCGTTCTTCGCTCATCCGAAAAGGAGATAAAACCTTTGGCCTGATTGCGCTGCCCAAATTCTATATCAATTTTGACGACTATAAAGAACGCAATGCAGCAACCGATGTCAAAAAAGAACTCGAACAACTCAAACAGAAAAATGTTTCCGGGATTATTTTAGACCTGCGTAACAATGGTGGAGGGTCTCTTAAGACCGTGGTCGATATGACCGGTTATTTTATCGAAGAGGGTCCGGTGGTTCAAGTCAAAAGTGTGGGCAACCGCAAAGAAGTTCTTCGAGACACGGACGCTTCGGTGGTTTGGGATGGTCCGTTGGTGATTTTGGTCAACGAATTTTCGGCTTCTGCTTCCGAAATTTTGGCCGCTGCCTTGCAAGACTACAAACGCGCCATCGTATTGGGCAGTAAACAAACCTTTGGAAAAGGAACCGTTCAGAACATGGTCGATCTTAACCGAATCATCTCAGGCAATACCTATGGAGACTTGGGCGCGCTAAAAATCACCACCGATAAATTTTACCGAATCACCGGGGGATCAACCCAATTGGAGGGGGTCAAAAGTGATGTAGTTATCCCCGACCGCTATCAGTATGTCGATATGGGCGAAAAAGACCAAGACAACCCCTTGGCCTGGGACCGCATATCACCGGCAGCCTACACCCCGTGGACCAAAGATTTTAATTTTCAATACGCCATTGAAAACAGCAAAAGCCGATTGTCCAAAAACAGCATGATCGCTTTGATAGAAGAACAAGCCATGCGGATCAAAGAACAACAAAACGATTACAGCTACTCGTTAAACTATCAGACCTTTAAGCAAGAGCAAGATGCTGACCGCGTTGCCAGTGAAAAGTTTGAAGTTCTCAGCAAATATTCTTCTGCCTATGATTTTACATGGTTGCCCGAAGCCGATTTTTCGCTCCAAGGCACAACCACTTTTCCCAACAAAGACTATGCAGAAAAGCGCAAACGATGGGCCGAAGAACTCAAAAAAGACCTTTATATCTCCGAAGCGGTTAATATACTGGAAGATATGAGTACCACCTTTAAGGGCTCACAAAAGGTCGCGCAGTTAAAACAATAAACCATGGCGCAAGGGCCTAGCGTTTTTTCGCGTCTAAGCAAAAACACCTTGGGTCTGCTCAGTTTTGCTTGGATAGTACTATTGGCCTTTGTAGCGGTATTTGCCTATCAGTTGGCCCCTGATGCTTCCAAGAATGCCAACCAGATGCACTTGTCTATCCACTCTCAACCCCCGGGTTTTGAAGTACAGCTTTTGCGTTTACCGCTATTGGGCGAAGCGGAAGAAACCGATTTTTTTGGAGGGTCCAGTATTCGCTATGACGAGGTGCCTATAAGCGATTGGCGCTTTCGGGAAGGACGGATCGAAATTCAACCTTATGAACGTCGGGCTTCTTATTATGAGCCCCTAGACCCAAACCGTATTCCTCCCGATCAAGACTTGGCCGAATTTATGGATGCACAGGTGGTGACCCAACGGTTTATCTTGGGCACCGACAAATACGGACGGGACCTATTAAGTCGTTTGATTATCGGTTCGCGAGTATCCTTGGCCATTGGATTTGTTGCGGTATTTATTTCATTGTTGATTGGGGTGGTGTTGGGTGCCGTCGCGGGTTATTTTGGGGGGCGAGTAGATGCAGCCATCATGGGGTTAATCAATATCGTTTGGTCCATACCCACCCTTTTGCTAGTCATCGCCATTACCTTGGTATTGGGTCGAGGTTTTTGGCAGGTTTTTATCGCCGTGGGTTTGTCCATGTGGGTCGAGGTAGCCCGATTGGTCCGTGGACAAGTGATGGGGCTCAAAGAAAGAACCTTTATTCAAGCCGCTCATACCTTGGGATTTTCTAACGGAACCATCATTTTTAAGCATCTTTTGCCCTTGTTAGTGGCCCCACTGATTGTCCTGTCGGCGGCCAATTTTGCAAGTGCCATACTCATCGAATCCGGATTGAGTTTTTTGGGGATTGGCGCCCAACCTCCCATCCCGAGTTGGGGTGGAATGATCAAAGATCATTTTCGTTATCTACTTTTGGGTAAGCCCTATTTGGCGATCTTGCCCGGCCTATGCATTATGTTGCTTGTCCTGGCTTTTATGACCTTGGGCAACAGCTTACGCGATGCCCTAGATGTCAAGAACTAGCTACCATTCGTTGAGCCGATTCGCATCCATATTAAGGTAGATAAAAATCATTAGTGAAAAGGCCAAGAGACTAGAACCGCCATAACTGATAAACGGCAAGGGAATACCGATGGTAGGAACCATGCCCAGTGCCATACCGGTATTGATAAAAAAGTGGAAAAAGATCACACTGGCCACCCCATAGGCATAGGCCCGCCTAAAGGTATTGGTTTGTTTTTCGGCTTGGTACACAATGCGGATAATCAGTGCTGCAAAGAGCAAAATCACAATAACGCCCCCCACAAAACCCCATTCTTCGCCGATGGTGCTAAAAATATAATCGGTATGTTGTGCAGGAACAAAATTCCCTTTGGTTTGGGTGCCGTTTAAGAACCCTTTTCCACCAAATCCCCCTGCTCCGATGGCAATTTTAGACTGGTTGATGTTGTAGCCAATCCCTTGGGTGTCTACCGTTTTGCCTAAGATAATATTAAAGCGATCGCGGTGGCGCTGTTCAAACACCCCATTGAATATAAAATTCACCGAAAACACAAAAGCCACCGCCAAAGTCCCGATGCCGACAAAGGGTAGTATTTTGGGTTTGTACCGTCTTTTCTTTAGTAATAAAAACACCATAACTAGCAGGAGTACAACGATGCTTACCATCACGGGAATTTCCAACAGCAGGGTGCCCAAAAACAGCCCTACAGCCGCTAGCAGCACAAACAAAAATCCCAGATTGAGCCCTTCCCTCAGCAAGACAAAAAAGAAAGCCAAATAGACCAAAGCCGATCCCGGATCGGGCTGTAAAACAATTAAAAACATGGGGGTCAACAAAATTCCGCTGACCTGAAGCAGTGATTTGGGGGTTTTTAAATTGGTTTGAAAATTGCTTAAGATTTTGGCCAGAAACAAGGCGGTACCAATTTTGGCAAATTCCGAAGGTTGTAAACCAACCCCCCCCACACTAAACCAGGAACGTGCCCCCGAAATGGTTTTACCGAAGAAAAACAAACTCACAAGCAGCAGAATCATCAAAAAGTAAAAAGGTGTACTCAGATGGTCGAAGATTTTGATGTTCAAAAACAAGATAAGCCCCCCACCAATAAGCCCCAGCACAAAAAATAAACTCTGTTTGCCCACGGGGGTTTGGAGATTAAACAAATCTGTTTGCCCTTCGACATAGGTAGCCGAATAGATATTGACAATACCAAAGACCGCCAAACTCAAATAGAGCAAAAGGCTTAACCAATCCAACCGCAAAAAAATGGAATTATTCATTGATTTTAAAGGGGACGCCCGAGTAAGGTTTTTGATATTCAGCTTCTAAACTGCCGTTGAGCATACGTTGTTCTAACCAGCTGCGTTTAACCGTTTTGTTAAGGTATTTTTCAATCATCAGACTGGCTATTGGTGCAGCCCAGCGGGCACCCCAATAGCCGTTTTCGACAAATACGGCTAAGGCAATTTTGGGATTGTCTTTTGGGGCAAAAGCAATAAACATGGAGTGGTCGGTAAGCTGTGTTTTTTGCCCGTCAAGGAGTATAAAGTTTTCGACCGTCCCTGTTTTTCCACACACTTCGATGTCTTTGATTCGTGCAACACGTGCGGTGCCTTGTTCAACGACCTTGTGCATCCCTTCGATAACCGTTTCGAAATGAATCGAGTCGACAGTCGTCCATTTTTTTTCGTATTCCGAGAGTTGAGGTTCTCCACTGATGGATTTCATAAAATGGGGTTTGACATAAAATCCGCGATTGGCGATTGCTGCCGTAAAATTGGCCATCTGCATTGGGGTGGTCAATATTTCTCCTTGACCAATAGCATTGGAAATAATCGTGGGTGCTTTCCAACCCCGTTCTCCATAGACCCTGTCGTAGAGCGAAGCATCGGGGATATAGCCCGGTTGTCCGATGGGAAGGTCATAACCCAGGTAATTGCCCAGTCCAAAACTATTGAGGTGTTTTTTCCATTGATTGATTCCCTCTTGCGGAGTGGGGTAGGCCTCAATGATGCGACGATAAGTATATGAAAAATAGGTGTTGCAAGAGTTATAAATGGCCGACAAGAGGTTGTTGCGCGTCCCCACACTGCAATGGCATTCCATAAACGCTCCTTTGGCGTAATAGTGTCCACCATCACACGGGAATAAGGTTTCGGGTGATAAGGTATTTTCTTGCAGGGCAATCAGGGCATTGAGGGTTTTGAATGGTGAACCCGGTGCATATTGAGCTTGTAGCCCACGGTCAAACAAAGGCTTAGCGACGGTGTCATTGCGTAAGACCCTGAAGTTTTCGGACCGCGACCGACCGACCAACAGTTGAGGATCAAAACTCGGCGCAGTGACCAAGGCCAGCACCTCTCCGGTTGCAGGCTCTATGGCCACGACCCCTCCACGTTTGTTTTGAAAAAGCTGTTCGCCATAGGCTTGCAAATCGATATCGAGGGTCAGGTAGATGTCGTTGGCTTGTGTCACTTCGAGATTATTCTGTCCATCTTGGTAGTCCCCGATGATCCGATTGAATTTATCTTTTTGGTAATACACCTTTCCTTTGGTTCCGCGCAGGTATTTTTCGTAGTACTTTTCAATGCCCTGCCGACCAATCAGTTCTCCCATTTGGTAGTAAGCATCTTTTTTAAGGTCGGACGTATTGACCTCACTTACATACCCAAGTATATTGGCCGCTGCTTGGGTGTGGTAGGCGCGTTGTGATTTGTCTTGCAGGTAAAAACCCGGGTATTTCCAAATTTTTTCTTGTAAAATGCCGTGGGTTTTTGGGTCGATTTGTGCCACCACCACCGAAGGGAGTTTGACAGAGTATCTTCGGCTATCGTTCAATTTTTTGGTTAAAAATTCGGGGGTAATCCTCAACATTTGGGTCAAGGCTAAAGTGTCAAAGGCTTTGAGTTGTTCGGGGATGGCCATCAAGTCAAAAGCCGGTTGATTGGCCACCAAAAGGGTTCCATTGCGGTCGTAGATATAGCCTCGCTCCGGATATACGGGTCGCTCGATCACGGCATTGTTTTCCGAAAGATTTTGGTAGTTGTTGGACGAAATCTGCAAATACCCCAAGCGAAAGGCAAGCAGTAACGCAACAAATACAGTGAATCCCGGCAATAACAATTTACGGTTCATCGGCGCACATTAAAGAGACTTAAAGTTAGCCATAAAATGCTTAGCGTAAAAAGACTGCTGTAAAGGGTGTTTGAAAGAATGTATCTGATGGCATTCCAGTTAAAAATGGTGATCGAAAAATAAATCAGGTGATGCGTAAAAACCAGTAGGGCCAAAAAAATCATCCGACTGCTACGCTTGGTGCCGTATTCGAGTGCGTGACTATTTTCGGCATTTACACCAAATGAAAAATTACTGATGGCTGGTCGTAAAAAACATACGGTCAAAGTGGCGATGGTGTGGGCCCCTGCTGTTTGCAGCATCAAGTCGAGAAAAAGACCTAAGAAAAACCCCAGAAAGAGCAGTACAGTCTGGCTACTGTCAAGCCGGTAAAGCACAACAAACAACAGGTAGGGATAGGGATTGATGTACCCCAAAAAATTGATGTTGCTAAAGATCAAAACCTGCAGCACGATCAACAGTATAAATTGCCCCGTAATTTTTAGTGTTTCTTGAATCATTAGGGATTGAGTTGTTGGAGTTCTTCGCGGCGGTTATTTTGAAGGATATACACATGTTCCAAAGCGGTGAAATTGGTAAAAGGCATCACTTCAATTTCATAATACCTTTTGGAGGGTAAAATTTTAAAGGCTACCACTTTGCCTATAGGAATATCTTTGGGGAAATAATCAGACATTCCTCCGGTGACTATACTGTCGCCAACGGCAACGGTATTGATGGTGCTGATATTGGTAAGTAGTAGGCGATTAGCCTCTACTCCGGGCCAATAAAGCGACCCAAAAGCATCGTTTGTTTTCAATTTGGCATTGATACGTACATCTGCATGTAACAGGGACAGGGCACTGGCATAATGGGCGGTGGTCTCATTGACGATGCCCACAATTCCATCAGGGCCTACTATACCCATCTCACCCCGAATACTGTCTCGGGCCCCCTTGTCGATCACCAAGGTGTTGCGCGCTTGGTCAAAACTGTTTTTGATAACCCGTGCATGGCGGTAAGTAAAACCCGGTAGGAGTGTTGGTGAAATACTATCGGTATCATTGGGATGGGCCGTGAGTAGTTCCCGAAGCTTTCTGTTTTCTTCCAGTAAGGCTTTGTTTTGTTGTTGTAAAGAAAAATAATTGGCCGTATTGTCTTGTAGGTTCCATAGGCTACCGGCCAGTTTAAGCCCCAATTTTTCGAGTCGGGTTTGATGGTAATAACTGCGGTTGTTGAGAAAAACAAAGGCGAATAGCAACAGTAAAAGATAAATCAAGGCATTTTTGTTGCGAAAAATGGCATTGATGATTTGTTGCATCCGTGTTATTTAATCAAGATCGTCTTGTAGCGCTCGATATTTTTAAGGGTAATTCCTGTACCGCGAACCACTGCTTGTAGCGGGTCTTCAGCGATGTAAACAGGGAGGTCGGTTTTGCGCGATAAGCGTTTGTCCAGTCCACGAAGCAAGGCTCCACCACCGGCAAGGTAAATTCCGGTATTGTAAATGTCGGCTGCTAGTTCTGGAGGGGTTTGCGCCAGGGCTTCCATAATCGCTTCCTCGATACGGATGATGGACTTGTCCAAGGCCTTGGCCACTTCCTTATAATTGATTACAGCCTGTTTGGGCTTGCCCGTTAGCAAATCACGTCCTTGTACAGACATTTCCTCAGGGGGATTATCCAAATCTTCGGTAACAGCCCCAATTAAAATTTTAATTTTTTCGGCAGTGCGCTCTCCCACATAGAGGTTGTGTTCACTACGCATATAATTGACGATGTCGTTGCTAAACACGTCTCCGGCGATTTTGACCGATTTATCACATACAATACCCGACAAGGCAATCACGGCAATTTCGGTAGTCCCACCACCGATATCAACAATCATATTGCCCTTGGGTTGCATAATATCAATTCCGATTCCGATGGCAGCTGCCATGGGTTCGTGAATAAGGTAGACTTCTTTACCGTTAACCCGTTCGGCAGATTCTTTTACAGCACGCATCTCAACCTCTGTAATGCCCGACGGGATACAGATGACCATACGCAAGGAAGGGGTAAAAAAGCGGTTTTTTAAAGAGGGGATGCTTTTGATCAACCGATTGATCATTTGCTCCGACGCATTAAAGTCGGCAATGACACCGTCTTTGAGTGGGCGAATGGTACGAATGTTTTCGTGGGTTTTCCCTTGCATCATACTGGCTTCTTCCCCTATAGCGATAATTTTGTTGGTCGTACGGTCCATGGCCACTATCGAAGGGCTATTTACCACTACTTTATCGTTGTGGATAATTAGGGTGTTGGCCGTGCCCAGATCAATCGCAATCTCTTCTGAAAAGAAACCCATAAGTCATCGTTTGAATATGGGAGTAAAGTTATAAAAATTAATGTTTAAAATGACGTACGCCGGTCAAGACCATTTTTAGATTATTTTGATTGCAATAATCTATGGACTCTTGGTCTTTGACACTTCCTCCGGGCTGAATGACACAACGAATTCCCGCAGTATGGGCAATGGCAACACAGTCCGGAAAAGGGAAAAAAGCATCGCTGGCCATCACGGCATCTTTGATGTCAAAATTAAACGTGCGGGCTTTGTCTATGGCTTGGTTGAGGGCATCTACCCGTGAAGTTTGTCCAGTACCCGATGCGAGTAGTTGTTTGTTTTTAACCAAAACGATGGTGTTGGACTTGGTGTGCTTACAAATTTTTGATGCAAAAAGCAGGTCTTCAATCTCTTCGGCTGAGGGCGCTTTGTGGGTGGCATTTTTCAGATCAGCTACACTGTCGGTATGCAAGTCTTTGTCTTGGACTAGTAATCCGTTAAGACAACTTCTTACATTGTGTTTGGGTAGGGGCAGATCATTTTGTTTAAGCAGGATACGATTCTTTTTGTTTGTGGTCAAAATCGCAAAGGCCTCGGGGTCAAAATCGGGCGCAATGATCACTTCACAAAACAGGGAATGAATGGCCGTAGCGGTAGCCGCATCTATGGGTCTGTTGGCGATAAGAATACCCCCAAAGGCCGATACTGGATCTCCTGCCAAAGCGTCTTGATAGGCTTTTTCCAAGGTGTCACGGGTAGCCAGTCCGCAGGTATTATTGTGTTTAAGAATGGCAAATGTGGGCTTTTCGTTTTTAAATTCTTGCATCAATTGAACAGCCGCATCTACATCCAAAAGGTTATTGTACGAAAGGGCTTTTCCGTGTAGTTGTTTTAACAGCTCGTCAAGCGGCCCAAAAAACCGTCCTTGTTGATGGGGGTTTTCACCGTAGCGCAGGGTCTGGCCTTCCGATTGGCTGATTTTGAGGTAATCCGGATCTTCGTTAAAATAGGTAAAAATAGCCGTGTCATAATGGGAGGAAACGTGAAAAGCCTTGGCGGCAAATTCTTTCCGCTGTGACATGGTGGTTTCGCCTTGTTGTTGGTTTAAAAGGTTCAACAAAGCAGGGTATTCTTTTTTATGGGCGATACAGAGAACGTCCTTAAAATTTTTGGCGGCAGCGCGGATAAGGGCAATTCCTCCGATGTCTATTTTTTCGATGATTTCTTCTGGAGTACCTCCTGCCGCAACGGTATCTTCAAAGGGATATAAATCCACAATGACTAGGTCGATTTGCGGAATTTCATAGGCCGTCATTTCCTCTTGATCCCCGAGGTGTTCTTGCCGGTTGAGAATCCCGCCAAAAACTTTAGGATGCAAGGTTTTTACACGTCCACCAAGTATCGATGGATAGTCCGTCAAGTCTTCGACGGGGACTACCGGAATGCCTCTTTCTCGAATAAAGGCTTCGGTACCTCCTGTTGAGTATAGGGTCACACCTAATTGATGTAGTTTAGCAATGAGAGGTTCAAGGCCGGTTTTGTCAAAAACAGAAATTAGAGCTGCGGAGAGGGTGCGTGTATCACTCATGAATCAGGAGATATAGTTTTCGGGTATGATATTTTTGACCTTGTCGTTTACCGCTTCTAGAAAGCGCTCGTCTTCTGGGCCAAAAGGATTAATGCGGTTTGAGTCCACATCGATTTGCCCAATGTTAACTCCGGCTTTAAAGAGGGGAACCACAATTTCAGATTTTACGTCGATACTACAGGCGATATAGTTGTCTTGCGCCTGTACATCGGGAACGACAAAGTTGGCGTTAGACTCGGCGACTTGGCCACAGATTCCCTTGCCAAAGGGTATTTCGGTATGATCGGTAGGGATTCCTGAAAAGGCTTTGAGGTGGAGGGTTTTTTGTTCAAAATCTGCAAAATAAAAACCGACCCAATCGTAATGGGGCACTTCTTTTTGGAGTAGGGCGCAAACACGGTTTAGAGTGTCTTTCCAATCTCCGTTGGTGGTGGAGACCAGGTGGTCGATTGTGTTGAGAAGATGGTTAGCGTTTTCCACAGATTACTTTGCCCAAAAATATTAAAATTAGCCCGCCCCCCGAACGATAAATTTTACTTAATTTCAACAATTGATTAACCATTACAATTCAGGATGCAGCAAGCGATTAAAATTACAGGGATGACCTGCGAAGGCTGTCGAAAGGGCGTGACCGAAAAGCTGATGACCCTCCCCGGTGTTGAGCAGGTAGAGGTAAATCTTCAAAAAGGAGAAGCCAATTTGACGGGTGCGCAACAGTGGTCGGTAGAGACGATTCAACAACTACTGGGCACAAAATACCAAGTCGGTGACATGGAGCAGTCCAATCCGTTGGCTATCGAAGTAGCCCCGAGTAAGTGGCGACAACTCCTACCACTTTTTTTGATTTTTGGCTACCTGATTGCAGCCACTTTTTTCTTGCAGTACATAACCGAAGGTGAACGAAACTGGATGTTTGATTTTATGGGGCTGTTTTTTTTGGTATTTAGTTTTTTTAAATTTTTGGATTATGGAGGTTTTCCCGCTTCTTTTGCGCGTTACGACCCGATTGCCAAACACAGTAAATTTTACGCCTATAGTTATCCGTTTATCGAAACAGCCTTGGGGCTTTGCTTTTTGCTGGTTTGGCAGGTGGAGGCGGCTTTGATTTTCACATTTGCTCTTCTGTTACCCACGACAATCGGCGTGCTACAGGCGCTGATTTACAAACGCATCATCGATTGTGCATGCTTGGGAACAGCCCTTAAACTACCGATGACTGAAGCCACTTTGATCGAAAACGCCCTGATGCTCGCCATGTGTGCTTTCAGTTTGGCTACCCTTTGGTTTTAGCGTAGCCGAATACGGTGTGTGGTCGTAGCGCGAACTTCAAATATTGCTTCTGCATAAGCAGGCGGCCCAAAAGCACCCATAGCATTGTTTGAGAAACCGTATTTTTCTTTGGGGATTCCCAATACATTTTTGTCCAGTACACCGTTTTGGTTGGCATCGTGAAAAAGTTTCACCGCATAGTTGCCGTTTGGTAGGGAATCAAACCGAACAGTAACGGTTTTTGAAGTTACCGAAACAATTTTGCTAAACTCTTTCGGCCCTTGATCGGAATTGAATTGCGTTTCGTTAGCGTGCAAACGCACATAGAGATTACCCTGCATCACGTCAAACCCCTCGACGAAAATTTCAAGGCGATGCACCTCATGGATTGTTGTCCCAAGACACAGCAGCATGAGGGAGAGTAGAAGGATGTATTTTTTCATAAGCAATGGACTGGGGTAAAAATAAAAAAACCTGCTCGGAAGAGCAGGTTTTTTGATGGTGTAAAGAAAATTACATCATACCTGGCATGCCTCCGCCCATGGGTGGAGCAGCAGGAGCGTCTTCTTTGATGTCTACCAAGGCACATTCGGTGGTGAGAATCATACCAGCGACTGAGGCAGCATTTTCCAAAGCAACTCGGGTTACTTTTTTCGGATCAATGATTCCCGCGGCCAACATATCTACATAGGTGCCGTCTTTGGCATTATACCCAAAGTTATCATTCCCTTCCATAACCTTAGAAACAACAACAGAGCCCTCGCCACCAGAGTTCGCAACGATGGTTCTTAGGGGTGCTTCTACGGCATTTTGGATGATTTGAACACCGGTAGTTTCGTCGGTGGTTGCGGCTTTGATTTTTTCAAGGCCTTTTTTGGCATTGAGTAAAGCAACTCCTCCTCCGGCTACGATGCCTTCTTCGATGGCCGCGCGGGTGGCGTGCAAAGCATCATCTACGCGGTCTTTCTTTTCTTTCATTTCTACTTCAGAGGGTGCGCCGACATACAGTACAGCAACCCCACCCGATAGTTTGGCCAAACGCTCTTGTAGTTTTTCCTTGTCATAATCGGAAGTTGAAGCTTCGATTTGTGCTTTGATTTGACTAACACGGGCTTGGATGTCTTCGGGGTTTCCGTTTCCATTGACTACCGTAGTATTGTCTTTATCAATGGTTACTTTTTCGGCTGTGCCGAGCATGTCCAAAGTGACATTTTCGAGGGTCAATCCACGCTCTTCTGAGATGACACTACCTCCGGTGAGGATGGCGATATCTTCAAGCATAGCTTTTCTACGGTCACCAAAGCCTGGAGCTTTAACCGCGGCAATTTTAAGTGATCCTCGTAATTTGTTGACGACCAAAGTAGCAAGGGCTTCTCCGTCTACATCTTCGGCAATAATCAATAGGGGTTTACCCGATTGTGCAACCGGTTCGAGTACGGGCAAAAGGTCTTTCATCACCGAAATTTTCTTGTCATACAACAAGATATAAGGCATTTCAAGATCAGCCATCATTTTTTCAGAATCGGTCACAAAGTAGGGTGAAATATACCCTCGGTCAAACTGCATCCCTTCGACTACATCGACATAGGTATCGGTTCCTTTGGCTTCTTCAACCGTGATGACCCCTTCTTTACCTACTTTTTCAAAAGCTTCGGTGATCAGCGCACCAATGGTTTCGTCGTTATTGGCCGAGATACTGGCTACTTGACTGATTTTTTCAGAAGAGTTACCCACTTCTACGGCTTGTTTTTCGAGTTGGGCGACGATGGCCTCCACTGCCTTGTCGATTCCGCGTTTAAGGTCAAGCGGGTTAGCGCCGGCGGCTACGTTTTTAAGTCCTTCTTTTACGATGGCTTGTGCCAAAATGGTTGCGGTAGTAGTTCCGTCTCCGGCCAGGTCATTGGTTTTTGACGCTACTTCCTTAACCATTTGTGCACCCATATTTTCTAGGGCATCTTCGAGTTCGATTTCTTTGGCAACCGTCACCCCGTCTTTGGTCACTTGGGGGGCACCAAATGATTTGCCAATGATTACGTTACGGCCTTTGGGACCGAGTGTTACTTTTACGGCGTTGGCTAGGGCATCAACACCGCGTTTTATTCCGTCTCTTGCTTCGAGATCAAATTCTATTTTTTTTGCCATTTTATGGAATTTTTAAAAATTAAACAATTGCTAAAAGATCGCTTTCTTTCATCATAAGATAATCGACCCCATCATGCTGAAGCTCGGTACCGGCATATTTGCCATAAAGCACTTGGTCGCCAACTTTAACGGTGATCGGATTGTCTTTGGTTCCGGGGCCTACAGCGGCTACGGTTCCTTTTTGCGGTTTTTCTTTTGCTGTATCAGGAATTATAATACCTGAAGAAGTCTTGGTTTCAGCAGCCGCAGGAACTACCAGAACGCGATCTGCTAAAGGTTTGATGGTTAACTTGCTCATAATTTTAAAATTTTAACTCACTTATTCATAAACTGTGCCAAGGGGCAAATTCTGACAAATTCTAAAAAAAAAATGCCAGACTGTCAGCAGTCTGGCATAAAAGTTTTTGTTTTGGAACCTAGTTGTTGTCCTCAACAGGGACTTCAGGGATGGTCTCCGGAACTGCTTCGGGTATAGGCTGTTGCGTTGTCTCTTCTAACAAGCGTGAATCGGTTGCCCCTTGGTTGTCGTTTATTGCGACATTGGACAACAAAATCAACACCAACAAAAGCCCGGCTAAGACCCAAGTACTACGGTCCAAGAAGTCGGTTGTTTTTTGGACACCTCCCAGTTGTTGTGCTCCACCACCAAAGGAAGA
>Ga0181567_10000053_pt1 | contig 71662 bp, 74 predicted proteins | sample 101ome_14_FD_133761 | JGI IMG/M metagenome (GOLD analysis project Ga0181567, IMG submission 133761) | Coastal salt marsh microbial communities from the Groves Creek Marsh, Skidaway Island, Georgia - 101403AT metaG (megahit assembly) | ecosystem: Environmental > Aquatic > Marine > Intertidal...
ACTTTGAAATACTTATTCTCTTTCAGGCATTTCTCTAGGATGACTTTTACTGCCTCTACATTCAATCCCATGCCCTCAAGGCTAAGGGACAGCGGCACATGTAACTTTCCTATTTTTAAATCTCCACCAAAACATTTACATTGCAGTAACTATTGAGATTTTGTAATAGATCCTAATGGATGTTATTATTTGACAGGACTTGTGTGCAAATAGTGTGCAAGTGAGGAATCAAAAAAGGGACTACATTGCTGCAATCCCTTGTTATAATTGTGACCTCGGCAGGATTCAAACCTGCAACCTCTTGAGCCGTAATCAAGTGCTCTATTCAGTTAAGCTACGAGGCCTTAGCGGGTGCAAATATAATTGTTTTTTAGCAGAAGCAAAATATTGTTTTTTATCTTTTGGAAAGCCTATCTTCGTAAAAAATTAGTATTTGGACTTTCTAGCCATCGCAGTAGGTATCGCCCTGTTGATCCAAGGGGGCAATTGGTTGATGAAGTCGGCGGTTTCCCTGTCGCTTTTGTTTTCGATTCCCAAAATTGTCATCGGGATGACGGTTGTTTCTTTTGCTACCTCTGCACCCGAATTGTTGGTCAGTGTGCAATCGGCTATGGCGGGCTATCCAGATATTTCCTTGGGCAATGTAGTGGGGTCCAACATCGCCAACCTGGCGTTTGTGTTGGCGGTGACGATTATTATTTCGCCCATCGAAGTTACCCGAAGTTTTTATACCACCGATTGGCCCATGATGATTTTGGCCAGTGTGTTGTTTGGTGCATTTATCTATTTTGACGGTGTTTTAAGTGGAGGAGAAGGTGCTATTTTATTTGGTCTGTTGGTATTCTTTTTGTTTTACCTGATTCGCTTTCAAAAAGTGGCTGTGGTGGACGAAGCTCCCGAAGACGATGCCCAACTGCCTTGGCGTAAAACCCTTTTATTTTTTCTCATCGGCGGGGCGGCCCTTTGGTTAGGTTCCGAGCTGTTGATCTACGGGGCGGTGCATTTGGCGCAAAGCATGGGGGTAAGCGAGCGGGTTATCAGCATTTCCATCGTGTCCATCGGTACAAGTATTCCTGAGTTGTCGGCCTCGATTATCGCTGTGATCAATAAAGAAAAAGCCATCTCATTGGGCAATCTGCTCGGCTCTAATATTTTTAATATCATGGCGGTGCTGGGCATTACGTCCCTAATCATTCCGGTTGAGGTGGTCGATAAGGGCCTGCTCACCAACGATTTGTATTGGATGATTGGGATTTCCCTTTTGATTTTGCCCTTGGTATTTTTTCCATCCGGTCGCCGTTTAGACCGTGTAGATGGCATTATTTTATTGGTATTATACGGCCTGTTTTTATACTCTTTGTTTACCTAAAAAAAATCCCGGCCTTGGCCGGGATTCAGAAAGTCAAATTTTAAAATTTAAATTAAACATTAGCTGATTTTACGGTTTTGATAATTCGCGCCGCAATTTTGTATGGGTCACCATTCGAGGCGGGACGACGGTCTTCTAACCAGCCTTTCCAGCCTTTTTCGACGGTGAGAATTGGAATGCGTATGGATGCCCCACGGTCGGACACGCCATAGCTAAATTCGTGAATGGATTGAGTTTCGTGTTTACCAGTTAGGCGTTGCTCGTTGTATGCACCATAGACATCGATATGTTCTTTGACCACAGGTCTAAAGGCTTCACAAATAGCTTCATAAGTCGCTTTAGAACCACAGCTACGCAGGGTTTCGTTAGAGAAGTTAGCGTGCATCCCCGAACCGTTCCAGTCGGTATCGCCAAGGGGCTTGGGGTGATATTCGATGGCTAGTCCGTATTTTTCACCTAGGCGTTCTAAGATATAGCGGGCAACCCACATTTCGTCTCCAGCCTGACGCGCGCCTTTGGCAAAACATTGAAACTCCCACTGGCCAGCTGCTACCTCTGCGTTGATTCCTTCTACGTTAATTCCAGCATCCAAACACATGTCGAGGTGTTCTTCGACCATTTCACGACCGAAAGCATTTTTGGCTCCAGCCGAGCAGTAAAACTGTCCCTGTGGGGTTTGATCTTTGGGAAAGCCCAAAGGCAAGTTGGTTTCGGGATCCCATAAAAAATACTCTTGCTCAAATCCAAACCAAAAATCATCATCGTCGTCGTCGATCGTTGCACGCCCATTGCTAGGGTGGGGTGTTCCATCGGCATTGAGCACCTCTGTCATAACCAAATAGCCATTTCTACGGTCGGGATCTTGGTAGATCGCCACCGGCTTTAACAGACAGTCCGAAGAATTTCCTTCCGCTTGTCGGGTGGATGAACCGTCGAATGACCACAGGGGGCAATCTTCTAGTTTACCACTAAAATTATCAACGATTTTGGTTTTGCTTCTAAGGTTTGAAGTGGGTTGGTATCCATCCAACCAAATGTACTCTAGCTTTGACTTGCTCATGATTTAAATAATTAGTTCCGCAAATTTATTTAATTCCAAAAACAGCCATGTAATTTTGGGGGGTCAATTATGATAAATTATTAACAGATTTATGAATACCCCATTTTTTTTGGGGTCAATTTTAAAAAAACATAAAATAATGCAGTTATACCCATCAAAACGGCAAAATAGGTATCTTTGAACTTTAAATAGTCTATGATGCGACGACAAGCCACCAACCCCTATCCTACAGAACGGTTCAATATAGAACTAGAGCCCCAAAATTATTCGGCCTTGTTTGGCCAAAATGTTTTTACAACACACAAGCTTAAGCAGTACCTCAATGCGGAGGCTTTTGTACAAATCAACGAAGTGATCGAAAAAGGATCGACCATCAGCCGTGCCTTGGCCGATCAAATTGCCGTTGGTATGAAATCGTGGGCCCTCTCAAAGGGGGTGACCCATTATACCCACTGGTTTCAACCGCTAACCGGGGCCACGGCCGAAAAACACGATGCTTTTTTGGACTTTAGTCCCGAAGGAGGTGTGATCGAAAAATTTGATGCCGACCAACTTATTCAGCAGGAACCCGACGCCTCTAGTTTTCCGAGTGGGGGGATTCGCAATACCTTTGAAGCCCGAGGCTATACGGCCTGGGACCCGACTTCGCCGGCTTTTATTTTTGAAAAAACCCTTTGTATTCCTACCATTTTTGTATCCTACACGGGTGAAGCCCTCGATTTTAAAACCCCATTACTAAAATCCATCCACGCTCTCGATGCGGCTGCTACAGCAATTTGTAAGTACTTTGACAAAAGCGTTAGCAAGGTGATTCCTACCTTGGGCTGGGAGCAAGAATATTTTTTGATTGACAAACCCACCGCTGCCAGTCGTCCCGACCTACTCATGACCGGACGAACCCTTATGGGGCATGCGCCCTACAAAGGGCAACAACTCGATGATCATTATTTTGGATCAATCCCGACTCGGGTGTTGCAGTATATGAAAGAGCTCGAACACGAATGTATGCTGTTAGGTATACCCGTCAAAACCCGTCATAACGAGGTGGCTCCAAGCCAATTTGAATTGGCACCCATCTTTGAGGAAGCCAATCTGGCGGTGGACCACAACTCGCTATTGATGGATGTGATGACCAAACTCGCAGCCAAGCATCAATTCGAAATTCTTTTTCATGAAAAACCCTTTGCCGGAATCAATGGTTCGGGTAAACACAACAATTGGTCGTTGGCCACCAATACGGGAGTAAACCTGCTTAGCCCCGGAAAAACCCCCATGAGCAACCTGCAGTTTCTCACTTTTTTTATCAACACCATCAAGGCCGTGCTAAACCACGAAGCCCTCCTTCGGGCCTCGGTAGCAAGTGCCAGTAACGATCATCGATTGGGAGCCAATGAAGCCCCACCGGCGATTATTTCGGTTTTTATCGGTAAACAGCTTACCCGGGTCTTGGAGGACCTAGAACAGGTGTCTGAGGGCAAACTATCTCCCCAAGAAAAAACCGACCTCAAACTGAATGTAATTGGCAAAATCCCCTCGATTTTATTGGACAATACCGACCGTAACCGTACCTCTCCTTTTGCCTTTACAGGAAACAAATTTGAGTTTCGTGCGGTGGGTTCCAAAGCCAACTGCGCTAAACCCATGACGGCTCTCAATACCATGGTGGCCGATCAGTTGATACAGTTTAGAGACCTGGTCGAGCTATTGATACAAAAGAAAAACATGAAAAAAGACGATGCGCTCTTTAATGTTTTACGGGACGAAATCAAACACATCAAAACCATCCTTTTTGAAGGAGATGGCTATTCTGAAACCTGGGAAAAAGAGGCTGCCAAACGAGGCTTGAGCAATAATAAAACCACCCCTGATGCGCTTTCCGCTTTTATCAGCAAAGCGAGTATTACGCTTTTTGAGCGGCAAAATGTATTGACCGCCCGCGAACTAGAGGCGCGCTATACCGTTGATTTGGAAGAATACACCATGCATGTTCAAATCGAAGCACGGACCCTGGGCGACATTGCCCGTAACCATGTGATCCCTACAGCGGTGAAATATCAAAATACCTTGATTGAAAACGTACGAGGTCTTAAAGAAATTTACGGAGCACAATTTAAACCCCTGGCGGCCGAGCAAATGGCGTTGATCGAACGGATTTCTTCCCATATCGCCGAAATCAACTCGGGGGTCAACCAGATGATTGAAGCACGCAAAAAGGCCAACAGCCTGGATAGCTCCAAAGAAAAAGCCCAGCAATACCGAGAAACGGTTTTTCCCTTTTTAGACCGCATTCGCTACCATTGTGACAAACTCGAATTGTTGGTGGATGACCAGCTATGGCCCATGTCCAAATACCGGGAGTTGCTTTTTAATCTATAGAAAACTGTCCAAAAGGGGCACTCCTTTCGTGTAGATGCTTATTTTTGTGTGACAACACCTAAACCAATGACAGCTGCTAACCGCTACACGTTACGGGGCGTTTCGGCCCAAAAAGAGGATGTGCATCAAGCGATTAAACAAATCGACAAGGGACTTTTTCCCCAGGCGTTCTGTAAAATTGTTCCCGATTATTTGACCGGGTCCGATGCCCATGCCTTGGTGATGCATGCCGATGGAGCCGGAACAAAATCTTCACTGGCCTATATGTATTGGAAAGAAACCGGCGATTTGTCGGTTTGGAAAGGAATTGCCCAAGATGCGTTAATCATGAATGTGGATGACTTGCTCTGCGTAGGTGTAACCGAAAATATTTTGGTGTCGTCAACCATTGGTAGAAACAAAAACCGTATTCCTGGGGAAGTTATTGCTGCGATTATTGAAGGTACCGAAACCTTGTTGGCGCAATTGAGAAGTCAAGGCATCAGTATATACAGTACCGGAGGTGAAACAGCCGATGTGGGGGATTTGGTCAATACGATTATCGTTGACTCAACAGTTACGGCACGGATTCGTCGCGACCAAGTGATCGACAACGCCAATATCCGTCCGGGCGATGTTATCGTTGGTTTGGCCTCATCGGGTCAGGCTACCTATGAAGATCAATACAATGCCGGTATGGGCAGTAATGGACTGACCTCTGCACGGCATGACGTTTTTGCGCATTATTTGGCGGAAAAATACCCCGAAAGTTTCGATGCCTCGGTACCCGAGTCTTTGGTGTATTCCGGTTCTCGTCAACTCACAGAAACCCTCGATGACATCCCCCTGGATATTGGGAAAATGGTATTGTCACCTACACGAACGTATGCGCCGGTAGTCAAAAAAATACTGGAGCAATTTCGGCCTGACCAAATTCATGGTATGGTTCACTGCTCTGGTGGCGCCCAAACCAAAATCTTGCATTTTGTCGATCGACTGCATATCATCAAAGACCAACTCCTACCGATTCCTCCCTTGTTTAAATTGATTCAAGCCGAGTCTCAGACCAACCCCAAAGAAATGTATCAGGTGTTTAATATGGGACACCGATTGGAGTTTTATGTGTCTCCAGAATGTGCCCAAACCATTGTGGATATTTCCAAAAGCTTTAATATCGACGCGCAAATTATCGGTCGGGTAGAAGCCTCAGACAAAAAGCGACTGACCATCGATGGAGAACTTGGAGTTTTTAAATACGAATAAATGAATAGGTTCAAACATATATTTGTTGTCGGTGTGGTAAGTCTTATTACTCACTCTGCAATAGCTCAAGAAGGGGAAGACCTTTTTGCGGCCCTCGAAACCACGACCGAAGCACCGGAACTGCTTCCCGACCAAATGTTAATTACCCAAAAACTACTCTGGGGTGAACGTGGTTTACTACGTGTCGCAGGGATTGCCAAACTCAACAAAGACCAACGCGAATGGGAACTCAAACTCCGGCGCAAACTCCTGGTGGCTCACCAAGTAATTGGGTATGTGACTTTAGCCGGGATGATTGCGCAGGGAATCATCGGCAGTCAGCTTTACAATGGAAATTACCGTTTGTATGAAACCCATGAAAACTTGGGGAAGGCCGTGACCGCTTCCTATTTTACCGGCGCAGGATTGTCTTTATTTTCCCCACCTCCATTAATCAATAAAAAAGTAAAAGGATGGTCGAGCATGAAAGCCCATAAGGTATTGGCGACCGTGCATTTATCGGCTATGATAGCGACCAATGTCCTTGCCGAAGAAGATAAAAAACTCCACCGTGCAGCGGCCTATACGGCATTCGGGAGCTATGCAGCGGCGATGATTGTTTTAAAATTTTAAGGATGAAAAAAGGGTTATTTCTTTTCCTTCTTTTGGGATCCACGCTGGCTGTAGGCCAACAAACCCCTTGGCTTATGGACGGACAGAGGTCATCTGTGACCTACAAGGCCGTTCATCCCCTGCACAAATGGTCGGGGACCAATGCCCAACTCAAAGGGTTGGCCTATCCAGACGAACAAACACAGAACCTCGGTCGATTTGCCATTGTTGGTGAGGTGCGCGATTTTGACAGTCAAAACAGCAACCGGGATGCGCATGCGTTAGAAGTGTTAGAGGTCTTGGATTTTCCACAAGTAAAATTTTATTGTGAAAAGATCAACCACCAAGAAACCACTGGAGTATTAGATGGAGTAGTAGAGTTTCACGGAGTGAAAATTCAAAAAACAATTGAAACACAAATCGAAGATACACAGGAATATGTCCGCCTTCAAGGGGAGTTTCAAATCAAGGCGTCTGATTTTCTAATCGATTTACCCTCCTTTATGCTCGCCAAAATCGATGATGAAATCCGTATTCTTTTTGACGTAAGATTTAATAAAGCTAAAGAATAGACTATTTTTGTAGCGATGGCAATGATAGACAAATTACAACTTGTAAGACAACGCTTTGATGAGGTCAACGACCTGATTATCCAGCCCGATGTAATCGCAGACCAAAAGCGCTATATCGCGCTTAATCGGGAATACAAAGACCTAAAAGTGATTGTGGACAAGGCGACCCAATACCAATCGCTGTTGGACAACCTTAGCGAAGCCGAACTTTTGTTAAAAGACAACAGCGATGCAGAAATGGTCGAAATGGCCAAAATACAACTCGAAGAAGCTCAACTGGCTTTGCCCACCGTGGAAGAGGAAATCAAGATGTTGTTGATTCCCAAAGACCCCGAAGATGCCAAAAACGTGGTGGTCGAAATTCGCGCGGGAACTGGAGGAGACGAGGCGAGTATATTTGCAGGAGATCTCTACCGGATGTACACCAAATACTGCCAAGACAAGGGCTGGTCGACCAGCTTGGTCGATGCCAGTGAAGGAACTGCTGGTGGGTTTAAAGAAATTATATTTGAAGTCAATGGCGAGGAGGTCTATGGCACCCTTAAATACGAATCAGGGGTTCACCGTGTACAACGGGTACCACAAACCGAAACCCAAGGCCGGGTTCATACCTCGGCAGCAACGGTCATGGTGCTTCCCGAAGCCGAAGAGTTCGACGTTGAAATCAATATGAACGATGTACGTGTCGATTATTTTTGCTCCTCCGGGCCCGGTGGTCAGTCGGTCAACACGACCTACTCGGCCGTACGACTCACCCACGAACCCACGGGTATTGTGGCCCAATGCCAAGACCAAAAGTCCCAGCACAAAAACAAAGACAAGGCCCTAAAAGTTTTACGCTCACGCTTGTATGAATTGGAATTGAGTAAAAAATTGGCTGCCGATTCGGAAAAGCGAAACGAATTGGTATCCTCTGGCGACCGTTCGGCCAAAATACGTACCTATAATTATCCACAGGGCCGGGTAACCGATCACCGTATCGGATTGACCTTGTATGACTTGCAAAATATAATCAATGGTGATATCGACAAATTGGTCGAAGAGCTTAAGCTCTACCAAAATACCCAAAAACTAAAAGAAGCAGGAGAGGTTTTATGACAACCCAAGCACTTGTTGATCAAATTCTAAAAAAGCGCTCTTTTTTATGTGTGGGTTTGGATGTGGATGTGGAGAAAATGCCCGCCCAAGTTCGAGAAGGGAATGACCCCATTTTCACTTTTTGCAAGGCCATAATTGATGCAACTGCCCCTTACTGTGTGGCGTATAAACCCAATATTGCTTTTTTTGAAGCCTACGGATTAGAAGGATGGAAGGCCCTAGAGCGGGTAATTGACTACCTCAACACCCACTATCCGACACTCTACACCATCGCCGATGCCAAACGAGGGGATATTGGCAATACCGCAACCCGTTATGCTAAGGCTTTTTTTGACCAACTGGCCTTTGATGCATTGACAGTAGCCCCTTATATGGGTCGTGATTCGGTAGAACCTTTTCTGGCATTTGAGCAGCACCATACGATTTTATTAGCGTTGACCTCAAATCCTGGTGCAGCTGATTTTCAATACATACAACAAGACGGACAACCGCTGTATCAAAAAGTAATCGAACAATCACAGGCTTGGCAGGGCAGTGATCGACTGATGTATGTCGTAGGTGCTACAAAAGCCGATGCGTTGGTAAAAATTCGCCAATGGGTTCCCGATACATTTCTGTTGGTACCCGGTGTTGGTGCCCAAGGCGGGAGTTTGGATGAGGTTGCTCATTATGGATTAAATGACCGGTGTGGGCTTTTGGTCAACGCCTCACGTGCGATTATATATGCCTCGGATCAGGAAGACTTCGCTCAAGCCGCAGCGCAGGCTGCACAAGAGTTGCAAAAGCAAATGGCGGACTGGCTTGTAAAAAAGAACCTGGTCTAATGCTGTATTACTCCCTTCACACACAAGCTAAAGAAGCGCCTTGGATCACCTTTATCCATGGAGCAGGGGGGAGTTCAACCATTTGGTATAAGCAGATTCGTTTTTTTTCAAAGCACTTTAATTTGCTATTAATCGACCTACGGGGCCACGGAAAATCAAAGCCCCATTTGGGAACCAAGGCCCTAAAAAAATACACCTTTAGTTCCATCACCAAAGACGTACTGGAAGTTTTGGATTATGAAAAAATCAAAAAGTCTCATTTTGTAGGTATATCATTGGGGACGATTATTATTCGTCAATTGGCCGAATGGCATCCCGAGCGCATCCAGAGTATGGTAATGGGAGGGGCTATTTTAAAATTTAATGTCCGTTCGCGCATTTTGATGCATTGTGGCAATTGGACCAAATCCATCCTTCCTTATATGTGGATTTACAAGCTATTTGCCTTTATCATTATGCCCAATAAAAACCATAAGGAGTCCCGATTATTGTTTATCAACGAAGCCAAAAAATTGTATCAAAAAGAATTTATCCGATGGTACAAACTCACCGCTGAAGTTTTACCCTTGCTACGCTTTTTTAGGCAGGTCGATATTCCCATTCCTACTCTGTACATCATGGGCGCCGAAGATTATATGTTTTTACCGGCAGTGGAGAAGGTAGCCAGTAGTCACAACAGCGCCCAACTAAGGGTGTTGCCCAAATGTGGCCATGTGGTTAACGTTGAAAAGCCTGAGCTGTTTAACGCTGAAATGCTTCAATTTTTACACCAAAAGCACTAGTCTTTTAGTGTATACCCGGTTGCTTGATGGTGCTGTTTTCCTTTGTTTTGGCTTCGTCCACCATGGCTTTTACCTGTTGCAATAGCATTTTGGCATCATAGATTACTCCTTTGCTAATGGTATATTTCACACCACCCACACGAACCACTTCATTGTTTTCGTTGAGCTTAATCGCACCGGTGCCGTAAAGCACCTTTAGATTTTCTAAGGGGTTTTCTTCTACCAATACTAAGTCAGCAATTTTACCCACAGCCACTGTCCCAATTTGGTCGTCCATGCCCAAGGCTTCGGCCCCGTTGAGGGTGGCTGAACGGATGACTTCTAATGGGTGAAAACCGGCTTCACGCAGCAGTTCTAATTCACGGACATAGGCAAAGCCATAAAGCTGGAAGATAAAACCAGAATCTGAGCCTGTAGTCACTCGGCCTCCACGGTTTTTATATTCGTTGATAAAGGTCATCCATAGCTTAAAATTGTTTTTCCAAGCGACTTCTTGCTCGGTACCCCAATAGTGCCAGTAGGAACCATGTGAAATCATACTGGGTTGATAAAACCGCCATAAGGAGGGCAGGGTGTAGTCTTCATGCCACTCGGCTCTCCGTGCCCGATGTAGGTCACGACTGGCTTCGTAGATGTTAAAGGTAGGGTCTAGGGTAAAATCGAGTTCCAAAAGCTCGTTCATCACCGCATTCCAATGGTCCGAATAGGGAGGAGCGGCTTGTGCCCAAAGCTTACCGGCCTCTTCAAAACGATGTTGTTCGTTTTGGTAGTTGTAGTCTAGCGGATAATGCTGAACGGTTCGGTCTTCAAACAAGGCTTCGGGGAGACCATACCAATGTTCCATTGAGGTTAGTCCTGCCCGTGCCGAGTGTAAGACATTCCAACGGGCGACACTCAATTGGGCATGGTGACAGGCCGATCCCAGGCCTAGTTTTTTGTTTTCATCCAGGGCGGCTGTCATGATTTCGGGCTCTGCTCCAAAAAACTTGATACCATCCGCTCCTTTTTTGGCATTATTGCGTACCCATTCACGTGCTTGCTCGGGGGTGTTTACTTCTTTTTTGCCTTGGCCAAATCCTGTGTAGGCAAAAATACGGGGTGCGACAATTTCATTTTTTTCGCTTCTTCTTTTTAGGTCTAAGGTGTAGTCAACTCCACGTCCGCTGGGTTCACGGACAGTCGTGACCCCGTGGGCCAACCAAAGTTTAAAAACATAGTCCCAATCTGCACCTTGGGCACCCCCACCGATATGGCCATGCATATCGATAAAACCGGGTAATAAATACATGCCCGTAGCATCGATTTCTTTTCCTCCACTTTTTAGGGCGGGTCTTCTTTCTTCATTAATCGGTACGCCGGGATAACCGACCACTTGTACTTTTGTGATTTTGTCCCCTTCGATGACCACATCTATGGGGCCCTGTGGCGGCGCACCATTTCCGTTAATCAAGGTGACTCCTCGAATGATGAGCTGGTTAAATGGGCCAGAGGCCGCCGGATTGTCTTGGCTGTAGAGCACAGTCCAAATACAGCTGATTAGGGCTAAGGTAAAACATCGCGTACGCATAGATTTTATTTTTAATAAATATATAAAAAAACCCCTGACAACGTCAGGGGTAAAAACAAACAATCAAGATGAATTCTATCGTGCAATTCTAAAAGGCATAGATGGCTGCTAAAACGAAAGAAGACAAATTTTTGGTGGGGGTCAACCCTTGACCCACAAACAGGGATTCGGAGGCACTATCGATTCGTATTTCGGGTTTGAGCAGAAAGTTTCCTTTGCTGTAGTTGCCCGTGAGGGTAAGTGCGGTGTTGTCGGTATTCGGACTGTCAAATACATACTGATCATCGGCAAAGGCCTCGAACCTGAGCCCAATCGAAAATGTTTCACTTGTTTGGTATTGGGGATAAAGCGCTATCCCCGCAAAGCCACTATTTTCTCCACTATCGTAGGAAGAAGCATTGATCCCCAGATAGAAATTGTCGGTAAGGGATAGCCCACCGGTATAATCGATTTGAAATTGCCCCATGCCCGATAATAGGTTGATATATTGCCCATAAAATCCGACTTGTAAACCGAGCAAGTATTCATCGGTTGGATTGAATTCGGTGAGATCGGTCGGATTGAAAACTCCCAACATCAAGGACCAATCGTCATTTAGGGTAAAATCAGCTTTAATGCCTGTATGCGAAAAAGGGCCATAGGAAAATAAATAGGAAGTGGAATAGTTGAAATTGGCCACCGGAGAAATGACCTCATACCCCAAAAAGGTATTGAAATTCCCGAGGGTTAAGGTCGTATGTTCACCCACCATAAAATAGGCATACAATTGGTTGACTATGGGGTTAGATCCCAAGGTTGACCCAAAGACAGCATCGTTCCCCCGCGGGCCAAACACCAAATCTGCTACAAAGCCTGAACGTGCCCCCTCGTGACTCACAATTAGGTTGGCCATGCCTAAGGCAAAACCCGGGCTATTGGCAAAGGAAGAAGCCGGGGCTTGGCGTTGATCTTTTGAAAAATTATACCTAAAATACGTGTCAACACTACCGGAGAGGGTAAAAGTAGGTAAGGTTTTTTCTTCTGTTGCTTCTTGTGCAATACCCAAGGATAAAGACAAGAGAAGTCCTGTAAGCAATAGATGCTTAGTCAATAATTTCATCGTCAAAAAATTTAAAGTTAGTTAATCGTTATACGCTAATGTTGATTGAGTCTAAAGTCCGCATAGGCATCCATACCGTGTTCGGCCAGATCAAGTCCTTTGATTTCTTCTTCTCTACTTACGCGGATACCCATTACTGCTTTGATGGCAAACAGTAAAATACCAGAAGAAACCACACAAAATGCCCCGATAATGCCCACGCCAGCGAGTTGAACCAGGAACTGTGTCCATCCGGCCATCGCTCCAAAAATTCCCACGGCCAGTGTACCCCAAATACCACAAATGAGGTGAACCGCCACAGCACCTACCGGGTCGTCTAATTTAAGGCGGTCAATGAGGGCTACGCCCAAAACGATAATGATCCCGGCTATACTTCCTATAAGTATGGCATCGGTTGGACTCATTTGGTCAGCCCCGGCGGTGATGCCGACCAACCCACCCAAGATACCGTTCATAAACATGGTTAAGTCATAATTTTTATATAATAATGTTGAAAATATTGCGGCTGACACTCCACCTGCTGCCGCGGCCAATGAGGTGGTGACCAAGGTTAGGGAGGTCAATGCAGGGTCTGCCGATAATACCGAACCACCATTAAAACCAAACCAGCCCAACCATAGAATTAAGACACCTGCAGCAGCCAGGGGTATGTTATGCCCCAACAGCGCTTTGGGTTTGCCTTGTTCGTCAAATTTACCGACGCGTGCGCCCAAGACATAGATAGCAATCAAGGCGGCCCAACCACCGACCGAATGTACCAAGGTGGAGCCCGCAAAGTCATAGAAACCCCAACGGTCCAAAAAGCCACCGCCCCATTTCCATGATCCGACGATAGGATAAACCAGCCCTACATAGATCAGGGAGAAAAACATAAAACTCGAAAGTTTGATCCGTTCTGCGACTGCTCCAGAAACTATGGTTGCTGCTGTAGCTGCAAACATCCCTTGAAATAGAAAATCGGTCCACCAGGTGTATCCTCCATCGGCATAGCCAAATTCCATACCCCCTTCGGGAGCGGTTATTCCAAACCCAGCAAATTTTAATACTCCGTTTGCCCCTTCTTCAAAGCCCGGATACATGAGGTTAAATCCTCCAAGGCAATATACTAGAAGACCCATGGTGATGATAAAAAAGTTTTTAAATAAAATATTAATGGTGTTTTTTTGACGGGTAAGCCCAATTTCTAAAAATGAAAAACCAAGGTGCATAATAAAGACCAAGGCGGTGCAGATCATCATCCAAACATTATTTATTGTCAGTAGCGTAGTCTCCATAATAGATTAGTTTAATGATTTGCTTCCTTTTTCACCCGTGCGAATGCGGTAGGCCTCTTCAATATTGGAAATAAAAATTTTCCCATCTCCTACACGATCTGTGGCGGCCGATGACAAAATGGCCTTTACCGTGCGGTCCAAAAATTCATCTGAAACGACAATCGATAAAAAACGTCGTTGAATTTCGGAGGTACTGTAGGATATGCCTCGATAGACGTGCCCCTGCTGTTCGTTGCCCACCCCGGTTACATCCCAGTAGCTAAAAAAGTTAACTTCAACCTGATGCAAGGCCGCTTTGACTTCATCAAATTTTGATTTTCTAATAATTGCTTCTACTTTTTTCATTAGTTAAATATTTGCCACAAAATTACATTATACAAAATGACCCCCTATTTTTTAGGGGGTATTTGTTTAATAATTATTACATAAATAAAATATACCTCTAAAAAATAGGGGTACAATCAAAAATATAATGAAAAATTATAAATTTTATTAAAAACGCGTCTTAGTCAACCAAAAGCCTAAGAATAAGAATAGCATACCTAGAAGCAGACTGGCCAGGCTATAAAGTAGTAGTGTAGTAAAGGATTGGGCATTGATAAGCTGATAATTGTCGTTCATAAACGTTGAAAAGGTGGTCAAGCCCCCACAAAACCCTACCAACAAGAGCAAAGTGCCCTCGGTCTTTAGGGTGCCGGAATGTAAAAGCCACCCCCCCAATAATCCAAAAAGAAAGCATCCCAAGAGATTGGCCGTAAAGGTGGCCCATGGAAAACCATTTGTCGTTGGGTTGATGAGTTGGCCAAGGGCAAAACGGAGTAAACTACCTAAGCCCCCTCCAACAAAAATTAATATCCATTGTTTCCACATATAATATTGTTTTAGCCTTGGGTAACAAATTTGATGACAAACAAGGTGATTAAGAGTAAGGCGAAGACCAAAAGGATTTTGTAGCTGCCCTTAAAGTATTGACGGTTTTTTCTTTTGTCTTTTTGATAAGACCATAGCATGATCATGACAAAACTGATCAAAAAGAAAAGGGCAAAATAAAGTTGACCGGTACTAAACATCTGCTGTTTTATTCAAAATTAGCCAATATTATGCAGACAGGATTCAAAAACCATGGAGCTTTTGACAGCTCGGCGATTAATTCCTATTTTGCTGGTCTAAAATAGAGTTGTAAACCATGATTAAAAAAGAAATCAAGGCCGTTCAAGAATTTCATGAAGCTTTTGGGCTTGACATTCGTCAGCAACCCACGGTAGCCCTGGATAAAAAAGTCATTGAATTGCGGTATAAGCTGATGCAAGAAGAAAACGAAGAGTACCTTGAGGCAGCGCAAGCCGGTGACCTTGTCGAGGTGGCCGATGCATTGGGTGATATGCTGTACATTTTATGTGGAACGATCATCAGCCACGGTTTTCAAGAGAAAATCGAGGCAGTGTTTGATGAAATCCAACGCAGTAATATGAGTAAACTGGGCAAAGACGGCAAACCCATATACCGAGAAGATGGCAAGGTGATGAAAGGTCCGGGATATTTTAAACCCAATATAGCCGCGCTTTTAGACTAGCGAACGGCATAGCGCCAACCGTAGGGATCATCTTGGGTATTGTATTGAATACCCAACAGAGTTTCTTTGAGCGTGGTCGCATAGGCATTTTCGATGGTTTCTAGGGGGTAGTTTTTCCCTTGATACCCAAATCCACTTATGGGGCTTACGACCACGGCGGTTCCACAACCAAAGATCTCTTTAAGCGTTCCGGCTTGATGTGCTTTGATGATTTCGGCGACTTCTACCGGACGAATTTCCACCGACATCCCTTTGGATTTAGCCACCTCGATGATGCTTTTGCGGGTAACCCCGTCCAGGATACTATCGTTGACCGGAGCAGTGATGAGTGTGTCTTTGATTCTAAAAAAGACATTCATCGTACCGGCTTCTTCCAAATATTGGTGCGAGGAAGCATCGGTCCAAATGATTTGTTGAAAGCCTTCTTTTTGGGCCAATGAGGTAGGATAAAATTGCGCACCGTAGTTTCCGGCTGCTTTGGCATAGCCCACTCCTCCGGGTGCCGCTCGGCTGTAACGGTCTTCGATTTTGACCCGTACCTCTCCCGAATAATAAGATTTGACAGGCGCACAGATGATTATAAATTTATACCGACCACCTGGGGAGGCCTGAACGCCTGCTGTGCTGGCAAAAACAAAAGGTCGAACATACAATGAGTTGCCCACCCCTTTTTGAATCCATTCGGCATCCAATTTTAATAATGCATTGAGTCCATCAAAAAAATACGCTTCGGGGAATTCAGGAATATGAAGTCTTACGGAAGATTTATTGATTCTTCTAAAATTTTCATCCGGGCGAAACAACCACACTTGACCTTGCTCATCTTTATAGGCTTTCATGCCTTCAAACACCGCCTGACCATAATGCAAAACACTCGAAGACGGATCCATGCTCAAAGGGCCATAGGGAACAATTTCGGGAGTTTGCCATGCACCATCCACAAAGTCACAAACAAACATATGGTCTGTAAAAGTCGTTCCAAATGGGAGTTGGTTAAAGTCGACCCCCTCCCGTTTTGATTGTGCTGCTTTGATGATTTTCATACACCTGTATTTCTTATCAAATGTAGTTTTTTTTAAAAAGTAACCCCCAATTTTTTAGGCAATATTTTTACCGAATCTATTCCGTAATTTTATGCCCATATTTAGGCTTTTATGGACAAAAAATTGATCATTACCGCAGATGGTTCGCCGAGCTTTCATATAGCGGCTTTAAAGGAAACGTACCATTCACGTCATGGTGCACGCACGGAATCTCAATATGTCTATATCGACCAGGGTTTGCACCATTGGTTACAACACCATAAAAACCCAAAGCAGTGCCGTATTTTTGAAATGGGCTTAGGCACAGGAATCAATACACTTTTGACTTTCGAGGCCCAGCTACACACCTCTTGCTCCCTAGTCTATCACACCCTGGAAAAATATCCACTTACTGCCGATGAAATTGAAGCGATTCCCATGGAGGGATTGACAAGCTCTCCAGCCGCTCGTCAGTTTTTTAAGGACCTACATCAACTTGACTGGGGACTTGCTCAGCAGCTATTTTCGGGTTTTGAAGTTCAAAAAATTCAAGCTGACCTTTTTGAATGGGTATTCGAAAATGGATACGATTTAATTTACTACGATGCGTTTGGAGCCCATGCCCAACCCGAACTTTGGACCGAAGCAGCCCTAAAACCTGTTTGTGAGGCCCTGGCTCCAGGCGGAATATGGGTCAGTTATTGTGCCAAAGGGAGTGTGCGTAGGGCATTGACTGCACTGGGGCTACACGTCGAGCGATTACCCGGTCCTCCGGGAAAACGAGAAATGCTCCGTGCGACTAAGCCAGAATAGCTTACTTTTGTCAAAAAGCGATGAAAATTCTGATTACAGGAGCCACCGGCTTGATCGGGAAAGTATTGGTCGATCAATTATTGACGCAAAACCATAGCATCCATTACCTGACCACCCAAAAAAAAATTAATAAAGCGGTCAATCCCAAGGGGTTTTATTGGAATCCTGCCCTTGGTGAAATAGACGAAACGGCCTTTGAAGGCGTTGAAGCCATTATCCACCTGGCTGGAGCAACGATTGCAAAACCCTGGACCCCATCCTATCGAAAAGAAATTTTAACCAGCCGCATATTGACCGCCCAATTGCTTGAACAAACCTTAAAAAAACGCAAGCAAAAGTTAGCAGTATTTATCGGTGCCTCAGCAACGGGTATTTATCCCTCGTCCTTTACAGCTGAGTATCATGAAAATGTCCAAGCGGATGGGGATGATTTTTTGGGTACCGTCGTTCAGCAGTGGGAAGCTGCCGCAGATCCCCTTAAAAGTCATGCGACGCGATGGGTGCTTTTTAGAATAGGTTTGGTATTGTCCAACAAGGGAGGTGTATTGCCCACTATGGCCTTGCCCATTCGGTGGGGAATTGGTGGGCCTTTGGGCTCCGGTAATCAATGGCAATCGTGGATTCATATTGAAGATTTGTGTGCGCTATTTATTTCAGCCCTTAATGCACCCTTTACCGGCATTTACAATGCTGTGGCTCCGGAAGCTGTCACACAGAAAAAGCTGCTCAAAACCCTGGCCCAACAATTACACCGGCCTTTGTTTTTTCCGTCTGTGCCTGCTTTTGTACTCAAGATGATTTTGGGTGCCCGCAGTAGCTTAGTTCTCAATAGTCAAAAGGTCGTATCTGCTCGATTGCCCTCCACGGGTTTTCAATTTACCTACCCCAACATTCAATCCGCCCTACGACAACTCTATGAATAGGTGACATTTTGACAATATTTATTTTTTGGCAATACTTTTGCTAAACATTAAAAAAAACAATTAGCATGGCGACTAAAAAACAACCGGAAAAACCCACCAAAACCAAGGCGGCGACCTCCAAAACCAGTGCTGCCAAAAAACATAAGGAGGCCATGGATAAGCTAGAAGCTTCGTTGGCGGTCGAAAAAGAAAAATTTCTGCGCCTTTTTGCCGAATTTGAAAACTATAAAAAAAGAACTGCCAAAGAACGTATCGATCTCTTTAAAACAGCGGGTCAAGAGATAATGGGAGCATTGATTCCTGTATTGGATGATTTTGAACGGGCTAGTGCCCGATGGGATCAAAAAACACCACCGGCCGAAATCAAAGGATTTATGTTGATTAAGAATAAATTCTTTAGTGTGCTTCAAAACAACGGGCTAAAACAAACAGAAACCGCCATTGGCTCACCCTTTGATGCCGAAATTCAAGAGGCAATCTCGATGCTTCCTGTTCCTGATGAGGCACAAAAAGGGAAAATCATCGATGTAGTCGAAAAGGGCTATCAGCTGGGGGATAAGATTGTACGGTTTCCAAAAGTAGTGGTAGGACAATAAACCGATGAAAGAAGATTTTTACGATATATTAGGGGTATCCAAACAGGCTTCGGAGGCTGAAATCAAAAAAGCCTACCGAAAAAAAGCCATTCAGTACCACCCGGACAAAAACCCAGGCGATCAGACTGCAGAGGCCAACTTTAAGAAGGCGGCAGTGGCTTACGAAGTTCTTAGTGACTCAAAAAAACGCGCTCAATACGACCAATACGGTCACGCCGCTTTTGAAGGTGGTGGCTTTGGCGGCGGCGGAATGAATATGGAAGACATATTCAGTCAATTTGGCGATATATTTGGCAGTGCTTTTGGTGGTGGATTTGGCGGATTTGGCCAAGCCAGTCGAAGAGCCAAAGGCAGTGATCTTCGTATCCGTGTCACCCTCAATTTGGATGAAATTGTCAATGGGGTGGAAAAGAAAATTAAGGTCAAGCGTAAAGTACAGGCCCCGGGCATTCAATACACCAACTGTAACAGTTGCCAAGGAACCGGCCAGGTGATGCGGGTGACCAATACCATATTAGGACGTATGCAAACCGCAGCTCCCTGTAGTGCATGTGGTGGGTCGGGAAAAACAATAGCCAATCGTCCCGCTGGAGCCGATGCAAATGGTATGATTACAGAAGATGAAACGGTGAGTATCAAAATTCCCGCTGGTGTCGAAGAAGGAATGCAGCTCAAGGTTGGAGGAAAAGGCAATGCCGCTATCGGTAATGGAGTTTCTGGTGATTTACTCGTACTAATTCAAGAAGAAGCTCATCCTAAATTTATCCGCGAAGGCAGGCACCTTCATTACGACCTTTATATAAGTATCGCAGAAGCCGCTTTGGGGGTTTCTAAAGAAATTGAAATGGTGTCGGGCAAGGTACGTATCAAATTAGAACCCGGTATTCAATCAGGTAAAACACTTCGTTTACGGGCCAAAGGAATTCCAGACATCAATGGATATTCCAAAGGTGATTTGTTGGTACATGTCAATGTGTGGACCCCAAAAACGCTCACAAGAGAACAAAAAAACTTTTTTCAATCCATGCTCGGAGACAGCCATTTTGAGCCGAATCCGTCCCAATCGGAAAAATCCTTTTTTGAAAAAGTAAAAGATATGTTTGCTTAAATTATTTTGATTTAAAAAAAAAGTATTACATTTGAATCAACACTACATTTAGTGTTATTTTTCTTTTTCATAGCAATTTTTTCCCATCCTTACTTCGTAAGGGTGGGTTTTGTTTTTTATACTATCTTCGTAAGTATAAAATAATTGTTCATAGATGCGTGAAATTTTGAACCATCAATTTCGAATTGGAGATTCTATCATGCTGACTCCCAAGACGATACTTATAACCATTTTGGTTTTTTTTGCCACTTGGTTGATCCTTAAGATTTTTAAGCGTTTGGTTCAGCGGACCTTGGCCGAAGAGGCAAAACTCAAATTCACTGGGATCTTCACCTTTGTCAACTATTTTGTATATCTCGTTGTACTACTGATCACTTTTGACACCGTGGGTATCGAGCTCACTGCTATTTTTGCTGCTTCTGCTGCTTTGTTAGTGGGTGTTGGTTTGGCCCTTCAAACCTTTATACAAGATATTATTTCCGGAATTTTTATTATCGCTGACCAGTCGGTACATGTGGGAGATATTATTCAAGTGGATGGACAAGTAGGCCGAGTAGAAAACATCAAATTACGCACCACGCGTGCTGTCAATAGGGACAACAAGGTGTTGATTATTCCCAATCATAAATTCCTAACTTCCATATTGTACAACTGGACGGAGAACGGCTCGCTTACACGGGAATCTATTGTTTTGGGCGTAGCCTACACAACCGACTTGGATTTGGCTAAAAAATGTATGATCGATGCGGCGACTGCCCATAAAAAAGTATTGAAATCACCACCACCATTTGTGTTGCTTAATGAATTTGCTGACTCAGCTATAGAGCTAAACCTTATGTTTTCTATGAACCGAAGTTTCGAATCCAATTTGGTCAAAAGTGATATCCGCTATGATATCATCAAACGTTTTCGCGAAGCGTCTATAGAAATACCTTTCCCACAACGCGTAGTCACCCTAAATAAATAGGACACTCGATGGCGCATATCTTACTTATCGAAGACGAAGAGCCTATCCGGCGGGTGATGAAACGCATTTTGGCGGATGAAAATAAGGACTATACCGTCGAGGAGGCCGTTGATGGAAAACAAGGGCTGGTAATGATCAAAGCCCATAATTACGACTTGATACTTTGTGATATTAAGATGCCCAATAAGGATGGCATAGAGGTTTTACAGGCTGCCAAAAAAGCCGGTAAAAACATTCCTTTTATCATGCTTACTGGTCACGGTAATGTTGAAACTGCTGTAGAAGCGATGAAACTTGGCGCCTATGATTTTATTCCTAAACCACCGGACTTAAACCGCCTAGTCACAGCTGTTCGTCATGCGGTAGAGACTAAGAATTTAGTTTCGGAAAATAAGGCCCTTAAAAAAGTTATCGCCAAAAAATACACGATGATTGGAGCTTCAAAAGCCATACAGGATATACAAGATTTAATCGAAAAAATTGCCCCTACAGATGCGCGCGTATTGATTACCGGAGCCAATGGTACGGGTAAAGAATTAGTGGCCCATAATTTGCATCAAAAAAGCCACCGACACAAAGCACCCTTTGTAGAAGTAAATTGCGCGGCAATCCCCTCAGAACTTATTGAAAGTGAGTTATTTGGACATTTAAAAGGTTCCTTTACTTCGGCGGTCAAAGACCGTCCCGGAAAATTTGAAGCTGCCAACGGAGGCACCCTGTTTCTGGACGAAATTGCTGACATGAGTTTGGCGGCACAGGCCAAGGTTTTACGGGCTCTTCAAGAGCAAAAAGTCCAACGTGTTGGGAGTGATAAAGACATTTCGGTGGAGGTACGGGTCATTGCTGCGACCAACAAGGATTTGGAAAAAGAAATTAAAGAAGGGCGTTTTCGGGAAGATTTATACCATCGTATTGCGGTCATCAACATCGATGTTCCACCACTGTCCAAGCGAAAAGCGGATATTCCTATTCTGGCAACCCATTTTATGAAAAATCTGGCCGAAGAACAGAGTATGGAAGTGAAGGCTTTTGATTCCCAAGCCATGGAAAAACTCAAGGAATATCCCTGGAGCGGCAATGTGCGTGAATTGCGCAATGTTGTTGAACGACTCATGATTTTGGGCGATAATCCTATTACGGTGGACAACATCAAACAATTTGCCCCTAAATAACCCTTTTACCACCCAAACAAACGCGACTATGAGACATAAGATTTTCTTTTTGATTGGCCTTTTTTGCCTTTTGCCCTTGCAGGCCCAAGAACCTGTGGTATCCAATCAGATCCGAGCCATCTATGATACGGCACTGCAAGACGGAAGAGCCTATCCTTGGTTAGAGCATTTGTCGCAACAAATCGGTAGCCGCTTGTCTGGGTCTTTGGGTGCCGAACGCGCTGTGAGCTGGGGTGAAGAAGAACTCAAGTCCCTGGGTTTGGACCGGGTATTTTTGCAACCGGTGATGGTACCCAAGTGGGTGCGTGGCAATTTTGAATACGCCAACATAGAAACTAGCCCCGGTAATACCATCAACGTCCCGGTTTGTGCATTAGGCGGTTCCATAGCAACACCTTCGGCCGGAATTAGAGCACAGGTCGTTGAGGTCCAAAATTTTGAAGAACTTGCCGCCCTAGGCACCGAAAATATAAAAGGGAAATTTGTGTTTTACAATCGTCCCATGGAAGCCCAGCTAATCAACACTTTTCAGGCCTATTCACGGGCCGTGGATCAACGTTCTCGGGGGGCCGAAGAAGCTGCCCGATACGGTGCAGTAGGCGTGATTGTCCGTTCGATGAACCTTAAACTTGACGATTATCCCCATACCGGAGCGATGCGCTATGGCGATTTACCTCTAAAAGACCGTATTCCTGCAGCCGCTATCAGTACTAACGGTGCAGAACTCTTGAGTTCGATGCTAAAGCTCAATCCAAGCCTTCGTTTTTTCCTAAAGCAAAATTGTAAAAATTACCCCGATGTCTTATCCTACAATGTGGTGGGTGAGATAAAAGGAAGTGTCACCCCCGAAAACATTATGGTGGTTGGTGGGCATCTGGACTCTTGGGATTTGGGAGATGGTGCTCACGATGATGGTGCAGGCATAGTGCAATCTATGGAAGTAGCACGCATTTTTAAAACACTAAACTATCGTCCCAAAAACACCCTTCGTGTTGTCTTATTTATGAATGAAGAAAACGGTACCCGAGGCGGTAAAAAATATGCGGCCTTGGCCCAAGAAAACAAAGAAAAACATCTTTTTGCGTTGGAATCCGATGCAGGAGGTTTTACGCCAAGAGGGTTTAGTTTTGACAGTAATGCGCCAGCATTTGAAAAAATCTCCTCCTGGAAGACCTATTTTGCACCTTACCAAATTCATGAATTTACCCAAGGCGGAAGCGGGGCAGACATTGCTCCACTCAAAGATGGTCGTGTGGTCTTGGCCGGATTACGGCCCGATTCACAACGCTATTTTGATCACCACCATGCAGCGACCGATACTTTTGATGGAATCAACAAAAGAGAACTCGAGCTGGGTGCCGCGGCCATGGCCACTTTGGTGTATTTGGTCGATCATTTTGGACTTGAATAGATGTTTTTAAGTCAGTACACCCGAGAATTTCGCTATAACCTAAAACTGGCATACCCCGTTGTTGTTGGACTCCTGGGGCATACCATCGTTCAGTTGGTCGATAATTTGATGGTTGGTCAATTGGGGACTGCCGAATTGGCAGCCGTCTCTTTAGGCAACAGTTTTGTTTTTGTAGGCATGTCTTTGGGGATTGGATTTTCTACAGCCATTACCCCTTTAGTCGCAGAAAGCGATGGTGCTGGCAACATCAGCAAGGGACGTAAAATATTATTTCATAGCATACTCCTGTGTTTTCTTCTGGGTAGTATATTGTCTTTTGCCGTTTTGACCGCTCAGCCTTTGCTCTATCATATGGGTCAACCAGCGGAGGTCGCTCAATTGGCCTTTCCTTACCTGTTTTGGGTAGGTTTGTCACTAATTCCTCTGGTGGGTTTTCAGGCTTTTAAACAATTTTCAGACGGTCTGTCCCACACACGACCACCTATGTATGCGACGATTTTTGCTAACGTGGTCAATGTTGTACTCAATTATTTTCTGATTTTCGGTAAAGGCCCTTTTCCTGCGATGGGTATTGTTGGAGCAGCACTGGGAACCTTTATTGCACGCTGGTGTATGGTGATTTTCCTCATTGTTTATATGCGCCTGGATTTTCGTTTTGAAGCCTTTATCCGAAAAATAAAAATAAAGGTGCTGGATTTGATGTTGTTTAAAAAAATCATCGCTTTGGGCTTTCCTTCGGCCATGCAAATGTTTTTTGAGGTGCTATTTTTTACCCTGGCCATTTGGATGTCTGGATTTTTGGGAAAAAATCCTCAGGCCGCCAATCAAATTGCCCTAAACTTATCTTCAATTACCTATATGGTGGCTATGGGATTGGGCGTAACCGCTATGATAAGGGTAGGAAACCAAAAGGGCAGGGGGGATTTTGTGACCCTGCGTAGGGTCGCCCTTTCTATTTTTTTGTTGATTGTCTTGATTGATATTTTCTTCTGCGGATTTTTCTTGGCCTTTAACGAGTTGTTACCCACCTTTTATCTTGATAATAACAATCCTTTGATTGCCCAAGATGTCAATGAAGTGATTTCGATGGCAGCGACGCTATTAATTGTTTCGGGCTTTTTTCAAATATCCGATGGCCTGCAAGCGGTAGTTTTGGGGTCGTTACGTGGTTTGCAAGATGTAAACATCCCCGCCGGAATTGCCTTCTTTTCATACATGGTTTTTGGCGCACCCATATCCTATTATTTGGGGATATATACGGACTGGGGAGTCACCGGGATTTGGATCGGTCTCTTATCCGGGCTGATTGTTTCGGCCTTGTTACTTTTCATACGCTTTGAGTATCTTACCAAAAAATTAATACGACAACACGATGCATGATATAGCAGAACTCCCAAAATTTCTTATCGCCGATAGCTCCGAACAACCCGATGCGGTGTATGTAGTTCATACAGCTTATCCTCGATTTTGTATGAATGTGGCAGACGACCATATTCATTGGATGGAAGAATTTGATGCAGAAGACGACAAAGAATTGGCGCAAGTTGCCGAGTCTTTGGTGGCCGAAGCCTTGGCTTTTTTTGACAAAGAAATGGACAGCTTGGCATAGATGTTAGATCAGCTACTTGCTTTTGATCGTCAGCTGTCGCTCACCCTTAATCAAGTGGGGACACCAGCGTTCGATCCGCTTTTTTTGCTGCTTTCAAGTACCTATACCAATGTGTTGGTATACCTTTTAATCGCTCTGTTTTTGACCCGTAAAAAAGGGTGGAAATCATTTTTAGCCCTGACACTCACAATCCTATTGATGATTACCTTTACAGACCAGGTTACCAATATTTTCAAAAGCGGTTTTGAACGACTACGACCTTGCTACGACCCACTGGTCAAAGACATGGTGCGTTTGGTAAAGGCCAGCTGTGGTGGGCGTTATGGATTTTTTTCCGGCCATGCATCCAATTCGTTTGCTTTAGCCACCTTTTTCTTTTTATTAGTACGAAAAAAGCATCCTAGCTTGGGGGTGCTATTGTTATTGTTAGCCGCAGCAATTGCCTATAGCCGTGTTTATTTGGGCGTTCACTTTCCACTCGATATTGTTTGTGGAAGTATTTTTGGTATAGGTTCGGGCCTCCTTTTTGGTTACGCCTACTACCGATTTGCCCAACCCTGAAAACTCTGAAAAAGAAATTGAGTCTTTTGCCGATAAGGACGATTGGGACCTGCAAGGGTAGGAGATTTATCATTTGAAAGCCCACCCTTTGGGGGTGCTTGGGTTTCAATGCAGAGGGCTTCGAAATGGCGCGGCCTAAAAACCACCGTACCGGGCTGGTCTGTGATCACCTGCATTTCTATATTTTTTTGTCCTCCTTTTAATCGAGCAATTTTAGGAGATGTGCCAATATAAAAATCATCTAAGAATTGATTTTTTAGGGGGCGCATCTGTCCAAAATCCATGGGTGTGCCCTCAATGGTATGGTATTGACCCGTAGGAACTAGCCGGTCATCTAAGTCGAGATAATGCGAAGCATTGATTTGTAATTGATGGGCGTCCATTGTACCTCCACCATCTAAATTAAAATACGCATGATTGGTTAGGTTAATAAGGGTTTCTTGGTCTGTCGTAGCCAAATAATCAATTTCTATCCCATGTTCCAAAAGCCGATAGTGTACTACAGCATTGATGTGGCCCGGCAGACCGACTTTTTTGGATTTACATTGAAGTTTGCAGCGCAAGGTCTGCGCATCGATTTGATCGATTTCCCAATATTGATGACTCCAACCATCGGGACCGCAGTGCAACACTATATTTTCTTTGGTGTTTTTAAGGATGTATTCCCGACCATTGATGTCCAACGGATTGGTCAGGCGTCCGGCATAGCACCCTACGATGGTTCCACGATACCACGGGTTGTCCTTATACGCATCTTCGTCGGGTAGTCCGACAACGATATTGACGAAGTCTCCGTTGGAATCTTTCACCCACAGTTGATGTAGAGCAGCCCCCGTATTGACCACCACCAGTTTTACCGAATTATTGCTCAGGGTAAAGAGGGCCATGGGCTAGCTAGCGGATAAAATTTAAATGTTATGGTCGGTAATTAAAGCTACGAGGTAATCCCCAACTTCAGACGTTTTATAGGCTTTTCCGCCTTTGGCCAAGTCTTCGGTTACCACCCCCTCGTCCAATGATTTTTGGACAGCGTTACGAATCGTCGCACCTTCTTCCTGCAAATTAAAAGCCATTTCAAACATCATCGCAGCCGAAAGCACCGTGGCCAACGGATTCGCAATATCCAAACCTGTAGCTTGAGGGAATGAGCCATGTATCGGTTCAAACAACGAAGTTTCCGTTCCTATAGAGGCCGATGGCATGAGTCCCATAGATCCTGAAATGACTGAGGCTTCGTCGGTGAGGATGTCACCAAAAAGATTTTCGGTAATCAATACATCGTAGCTGTTGGGCCACTGGACTAGGCGCATGGCTACCGCATCGACAAATTCGTAGGACACTTTGACATCGGGGTAGTCTTTTTCCATGGCTTGGACGGTTTCCCGCCATAGACGTGAGCTTTCTAGTACATTGGCTTTATCGACACAACACAGTTTTTTACTTCGTTTTTGAGCCAATTCAAAGCCCATCTTGGCCAGTCGCTTTATTTCTTCACGGGTATAGGTACAAGTGTCAAAGGCGGTGTTCCCGTCGTCCTTTCGGCCGCGCTCACCAAAATAAATTCCGCCGGTTAATTCTCGGACAAAAACCAAATCGGTTCCTTCGATCCGCTCGCGTTTTAGCGGTGATTTTTCTAATAAAGAAGGAAAAGTAAAGGTGGGTCTGACATTGGCAAATAGCCCTAATTTTTGCCGCATTTTAAGTAAACCTTGTTCGGGGCGTACCTTGGCCGAAGGATCGTTATCAAACCGTGGATGCCCAATAGCTCCAAATAACACCGCATCGGCATCCATACAGACAGCATGGGTGCTATCGGGATAGGGTTCTCCTACGGCGTCGATGGCTGCAGCTCCGGTTAATGCAGGTTTCCAAGCTATTTGGTGTTCGTAGCGTTGGGCAATGGCGTCGCAAACTTTGACCGCTTGGTCGATTACTTCGGGTCCGATGCCGTCACCGGCTAATAAGGCAATGTTTAATGTCATGGGAGTTAGAGTATATTCAACATTTTTTCTGTGGCTTTGATGGCCGAAACCGTTTGGTCAGAATCCAAACCACGGGTGGTAAATTCTTTATCTTTGTGCAACCACGTAATGGTAGTTTCACACAAGGCATCCGAACTACTTCCGGGAGGAATGAGTACGGCGTAATCCACTAATTTGGGTAAAACAATCTTTTTTTGGGTATAGACTTGGTGAAGGGCATTTAAAAATGCGTCAAATTGTCCATCCCCCGAAGCATGCGCTTCGTAGGATGCATTGTCGATTCGCAGCGACAGTGTGGTAGTGGGCTGAAGGCCCTTGGCGTGGGTGAGTACATACGATTCGACCACTACTTTTTGGGTATTGAGGTCTGTATTTAACACATCGGAGATGATATAGGGCAGGTCCTCAATCGTGACCCGTTCTTTTTTGTCACCCAGCTCGATAATGCGTTGGGTGACTTTTTGAATTTCTTCTTTGCTGAGCGAAATCCCCAGTTCTTCTAAGTTTTTCTGAATATTTGATTTGCCGGAGGTTTTCCCCAGGGCATACTTTCGCTTACGTCCAAAACGTTCGGGCAAAAGGTCGTTGTAGTACAAATTCTTCTTGCTGTCTCCATCGGCATGGATACCGGCCGTTTGGGTAAACACATTGGCCCCGACGATGGGTTTATTGGCTGGGATTCTAAAACCGGTAAAGGTGGCCACCAACCTGCTGACTTTATACAAAGCACTTTCGTTGACCCGTGTTTTGATGTCCGGCATAAAATCGTTGATCGCAGCTACAACACTCGCTAGGGGTGTATTGCCTGCACGTTCACCCATTCCATTGACCGTAAGGTGAAGGCCGTGAACCCCCGATTCGACGGCGGCCATAGCATTGGCCACACTCAGGTCGTAGTCATTGTGTCCGTGAAAATCAAAATGTTGATTGGGATAGCGTTCGACAATTTGGGTTAAATAACGCTTGGCCTCTGAGGGAAAAAGAATTCCCAAGGTGTCGGGCAGTAAAATACGTTTTACCTTTTGGGTTGATAAAAAGTCTAAAAAGGAAAATACATAGTCGGGGTCTTTACGCATTCCATTGCTCCAGTCTTCAAGGTATATATTGCTTGTGATTCCCAATTTGTCCGCATCTTCCAAATTTTTGGCGATGGCCTCAAAATGTTCTTTTGGACTTTGTTTAAGTTGGTATTTTAGGTGATTCAGGGAGCCCTTGGTCAAAAGGTTTTGCACCTTGGCACCGGCGGCTTGCATCCATTTCAAGGAAACCCCTTGGTCTAGAAAGGTTAAAATTTCGATTTGGTGCAAACGGTTATGACTGGCTGCCCATTCCGTGATATTTTTTACAGCCTGGAATTCCCCATCCGACACCCGTGCGGAGGCAATTTCGATACGGTCGACTTCCAACTCTTCCAAGAGTTGTTTGGCCAGGGTTAGCTTTTCACTGGCCGGAAAAGAAACACCCGAAGTCTGTTCTCCATCGCGGAGAGTAGTATCCATGATTTCAATGGTACGGGCTTTCATGATGGTATCAAAAAATTAAAACGGTCGGGTTTTAGCAAAATGCTCGATTTCTCCCTTTAAATTGAGCAGATAGTCGATGTCATCATAGCCGTTTTGTAGGTTTTCTTTTTTATAGGGGTTTATCTCAAAGGTTTCTTGTATTCCTTTTTCGTCGAGGGTGATGGTTTGTTGAGGAAGATCGACGGTTAGGCTTGTCTTTGGATTGGCCGTAATGGTTTCAAAAAGTGTCTCCAAAAAAGACTCGCTGACTTGCACGGGAAGAACCCCAATATTTAAACAATTGTTTTTAAAAATATCGGCAAAAAAACTAGATACCACACAACGAAATCCATAGTCATACACTGCCCAAGCGGCATGTTCTCGTGAAGATCCCGAACCAAAGTTTTTACCCCCCACCAAAATTTGACCTGTATAGGTAGGATCGTTGAGTACAAAATCCTTTTTGGGAGAGTTATCTTGATTATACCGCCAATCTCTAAAGAGGTTGTCTCCAAAGCCTTTTCGTTCAGTGGCTTTAAGAAAACGGGCTGGAATGATTTGATCGGTATCTACATTTTCTATGGGTAGTGGCACAGCTGTGCTCTTAAGGATTGTAAATTTTTCGTAAGCCATAGGATGAATTATAAAAGGGTTCTAGGGTCGGTTACCTGCCCTGTAACAGCGGCCGCGGCCGCCATAATCGGACTGGCCAAAAGGGTCCGTGCACCGGGGCCTTGTCGGCCTTCAAAATTTCGGTTTGAGGTACTCACGGCATATTTACCCGCGGGAATTTTGTCGTCATTCATGGCCAAACAAGCCGAACAACCCGGTTCACGTAGTTCAAAACCAGCCTCCACCAGGGTTTGCAAAAGCCCTTCATTTTCGATGGCCTTACGCACTTGGTGTGACCCTGGTACCAACCAGGCTGTGACATGTTCTGCTTTTTTACGTCCTTTGACGATCGAAGTAAAGGCTCTAAAGTCTTCGATTCGCCCGTTGGTGCAGCTGCCCAAGAACACAAAGTCGATTTTTTTGCCAATCATTTCCTCCCCCTGATGAAAGCCCATATAATTTAGGGATTTCTCATAGGTAGCTTTTCCATTTTCTGAAGCCTGTGGAATGGATTTTTGTACACCAATGCCCATCCCGGGATTGGTGCCAAAAGTAATCATGGGTTCTATGGCGCTTCCGTCAAAGAAAAACTCTTTGTCAAAACTCGCCCCTTCATCCGTGTGTAGGGTTTGCCAGTATTCCATGGCTTTGTCCCATTGTTCGGCTTTGGGGGTAAACTCACGGTCCTTGATATAGGCAAAGGTTTTTTCGTCGGGGGCAATCATTCCCCCTCGAGCTCCCATTTCTATACTTAAATTACACACGGTCATACGGCCTTCCATGGTCATATCGCTAAAGGTTGATCCTGCGTATTCCACAAAATAACCGGTTGCTCCGGAGGTCGAAAGCTGACTAATTATAAACAGGGCTACATCTTTGGGAGTGACCCCTTTTTGCAAAGCACCATCGACGGTGATACGCATTTTTTTAGGTTTGGGTTGCATGATACATTGACTCGCCAAGACCATTTCGACTTCCGATGTACCAATACCAAAAGCAATTGCACCAAAAGCACCGTGGGTCGATGTATGCGAATCGCCACAAACAATAGTTGCCCCCGGTAGCGTAATTCCGTATTCGGGACCTACCACGTGAACAATTCCATTTTTTTCATGGCCCAGTCCCCAATAGGAAATATTATGCGCTTGGGCATTTTTTTCCAAGGCAGCAAGTTGGTTAGCCGATAGGGGATCTTCAACGGGCAGGTGTTGATTGAGGGTAGGGGTGTTGTGATCGGCTGTGGCAAAAGTGCGCTCGGCATAGAGCACACCAACTTTTCGGTTTTTTAATCCCAAAAAAGCAACCGGACTGGTTACCTCATGGACCATATGTCTGTCGATAAACAAGACATCGGGTCCGGCTTCTATTTGATGCACTACATGGGCATCCCAAACTTTATCAAAAAGTGTTTTTTTCATTGGTCTTAATAGGGGGTTTATATCCCGCTGGCTTTGATTATTTTAGGAATATCCTCGTCTTTTATTTCTTTTTGGCGGTCTGCAAACTGAAGAAATTGTTCATAGACGCGGTCGAGCTGTAATTTGTCTAACTCATAGCCAATATTTTTGGCTCTGTAGGCCAGGGCTGCTCTTCCGCTTCTTGCCGTGAGTACGATAGCCGATTCGGTAACCCCTACATCATGAGGGTCCATAATTTCGTAGGTTTCTCGGTTTTTGATGACTCCGTCTTGGTGAATACCCGAGCTATGGGCAAAGGCATTGGCACCCACAATCGCCTTGTTGGGTTGCACAAGCATACCCATCTTATCGGAAACCAATCGACTGGTATCAAAAAGCAAACGTGTATTGATGTTGGTGTGCAAATTCAGGTGGGGGTGTTGCCGCATAATCATCACGACTTCTTCAAGAGAAGTATTTCCAGCCCGTTCACCTATACCATTGATGGTACATTCGATTTGCCGGGCCCCATTTACGGCACCGGCAATGGAGTTGGCTGTGGCCAATCCTAGGTCGTTATGGCAATGGCAGGAAAGGGTGGCCTTGTCAATGCCTTTGACATTTTCTTTTAAAAACTTGATTTTAGCACCGTATTCTTCGGGTAGGCAATAGCCTGTTGTATCGGGTATATTGAGCACAGTTGCACCGGCTTGAATCACGGCTTCACAAACGCGGGCCAAATAAACGTTGTCGGTGCGTCCGGCATCTTCGGCATAAAATTCGATGTCTTCGACAAAACGCTTGGCATAACGAACGGCGGCAACGGCACGCTCAAGAATTGCATCCTGATTTGATTTAAATTTATACCGAATATGCGAATCAGAGGTTCCGATACCGGTGTGAATACGACTTCTTTTGGCTGGTTTGAGGGCTTCGGCTGCTACTTCTATGTCTTTTTCAACGGCTCTGGTTAACCCGCAAACACGGGCGTTTTTAACCAGTTTGGCAATGGCCTCCACCGATTTAAAATCACCGGGACTTGAAATCGGAAAACCCGCTTCAAGCACATCGACGCCTAACTCGTCCAGACGTTCAGCAATAATCAATTTATTGGGGGTGTCTAGTTTACAACCGGGCACTTGTTCGCCATCTCGGAGGGTAGTATCAAAAATTTCAACGCGATTGGTTGACATAGGCGGATGTAGTAAAATTTAACGAATATAATTTTTATTCTGAAAAAATGGGGTTTTTGCCCCTTCTAAAAGTACAATATTCGTAGTCAGTTTTTTTGGAATAAACCATTAAAAGACAGTAATTTGTTGAATTATTTGCTACAATGACTAACGATTATAAAGACAATCTTTTTATTCTGATCAAATCATTGACAAAATCAGAAAAAAGACAATTTAAGTTATTTGTCGGACGTATGGGTGCCAATATGGACGCCAAATTTCTCAATTTATTTAATCTGTTGGATAAAATGGAGCAGTTTGACGAACAGCAAATTCTCAAACAAAAAATTGTCAAAAAACAGCAATTATCCAATTTAAAAGCCCATTTGTATAAGCAAATATTGATCAGTTTACGACTTAATCCGGCCCATAAAAACATCCGGATACAAATCCGTGAACAATTGGATTTTGCGACCATCCTATACCAAAAAGGTCTGTATAAACAAAGCCTAAAGGTTTTGGATAGGGCCAAGTCTATGGCCTTGACCAAAGAGGAAAAATACATTGCTCAGGAGGTAGTGGAACTCGAAAAAGTCATTGAATCGCAATACATCACACGTAGTTTGTCCAACCGAACACAAACGTTGGTTGACCAGGCGGGACAACTGTTGGCACAAAATAATATATGTAGCCAACTCTCCAATTTGTCCCTTCGACTATATGAGCGCTTGGTCAAGGCAGGCTATGTCAAAAACGACGAAGAATACCGAGAAATCACCCAGTTTTTTTATGCGCATTTGCCCAAAGTTGAGTTGGAGGAGCTTCCTTTTAGAGAAAAATTATGGTACTACAAAGCCCATGTATGGTATAGCTTTTTGACCCAAGATTTTTTGTCGAGTTATAAATATGCTCAAAAATGGGTAGCCCTGTTCGATGAATATCCAGAGATGGTAGCAACCCACCCGGTCTTTTACCTCAAAGGAAACAATTATTTGATGGAGTCCTTGTCGTTGCTCAAACATCCGGACAAATTTAAAACCACCCTTAACGCCATGATGGCTCGGATTGAAGATCCGGCATTTCCCAAAAACGACAACATATCAGGCCTGGCTTTTCTCTACCATTACTACAACAAAATCAACTTGATATTTCTTACGGGAGATTTTCCCAGCGGAACACAAATTATTCCAGATTTGTTAGGTGGTCTGGAGCACTTTAGGCAACGGTTTGATCCGCATCATATCATGATTTTTTACTATAAAATTGCCTGTATTTATTTTGGCAATGACGATTATGAAAACTGCATCGTTTACCTTGAAAAAATCATACAGAACAAGCATTTAAAAATGCGGGAAGATTTGTTGTGTTTTACCCGGGTATTGAGTTTGGTGGCCCACTATGAGGCCGGTTTTGACTATCATTTGGAGTCACAAATTCGTGAAACCTTTAAGTTTTTAATCAAAATGAATGACCTGCATGAAGTGCAAAAAGCGATGATTCGGTTTATGAAAAGCCTAAGTGATTTGTATCCTCACGATCTGAAACAAGCCTTTAAAAAACTTCACGGCGAATTGCAAAAATTTGCCGATGATCCTTATGAAAGACGATCGTTTTTGTATTTAGATATTTTGTCTTGGTTGGAGAGTAAAATTGAAAACCGCCCCATCGGAGAGATCATTCGTCAAAAGGCGCTTCAACTCAATCGCAAACAAAAGAATTCCATACCGACCTATTAGGCAGCGGAGCTGTAATGGTCAGCCACTCTTTTTTTACGGGATGCTCAAAACATATTTTACGTGCATGAAGGTCTATGCTCCCATCTTTGTTGGGGCGTGGCGCCCCGTATTTAAGGTCTCCTTTTAGCGGTAGCCCAACTGCGGCCATTTGCGCACGGATTTGATGATGTCGTCCCGTTTCTAGCGTGATTTCTAGCAACTGGTACCGATCAAATTGTTGAATCGTTTGATAGTGTAATTTGGCCAGCTTGCTGTCTTTTTGTTCTTCGGGACAAGCAAAAGATTTGTTTTGCTCTTGATTTTTTTTGAGCCAATGCGTCAACGTAGCCTGTGCAGCAATTTCACTTTTAGGCACGAGAGCCCAATAGATTTTTTCGACCGCTCTAGTGGCGAAAAGTTTATTCATTCGGGTCAAAGCTTTTGAGGTTTTGGCCAAGACAACACAGCCGCTCGTCGGTCGGTCTAAACGGTGAATAAGCCCTGCAAATACAGCTCCGGGTTTGTTGTATTTGACTTTTAGATAGTTTTTTACGGCATCGATTAAGCAGAGGTCTCCGGTTTGATCACCTTGAACTAGTAGTCCTGCGGGTTTGTTGACAACAATCAGGTGGTTGTCTTCATAAAGCACTTCGAGCGGTTTCAATCGCAGGGGTTAATACTGTTCTTGGGCGTTTGGAAAATCCCCTTTTTTAACATCTTGGGCATAGTGGGAGACCGCTTGAGCGATTTGATCTTGTAAGTCCAAATAGCGTCGTAAAAACCGTGGGCTAAATTCCTTGGTCATCCCCAACATATCATGCAAAACCAATACCTGACCATCCACCCCGTCACCTGCGCCGATTCCTATAATGGGAATGGAAACCGATTGGGCTACTTTTTGGGCCAAATCGGCCGGTATTTTTTCTAATACAATGCCAAAACAACCGATGGCTTCCAGCATTTTGGCATCTTCTAACAAGGTTTGAGCTTCTTGCTCTTCGCGAGCTCTTACGGTGTAGGTGCCAAACTTATAGATCGATTGAGGGGTAAGTCCCAAATGACCCATTACGGGGATTCCTGCCTTAAGAATTCGTTCGATAGAATCTTTGATTTTCTCCCCGCCTTCTAGCTTGACCGCATGGGCTCCGGATTCTTTCATGATACGGATGGCCGACCGCAAGGCCTCTTTCGAATCGGCCTGATAGCTTCCAAAGGGAAGATCGACCACTACCAAAGCCCGTTCTATCGCTCGGACGACAGATGCCGCATGGTAGATCATTTGATCTAAGGTGATGGGCAGAGTGGTTTCGTGTCCGGCGATGACGTTGGACGCAGAATCGCCAACCAACACCACGTCGATCCCCGCCTTATCGATGATCCCCGCCAGGGTATAGTCATAGGCAGTAAGCATGGCTATTTTTTCTCCTTGTTGTTTCATTTGATGCAAGGAGTTGGTCGTAATACGGGTAAAATTCTTTTTGGCGGTAGACATGGCCTTGGTGTTTTGTTCCCCCAAAAATAAAAGGTTAAATTTGATAATCAGCAATTTCAACCCAATTATGCGTGTATTTTATACTTTATTGTCCCTACTTTTTTTCACCAAAACCTTTGCACAAGACATGTCAACAACTGCGTCTACTTTTTTTATCGAGATACCCGAATATTCCACAACCTACACTCCCTCTGCTATTATTGTGCGCATGATAGATGGGTTGGGCTACCGCTACTATTGGGCAACCGAGGGACTCCGTCCAACAGATTTGGAGTATCGCCCAACGGATGATGCACGAAATACCGAACAAACCCTCGTTCATGTTTTTGAGCTCTCTGTGCTGATCCTGAATGCGGCCAAAAACCAGCCCAGTATCCGACCCACTCCCAATCTACCCAAAGATTTTGGAACACTGCGTGAATACACTCTGGATAATCTATACCAAAGCCGACAACTTTTTACCTCCCTTTCTCCCGAGGAGCTACAAGCCCGACAGTTTATCTTTCAAAGACGCGAATCGACCAGTCGCTTTCCCCTATGGCATCTGTTTAATGGCCCGGCAGCTGACGCGTTGTACCACCTGGGGCAAGTTGTGAGTTTTCGACGAAGTAGCGGAAACCCCATCCACCCCAAGGTCAACGTGTTTTTGGGAAAAAACAATAACTGACAAAATCGCTGACAAGCTGTCAGTAATTATTGCGTGGCATAAAGATTGCCCTATTCATTCAAAAATTATCTGATGAGCAAAATAATTGGAATCGATTTGGGAACAACCAACTCTTGCGTTTCCGTGATGGAAGGTAATGAACCCGTTGTCATCCCAAATGCAGAAGGAAAAAGAACCACGCCCTCTGTTATTGCGTTTGTAGAAGGTGGTGAAATAAAAGTAGGGGATCCTGCCAAACGACAAGCGGTGACCAACCCGATCAATACGGTAGCCTCGATCAAGAGATTTATGGGAAATAAATTCTCTGAATCTTCAAAAGATGTTAAAAATGTTGCCTATAAGGTAGTCAAAGGGGATAATGATACACCCCGGGTCGATATCAACGGCCGTTTGTATACGCCACAGGAACTATCGGCTATGGTACTTCAGAAAATGAAGAAAACCGCAGAAGAATATTTGGGGCAAGATGTCAATGAGGCCGTGATTACCGTACCAGCCTATTTTAATGACGCTCAGCGTCAGGCAACCAAAGAAGCCGGTGAGATTGCTGGACTCAAAGTACAACGTATTATCAACGAGCCTACTGCAGCTGCCCTGGCCTATGGGCTTGATAAAGGGGGGGCTGACAAAAAAATAGCAGTATATGACCTCGGTGGAGGTACTTTTGATATTTCTGTTCTCGAATTGGGGGATGGAGTGTTTGAAGTATTATCGACCAACGGAGACACTCATTTGGGAGGTGATGATTTTGACCAAGTGATTATCGACTTCTTGGCCGATCAATTCAATCAAGATGAGGGCATAGATCTTCGCAAAGATCCTATGGCTTTGCAACGCCTAAAAGAAGCGGCTGAAAAAGCCAAGATCGAACTTTCGTCTTCGGCCCAAACCGAAATCAACTTGCCCTATGTTACGGCAACCGATTCAGGTCCTAAACACTTGGTGACTACATTGACCCGTTCAAAATTTGAACAATTGGCCGATAGTCTTGTTAAACGTTCTATGGCCCCTGTAAAAAAGGCTTTAGAAGATGCCGGACTCTCGACAGGCGATGTAGATGAAATTATATTGGTTGGAGGATCAACCCGTATTCCGGTAATTCAACAAGAAGTAGAAAAGTTTTTTGGGAAAAAACCCTCTAAAGGGGTAAACCCCGATGAAGTGGTTGCTGTAGGAGCGGCTATTCAAGGGGGAGTATTGACCGGAGATGTTAAGGATGTCTTGTTGCTCGATGTAACCCCACTCTCATTGGGTATTGAAACTATGGGTAGTGTGATGACCAAACTCATTGATGCCAACACAACTATTCCAACCAAAAAATCGCAGGTGTTTTCAACGGCAGCTGACAATCAGCCTTCGGTAGAAATTCACGTATTGCAAGGAGAGCGCTCTATGGCCGCCGACAACAAAACCATCGGTCGTTTTCACCTCGATGGAATTCCTCCTGCACCACGCGGAACACCACAAATTGAAGTTACCTTTGATATCGATGCCAATGGTATCATCAAGGTAAGTGCTCAAGACAAAGCTACCGGTAAATCGCAAGATATCCGTATCGAGGCCTCTTCGGGACTCACCGAAGAAGAAATCCAAAAGATGAAGCAAGAAGCCGAGGCCAATGCCGATGCTGATAAAAAAGCCAAGGAGCAAGTAGATAAACTCAATAGCGCAGACCAAATGATTTTTCAAACCGAAAAACAATTGAAAGAATTTGGTGACAAGCTCTCGGCCGACAAAAAGAAACCAATTGAGGATGCTCTCGAAAGTCTTAAAAAGGCCTACGAGTCTAAAGATCTTGCACAAATTGAGCCTGCTCTAGAGCAAATCAATGAAGCCTGGAAAAATGCTTCCGAAGAAATGTACAAAGCACAGGCTGACGCTGCCGGGCAAGACGCTGCCCCTGGAGATGGCCCTCAAGCTCAGGCCGAAAACAAAGGCGATGATGTGCAAGACGTCGATTTTGAAGAAGTAAAATAACCTTTATCCCAAAGCCTCCCTGCCTTAGGGAGGCTTTTTTCTATGGACAAAAACCAAATTTTAGCCCTTTGTAACGCCATTTGTAAAAACACCTTGATGGAAACCCTCGACATTGATTATGTCGATGTGGGTGAGGATTTTTTGGTGGCCCGAATGCCGGTTACCTCCAAAGTACACCAACCCGATGGCGTGTTGCATGGAGGCGCAACAGCTGCCCTTGCCGAAAGTGTAGGCAGTGCAGCGGTTTTTGTGTTTAACAAAGACCCCCAGGCGACCGTTCGGGGTATAGATATTACTGCAAATCATGTGAAAAGCATCGCTTCAGGTTATGTCTATGCTACGGCACGCCCCTTAAATTTGGGCAAAACCATTCAACTTTGGGAAATACGCGTGACTGACGAAGAACAGCAGTTGATTTCTGTCTGTAAGCTCACGACCTATAAACGCCAAAAGAAATAAATGGCCGAAATACTTCAAAAGACCTTGCAAAAACGTTGGGATTTGCAACGTCCCTTTGTTTTTTTTAGCCATCCTAACGAACGTTTGGTTCATCATTATTGGCAAGAAGATGAGCAGTTGGTTCGTGGGTCAGTGAATGATACTTCGGGATTTTTCTTTGCCCCGTTTCGAATGGAAGAAGACCTAGTATTTATTCCAGATCAGCACCATCGTACCTTTGATCGGCCAGAGGCAAAAACCTTGCCTGAGCATTTAGACCTGCCTCCCGAAGGAAAAGCGTATACACCTTACATCAAAGGCATAGAGCAAGCAATTGAGCAAATCCATAAGGGGCACTTTAAAAAAGTCGTGCTTTCTCGTTCAATCGACCTAGCCACCAAAACCGAAAACCCCCTTACTTTATTTTTGGCCATGCTTTCCTATTTTCCCAAGGCCATGGTTTACCTATGGCACCATCCTGAAATGGGCACGTGGTTGGGGGCATCTCCCGAACAGTTTTTAAAAGTTAAAGGAGATCAGTTGCAAACTATGGCCTTGGCAGGTACCCTTCCACGTTCCGACCAACCACAGTGGAGTACCAAAGAAATGGAAGAACAGGCTTTGGTAGTAGAGGATATTCTTAATGTATTGACAAAAGAATTTCCAAAAAATACAGTTATTCCTTCTCCTGTTTACAACAAAACAGCCGGAAATCTCGTACATCTTTGTACCGATATTACCGTAACAGCCGCCACGATTGATGTTGATCGTATTTCTCGTGCGTTACATCCAACCCCTGCGGTAGGAGGTGTTCCTTCGGGTAAAGCGGTCGAATATATTTTAAAAAATGAGGGCTATGATCGTGCCTATTATAGCGGATTTTTTGGACCCACCACCAAACAAGATACCCATCTCTTTGTTAATTTACGTTGCCTAAAATGGACTGCTGAGACGACTACGCTCTATTTAGGTGGGGGGATAACAGCTAAAAGCAGGCCTGAAGCTGAATGGGAAGAAACCCAGCGCAAAGCATCGGTACTCTTCAATTTGTGTGAAGGGAATCTTTGACAGCAGATTGTCTTTTTGTATTTTTGGTGGGCTTTGAAAGAGAATCCTGCTGATTGATATGCGTTATACCGACATTCCTTTACCACAGACGGTAGTGCATTATTGCCAAGTGCATGGGGTAAAGCATATCGTGATTTCTGCGGGATCGCGAAATGCACCGCTCACCAATGGTTTTGTAGAAAACCCCTTCTTTAAAACCTACAGTATCGTCGATGAACGTGCGGCTGGATTTTTTGCCTTGGGGATGGCCCAACAGCGTAAACAAGCCGTGGCTTTGGTTTGTACTTCGGGTTCGGCCTTACTCAACTATTATCCTGCTGTGGCAGAGGCCTATTACAGTGACCTTCCTTTGGTGGTCATCTCGGCCGACCGCATGCCACACCGCATTGATATAGGCGATGGCCAAACCATCAATCAAAAAGGGGTGTTTGAGCCTCATATTGAGGGATTTACGACCCTTAAACCCGACGTAAGCCATGCGACCCAAACCCTTTTAGATAGCCCACGTCAGCAGCTACTGCCCAAAAATGCAAGCCCTTCCCAAATCCATCAAATTCAAGCGGAAATTCAAGCGCATAATGAGACCGAGTTGGATCGTGTTATCCAAACGGCCCTAGAACGTCGAGGCCCAGTGCATATCAATGTGCCCATGGAAGAACCCTTGTATGGACTGACGGACACTCCACTTCCTTTTCGAACTCCATCGGCAAAAAAAGAGAAGGATGTTTCCATTGATTGGGCTCCCTACCAAAAAAAATGGGCCGCTACACAGCGCAAAATGATTCTCATAGGTACCCATGCTCCCGATCCAAAACTCAACCAATGGATTGATCGTTTATTAACAGACCCCAGTGTGGTGGTATTGACCGAAGTCAATTCAAATATTCCCAACACTAAAAGTATTGCTTCCATTGATACGCTTTTGGCCCCTATGGAACACGACCCTACAGCCGATTTTCAAAAACTTCAACCTGACCTGTTGCTTACCATGGGCGGTATGATCGTTTCTAAAAAAGTGAAAGCTTTTTTGCGAAAATACCCTGCAAAACACCATTGGCATGTCGATACTAAAAAGGCGTATGACACCTACTATCACCTCAGTGACGAGTTAAAAACACAGCCAGTTAAGGTACTTAAAGCCTTGTCAACCTGTACCATTAATTCCACCAGTAATTATCAATCCGAAATACTTGCCACATACACCCGTTACAAGGCCAAAGGGGCAAGCTATTTAGCTAAACAACCCTTTTCGGATTTAAAGGTTTTTGAAACCCTCTTTTCCTGTTTTTCCGGGCCGTTACAGCTTCAATTGGCCAATAGTTCTCCCATTCGGTATGCACAACTTTTTTCACTCTCCCCACAGATTGCGGTTTTTTGCAACCGAGGTACCAGTGGTATCGACGGTTCTACGGCAACAGCCGTTGGCGCTGCTGTGGCTTGTTCAACGCCTACTGTTTTGATTACGGGGGATTTAAGCTTTTTTTATGACATCAATGGTTTGTGGAACAACTATATCCCTGCCGATTTTAGAATCATTATCATCAACAACGGAGGAGGGGGAATTTTTCGAATTTTACCCGGAGAAAAAGATACCCCAAAATACGACACCTATTTTGAAACCATTCATCAGCGCGATGCAAAAGCACTGATTAAAGCATTTGGGTTTGATTACCAACAGGCAAGTTCTTTGTGGAAACTCCGTTGGGCCTTAAAAGGGTTTTTTAAACCCTCTCAACGTCCCAAAATATTGGAAATAAAGACCCCAAGAACACAAAATGACGTAATTTTACAACACTACTTTAAGGCCATGGCCGCTCCAAACGAAACTTAATTAATGATGAAGTATTTAAAACTTAACCACTTTGCTAATTAAAAAAATAGAGGACTAATGAAAAGAGAATGGAAATCCCTGGCAAACTATAGTGACATCAAATTTGAGCTCTGCAATGGTGTGGCCAAGATTACGATAAATAGAGAGCAAGTGTATAATGCTTTTCGACCCGAAACGAATAGTCAAATGCTAGAAGCAATGGATGTCTGTCGTGAACGCAATGACATTGACTTAGTTGTATTTACCGGTGCCGGCGAAAAGGCTTTTTGTAGTGGGGGTGATCAAAATGTAAAGGGAGTCGGAGGCTATGTAGGCGAAGACGGTGTACCTCGGTTAAATGTTTTGGATCTTCACAAAAAAATTAGAGAAATTCCTAAACCGGTGATAGCCATGGTCAATGGTTATGCCATAGGAGGAGGTCATGTATTGCACGTGGTGTGTGACCTGACGATTGCCAGCGAAAATGCCATTTTTGGTCAGACGGGTCCCAAGGTGGGGAGTTTTGACGGTGGCTTTGGATCATCATATTTGGCCCGTCATGTAGGCCAAAAAAAGGCCCGCGAAATTTGGTTTTTATGTCAGCAATATTCCGCTCAAGAAGCACTCGAAATGGGCATGGTCAACAAGGTGGTTCCACTCGACCAACTCGAAGATACCGTGATGGAATGGTGTGCAATCATGCAACAAAGGAGTCCCTTAGCCCTGCGCATGATCAAGCGCTGTCTGAATGCTGAATTAGACGGCCAACACGGATTGATGCAACTGGCGGGTGATGCTACACTGATGTATTACCTGATGGATGAAGCCCAAGAGGGTAAAAATGCTTTCCTCGAAAAGCGTACACCGAATTTTAAACAATACCCAAAATTCCCTTAAAGCCCTTGTTGCGCTATTTCTTTATTTGGATTCAAGCTGCCCGACTCAGGACTTTGCCTTTATCTTTGGCGGGCATCATTTTAGGCAATGCGCTCGCGCTGGGGGATCCATTTTTTGATTACCAAATTTTTGTATTGGCATTACTTACCGCTATGGGTTTTCAGGTGTTGTCCAATTTTGCCAACGATTATGGCGATGGGATTAAAGGGACGGATAATGCCATGCGTATCGGTCCCCAACGAGTGCTACAACAGCAACTATTGTCTCCCAAGGCCTTGTTGACCGGTATATTTGTGACTGCTCTTATTTCCTTTGGGCTGGCGATGGCTTTGATCATTACGGCTTTTGATGGAGTTTTTGACACCATGGCTTGGTTGTTTGTATTCCTGGCCTTGGCGGCGATTGTCGCTGCCTTTAAATATACCGTGGGTAAAAACGCCTATGGATATATTGGCTTAGGCGATTTTTTCGTCTTTGTCTTTTTTGGATTGGTGGCCGTTATGGGTTCTTATTTTTTGCAGACTCAAAGCCTAAGCCTCATCAGTTTGTATTTTTCCCTGAGCATGGGCCTACTGAGTGTTGCCGTACTCAACCTTAACAATATGCGGGATTATAAAAGCGACCGTAAATCCCATAAGCAAACCCTGGTGGTCCTAATTGGACTAAAAGCGGCCAAAGGCTATCACCAAAGTTTAATCGTATTGGCCATTGCCCTCTCTGTCTGGGGAGGCTATCAGGCCAATTTTTCATCGATTCAATACCTTTTTGGATTGTCCTTTCTTCCGTTATTATGGCATTTGCGTATTTTTTACGATATCGAAAATGAACGCGATTATGATGGTCAACTCAAATTGGTGGCACTTTCGTCTTTTTTTCTAGCGGTAGGTTTATGGATAGGAATGGTTTTAGGCGGATGAAGGCACAGTGGAAAAAATATACCCTAGAATTTAAGCAACCCAGTGGGACTTCACGGGGTATTTTACACAGCAAAACTTCTTGGTTTATCATTTTAGAAACCGCTACATCGTGGGGGATCGGTGAATGTGGATATTTGGCCGGCCTAAGTATCGACCCTTTAGAAACCTATGAAGCCGTTTTAGAAACCCTATGTCAGTCGATCAATAGGGGAGAGCGACCCTTGCCCTCCACCTATCGAGAATACCCTTCAATTCGGATGGGTCTAGAAATGGCCTACCGCAGTCTGGAGGCTGAGGACCCCATGATTTTGTACCCTTCAGAATTTACTAAAGGCCAAAAATCCATACCCATCAACGGTTTGGTGTGGATGGGGTCTTTGGATTTTATGCAAGCACAAATTGAGGACAAACTCAATGAAGGATACGACTGTATAAAAATGAAAATTGGCTCCCTCGATTTTCAAGATGAATACCGATTACTCAAAGCCCTTCGCGCGCGTTATCCTGCAGATGTTCTAACGTTAAGGGTTGATGCCAATGGTGCTTATACAATAGACCAAGCTCAACGGGTACTCGATGCGCTGGCCAAAATAGAGGTGCATTCCATCGAACAGCCCATAGCAGCGGGAAACATCGAAGCGATGGCCCGTCTTTGTGCACAATCTCCCGTGCCCATAGCATTGGATGAAGAATTGATTGGCCATGCCGTAACCGATGACAAAGCGGAGTTATTGGCCTTTATTAAGCCCCAATACATCATTCTAAAACCCAGTTTGTTGGGTGGTTTTACCGCTGCCGAGGAATGGATTGCATCTGCTTCAAAACAGGCCTGCGGATGGTGGATAACCAGCGCCTTGGAAAGTAATATAGGGTTAAATGCTCTAGCGCAGTGGACCGCTACGCTTCCCACAAAAGGGCCGCAGGGATTGGGAACAGGTAGTCTTTACACCAATAATATCTCCGGTCCCTTAGCCATAAAAAATGGTTATCTTGTCTGCGCCAATTCCCCTGCATGGGCCATACCTTTTTAAGATGTTTCTAAGTCAAAATTTTACCACAAAAAACAAATTTTCCTTTTATTTACTAGGTTCCTTAGTCGTTATATTGCTCAATTTTGTCGGACAAATACCCCTAGTTTTTGCCCTACAAAAATACGGTGACACACAATTGCCCAATGCCGATGGCATGGAACTGCTCTCCATAATTCCGGCCAACCTCCGTCTTTTTTTAATGCTTTTGCCTTTTGTTTTTTCCTTTTTCGGAATCTGGTTGGTCGTTCGTCAGTTACACGGACAAACACTGCACTCAATCATCACTTCCCGGGCCAAGGTTGACTTTCGACGGATTGTTTTTGCCTTTGTACTTTGGGGAGGAATTACCACAGCGGTATTAGGATTAGATTATATGCTCAATCCCGAAGACTATGTATGGAATTATGATGCAGGTCTTTTTTGGGGGACGGTGTTAATCGGGGTTTTGTTGATTCCTGTCCAAACCAGTGTCGAAGAATTAATATTTAGAGGCTACCTGATGCAAGGATTTGCAGGTTGGTTTCGCAATAGTCTAGTCCCTTTACTCTTTACCTCCATAATTTTTGGGAGCTTGCACATCGCCAACCCTGAAATTGATAAATTAGGCTATGAAGTCTTACTATACTACATCGGTACGGGCTTGTTTTTGGGTCTGATTAGTTTATACGATGAGGGTATCGAACTGGCCTTGGGTTTTCATGCGGCCAACAACCTGTTTACGGCTATTTTGGTGACGGCCAATTGGACGGCTTTTCAAACCAACGCCTTGTTGATTGATATTTCTGAACCCGAACTGGGCTTTGAGCTATGGGTGCCTTTACTCATTTTCTTCCCTTTGCTGTTTTTTATTTTTGGAAAAAAATACCAATGGATTTTTACCTTCAAAATCCTCAATAAATCCTACCGATGAACATTCCCGATTTTAGAAAAGTTCACAACCGGTTTAAATTAGACGGAGTTTCTTGTAACCGGGAAGACCTCAAAGATGTGGGCTATAGTTATATCAAAGAAGGCGAAGCGTTTGAACAAAGTATCGGGATTTTTCTACTTGATTGGCTGGACGAAAGAGAGGTAATAACCGTTACAAGCTCGGGCACGACAGGTGGTCCCAAGGTGCTTGAAGTTTCGAAACAAGCCATGGTCAATTCGGCAGTCCGTACGGTAGAGTTTTTCAATCTTCCCATCGGTGCAAAGGCCTTACTTTGTTTACCGGTCGATTTTATTGCGGGAAAAATGATGTTGGTTCGTGCCCTTGTACTGGGCCTAGAACTCGATATCATCCCCCCGCAATTGAATCCCGAGGTTCCTGCAGATACCCGATATGATTTTGTGGCGATGATTCCCCAACAGGCAGCACACTGCCTTCCATTTATCCATCGGTTCAAAACCCTATTGATTGGGGGAGCTGCGATTCCTCAAAAACTACGTCACGTACTCGTGAAACACCCGGGTTGTTATGAAACCTACGGAATGACAGAAACCTTGACCCATATTGCTTTAGCTCCCGTTAGCGATCCTCCGGCCCCTTTTAAGACATTAGAAGGGATTCGGGTGAGTCAATCTGAGGAAGGATGTTTAAACATAAGTGCACCGCATATTACCGATGAGCTTATTAAAACTAACGATTTGGTGAATTGTTTGGACGAACAGACTTTTTATTTTTTGGGCCGAAAAGATCATGTCATCAATTCTGGCGGACGAAAATTATTCCCCGAGCAGATCGAGCGAATATTGGCAGAACAAATCCATCTACCCTTTTTTTTGACCAAACAAAAAGACACCACCTTTGGTGAAGCTCCGGTTTTGATTATCGAAGGTACCGAAAAGGAGTGGCCTCCTCAATCGCTTGACAACCTCCACGGCTTGGATAAATATGAACATCCAAAAGCGGTTTTTTACTTCACCCAATTTGACCGAACATCCAGTGGTAAAATCAAACGGGATGAGATATGTAGGGCCTTAAACTTGTAGTACTCCCATATTGAAGTCCCGATCGATTGGCGCATGGTCAGCCATGGCAATTCCATTGCTAATCCATGCACGGGTTTCTTTGGGGTCGATGATGGCATCGGTCCAAAGCCGGGCAGCTGCATAAACGGGCTCGGTTTGTTTTTCGTACCGCTGCGTTATGGTATCTAACAGTTCTTTTTCCTTTTTTGGACTCATTTTCCCCCCTTCTTTTTTCAGCTTGGCAGTTTCGATTTGGAGTAAAACTTGTGCTGCTTGTTGCCCACCCATTACAGCGAGTTTGGCCGTGGGCCAAGCGACGATTAAACGTGGGTCATAGGCCTTTCCACACATGGCGTAATTACCGGCTCCAAAAGAATTGCCCATGATTACGGTAAACTTTGGTACGACCGAATTGGCAACCGCATTGACCATTTTGGCGCCATCCTTTATAATGCCTCCATGTTCGGCCTTACTACCGACCATAAATCCGGTAACATCTTGCAAAAAGACCAGCGGAATTTTTCGTTGATTACAGTTGGCTATAAACCGTGTGGCCTTGTCGGCACTGTCGCTATAAATGACCCCGCCAAATTGTAGTTCGCCCTTTTTGTTTTTGACCATCTTACGTTGGTTGGCGATTATACCCACAGCCCAGCCATCAATACGGGCATAGGCCGTGATAAGGGTTTGGCCATACTGGGGTTTATATTCTTCGATAGAATCTTGATCTGCAATACAATCGATGATTTCATAGGTATCATAGGGGAGATTGTTGGCCCGGGGTAAAATACCCAAGATATCATCGGCCTTCCTCTTTGGTGGGGAAGCTTTACTACGATCGAACCCGGCTTTGGGGGTTGCTCCGGTCTTATCGATCAACTTTTTGATTCGGGTTAAGGCATCCTGATCGTTGAGGGCCTTATAATCGGCAACGCCACTAATTTCTGTATGGGTTGTGGCGCCACCCAAGGTTTCGTTGTCGATATTTTCGCCAACGGCCGCCTTAACCAAATAACTGCCCGCCAGGAAAATACTACCCGAACCTTCGACGATTATGGCTTCATCAGACATGATAGGCAAATAGGCCCCACCGGCCACACAGCTCCCCATGACGGCTGCAATTTGAATAATACCTTTACTACTCATCTGGGCATTGTTTCTAAAAATACGTCCAAAGTGTTCTTTGTCCGGAAAAATTTCATCTTGTCGTGGTAGAAAAACGCCTGCACTATCGACCAAATAGATGATGGGAATTCGATTCTCCAGGGCGATTTCTTGTGCGCGAAGATTTTTTTTGGTGGTCATGGGAAACCAGGCACCAGCTTTGACCGAAGCATCGTTGGCCACAACGATACAATAGCGACCCGAAATTTTTGTCACCACCACCACCACGCCCGCCGAAGGGCATCCACCTTCTTCCAGATACATGTCATGCCCTGCAAAACCACCGATTTCCAAAATCGGAGCACCCTTGTCAACAATAAAGGCAACACGCTCGCGCGCAGTTAGTTTACCCGCCGCGCGAATTTTTTCCAAACGGGCCTTTCCACCACCTTGTTTGATCGTTGCCATAAGCTGTTTAAGATCAGAAAGCAGGAGGGCGTTATGGTCTCGGTTTATCTCGAATTCCAAATCCATAGAATGGTTTTGCTGCTAAAATACGAATTCTGTCGGGGCATTTCTCATTTTGTTTAAACGCTTTTGCTGTGGAGCATAAAAATCAAAAAATCAATGGTGTACCCCCTAAGAGATTAAAAAATATTATTCGATATTTGTGGGGCTATAGCATATGATTATGAGTTTGAACAAGAATAAGATATTTGGCTACGCTTCGCTTATTTTAGCCTTGATTGGAACAGCCCTTATTCTTTTGGGAATTTATAAATATCAGGAATACATGATTGGGTTCTCGGTAGCCGGTGCTGGTTTTTTTGCCATCGCATGGGCGTTTAATGCCTTAAAGGGGCGTATTTAATCAATATGTCAGACGATAAAAAGGTTATTTTTTCCATGTCTGGGGTTTCCAAAACCTATCCCGGCGCCAACAAGCAAGTCCTTAAAGACATCTATTTGAGCTTTTATTACGGGGCCAAAATAGGTATTTTGGGACTCAATGGATCGGGGAAGTCTTCTTTGCTAAAAATTATAGCCGGATTGGATAAAAATTACCAAGGCGATGTGGTGTTTTCTCCCGGATATATGGTGGGTTATTTATCCCAAGAACCCGAATTAGATCCAGAAAAAACGGTGATTGAGATCGTCAAAGAAGGCATGGCTGAGACGGTGGCGATATTGGACGAATACAACCAAATAAACGACCAATTTGGACTGCCCGAAGTCTATGAAGATGCCGATAAAATGCAAAAGTTGATGGATCGTCAGGCTGTGCTTCAAGACGAAATAGATGCGCGAAATGCCTGGGAAATCGACAGTCAACTCGAGTTGGCCATGGAAGCCCTTCGAACCCCAGGGGCAGATACTAAAACGGCCACACTTTCTGGAGGAGAACGCCGCCGAGTAGCACTCTGTCGGCTTTTACTTCAAAAACCCGATGTTCTCCTTTTGGATGAACCGACCAACCACCTCGATGCCGAATCTGTACATTGGCTGGAGCAACACCTCGCCCAATATAAAGGAACGGTTATTGCGGTTACGCACGACAGGTATTTTTTGGATAATGTCGCCGGTTGGATACTCGAGTTGGATCGGGGAGAAGGCATTCCTTGGAAGGGCAATTATTCCTCTTGGTTAGACCAAAAAGCCAAACGTTTGGCCCAAGAACAAAAGCAAGCGTCCAAACGACAAAAGACCCTCGAGCGCGAGTTGGAATGGGTTCGGATGTCACCCAAAGGACGACAAACTAAGCAAAAAGCACGTTTGTCCAATTATGACAAATTGATGAGCCAGGACCAGAAAGTCGTTGACGAAAAATTGGAAATCTATATTCCTAACGGTCCGCGTTTGGGTGCCGAAGTCATCGAAGCTCAGGACGTCCGTATGGCTTTTGACGATAAATTGCTGTATGAATCCTTGTCGTTTCGTCTTCCTCAAGCTGGAATCGTGGGTGTTATCGGACCCAATGGCGCCGGTAAGACAACCTTGTTTAAATTAATCATGGATGAGCTGTCTCCTGCAGCTGGATCTTTTGAGGTCGGGCAAACGGTCAAAATAGCCTATGTCGATCAAAACCATAAAAACATCGATCCTGAAAAGTCGATTTGGTCCAATTTTAGCGATGAACAAGACCTCATCATGATGGGAGGGAAGCAAGTCAATTCTCGAGCTTACTTAAGCCGCTTTAATTTTAGTGGAAATGAACAAAATAAAAAAGTAGCTACCCTTTCGGGTGGTGAACGTAACCGGCTTCATCTGGCCATGGCCCTTAAAGAAGAGGGTAATGTACTTTTGTTAGACGAACCCACCAACGACTTGGATGTCAACACACTAAGGGCTTTAGAAGAAGGGCTTGAAAACTTTGCGGGTTGTGCTGTGGTTATTTCACACGACCGTTGGTTTTTGGACCGTATATGTACGCATATCCTCGCCTTTGAAGGAGATTCACAGGTGTATTTTTTTGAAGGTTCGTATTCTGATTACGAAGAAAACCGTCGTGCTCGACTCGGAACCGATGTACTGCCTAAACGGATTCAATACAAACGACTGACCCGAGATTAGTCATCAAAAGACAATTACCAATAGTTATTCTTTGAGCATAAGCTCCATTTTTATGTTGCCTCTTTGGTAGGGGCTGTTGGATTCTAGTGGAACCTCGTTATAGCCAAATTTTCGGTAGAGGTGGATGGAGTTTTCAAGTATCCGGTTCGAATATAACAGCAGTTTTTTCCAATGGTGTTGCTCGGCAAAGCGGATGGAAAAGGCCATGAGTTGATTACCCAACCCTTGACCACGGAGGGATTTTTCGACGGCCATTTTTGACAATTCATACACCCCTTCTTCGTGCTTTAGGTAGGCAAAGGTGCCCACCACTTGGTCATTATAGATCGCAAAAAAGATATGGCCTCCTTTGGCCAAAATATGATTTTCACAATCCTCCAACACCTGACGGTCATAGGGTTCAATTTCAAAATAGGCGTTGAGCCATTCGTAATTGAGACGAATAAAATCAGCTTTGTATTTGGGATGGTATTTTAGAATGCGTACCTCAGTCTCCATTTCCGATCATGTCTTCGGGGCGCACCCATTGATCGAATTCTTCGGCAGTCAGATACCCCAAACTCAGGGCTGCTTCTTTGAGCGTTGTTCCTTCTTGGTGGGCCTTATTGGCAATTTCAGCGGCTTTGTAGTAGCCAATTTTAGTATTAAGTGCCGTCACCAACATCAACGAATTGTTAAGCAGGGCATCAATTTTTTTCTGATTAGCTTGAATACCGACGACACAGTTTTCGGTAAAACTCACGCAAGCATCGCCCAACAGTTGGGCCGATTGCAAAAGGTTGGTCGCCATGACAGGCTTGAATACATTGAGCTCAAAATGACCTTGGGTGCCGGCTACGGTCATGGTCACATCGTTACCCATCACCTGGGCACAAACCATGGTCAAGGCCTCACATTGGGTTGGATTTACTTTTCCAGGCATGATAGAGCTACCGGGTTCGTTGGCGGGAAGTAATAATTCACCGATACCCGATCGTGGACCCGAAGCCATTAGGCGTATATCGTTCGCGATTTTATTCAAAGCAACAGCGATTTGCTTTAAAGCACCGTGGGTTTCGACCATGGCATCATGCGCGGCTAGTGATTCAAATTTGTTGGGTGCTGTTACAAAGGGAAGCCCTGTGAATTCGGTAATGTACTCAGCGACCTTTTGGGCGTAGCCTTTGGGTGTATTGATTCCCGTTCCCACGGCAGTACCTCCCAGGGCCAATTGTGATAAGTGAGGTAGTGTGTTTTTAAGCGCTTGTATGCCGTAGTCCAATTGGGCAACATAGCCCGAAAATTCTTGCCCTAAGGTTAGGGGGGTAGCATCCATCAAATGAGTACGGCCAATTTTGATAAGGTGTTTAAAATCAAGAGCTTTTTGGTGGAGTGCATCCCTAAGTTGAGTCAATCCAGGCAAGGTGGTTTCGACGATTTTTTTATACCCGGCTATATGCATCCCGGTGGGAAAAGTATCATTGGAGGATTGTGACTTGTTTACATCGTCATTGGGTTGAAGGGTTTTTTCTCCCTCTCCCAGTGTTTTGCCAGCCCGAACATGGGCGCGGTTGGCAATGACTTCATTGACGTTCATATTGCTTTGGGTACCAGACCCGGTTTGCCAGATCACCAGGGGAAATTGTGTATCGTGCTGACCAGTCAAAATTTCGTCACAAACCGCTGCTATAGCATCTCTTTTATCTTCAGAAAGCACTCCCAAATCACAATTGGTATAGGCTGCTGCTTTTTTGAGATAGGCAAACCCATAGACAATTTCTAAGGGCATCGATCCGGCTGGACCAATTTTAAAGTTATTACGTGAGCGTTCGGTTTGTGCGCCCCAATACACATCTTTGGGCACCTTTACGCTGCCTAAAGTGTCTTTTTCAATTCGATATTCCATAATGCATGCGTCTACACAAAAATACTGCCTTTTGTTTAAATATTTTGGCAGTATCGGCAAAGCAATTCAATTTATATTGTATTTTTGTGATAGAATTTGATGATATGTTTGAATTTGACCAATATTTAGGTTTTTTAGCTTTCCTCAGTATCCTCACCATCGGTTTTTGGTTGATGATATTTTTATTGACGTTTGTCATTCCCTACTGGCTTTTTGGCGCCGCTAAAGAATGGTTAATGGAACGTCAAGCGGCTAAAAAGTCCTTGAAATAGAATAAAAAAAAGCGCTGTTTACAGCGCTTTTTTTATACCTTTTTTTTAAATTTTAATATTCAAAATCTCCCTCGTCTTCGCTAGGTTGCATGTTTCGACGTTCGGGTCTTTGGTTCTTTTTCTGATTTAGACGATACGTAAAACTCAAGATATAGGTAGGTATCCTTCTTTGGTATTCCGTATAACTGATAAAGGTATCTGTAAAGGTTTCGTTGCGGAAGCGCCCTGTATTGAAAAAATCACTTAAGCGCAAGGATAAGGAGCCTTTGTCGTTAAGAATTTCTTTATTGATAGCTCCAGAAATGACGTAAAACCCTTGACTTCGAGATTGGGCCGTTTCTGAGGGACCTCTATAAAATCCACGCACTTGTAGATTGTATTTTTTGGGCAAGCGGATACTGGCGTTCATACGGGCAAACCAACTGATGTTGGTGGCATCAAAAGAACGTCCTTCGTAACTTCCGATTGTTGTGCTGTTAAAAAAGTTAAAGTTACCATTAAGCCGAACGCTGCGGTTGGGGGTATAGGTTAGGTTCATCTCTATCCCAAGGCGGTTATTTTCAGAAAGGTTAATCGGAAAGCGCTTTAAAACCGGTACACGTACTTCGGGATTGTTTGGGTCATTAGGATCTCCACTGATGACGACTGTTTCTCCGGTATTGAGGTTCACAAAAGTAAAAACACTGGTTGATTTTTGGTAATAAACCGACCCGTTAAAGGTGTATTTTTCCCAACGTTTGAGGTAGCCAAAATCCAAATTGCCCGTATAGGTAGGATTGAGGTCCGGATTCCCCATAAACAAGTTGGTGATACTGGACCGCGAGGGAAACGGATTGATAAACCGCGATCGGGGTCGCCGCAAACGTCGGCTTAGGCCCAGGGTTACACTCTCACGCTCATTAATTTCATAAGAAAAATTGGCGGTTGGAAACCAATCGGTGTATTTTTTTTGGGTATAATCGTTGGTGGTTCGCTGATCGATTTGAATGTTGGAGTGCTCCATGCGAAGTCCAAACAAAAAGGAAAAGTTATTGATTTTCTTACCGTATTGCGAATAGGCTGCATTGACAAATTCTTTATACACCAGTACGTTCGAGAGGTCACGATCGATGGTGGGTATGCCGTTGTTAAGGTAGGCCACCTCATAATCGGTTTCTTGGGTGTTGAAGTTTCCACGATATCCCAATTCAAACTGAGTGTTTTCGTCGATAGGCCATACGTAATCGGCTTGCATAAGCATGCGTTTCTGAAATTCTAGATTCCCAACGGTTTCAAAACTCGACGGAATAACCGTTGGAAGAAAACCTTTGGCTTCGATCTGGCTTTGTTCGTCTTCGTTGCTTTCTTCGTATTGAAAACGGGCGGTTAGCTCATGGCCTTTATCATCAAATTTGTTGGTATAATCGATGCTGTACTGTAAGGATTCATCGAGTTCTGATTCTAAATTTTCTCGTGTTGTAAAACTGTAAACGTCGCGATTGGCCCCCAATTCACGAATTTCGTTGAGTGAATTGTTTTCCCCATCGCTGTTACGGTAAAAACCGGAGAAAATCACAGAACTTTTGTCATTGATATAATATTCGAGGCCCAGTCGTGAAAAAAAGCTTTTGCGGCCTCTATTGGATTCGTCAATTTCTTCTAGGTAGGTGTCCGGAGCAGCACCGTTGAAATACACATTGTCATCATAACCACGCCCTTTGTTGTTGTTGTCGCTAAAGGTATTGGTGGTAAAAATATTTACTTTTTTGGTGCGCCAATTTAGGTTGGCAGAGGCTCGGTTATTTTTGGGGGTTCCCACGTTGGCGCTAAAGGTTCCATTAACACCTTCTAACTCTTCCTTTTTTAGGATGATATTTAAAATACCTGCGGTGCCTTCGGCATCATAGCGAGCTGAGGGCGAGGTGACAACTTCTACCTTTTCGATCGATTCGGCAGGCAACTGACGCAAACCTTCGGGACCCGAAATACCAACCAATCCGGAGGGTTTTCCGTTGATGAGTATGCGCACGTTATCGTTACCTCTTAAGGCGACATTCCCGTCGATATCGACCGATACGGAAGGTACATTGTCAAGGACATCGGCTACGCTACCGCCACGTACAGTGATATCGCGCCCCACATTGTATATGCGTTTGTCCAAACGAAACTCGACTTCTGTACGTTCACCCATAACTTGCACTTCTTCCAGGGCATTGTCTGAGATGGATAGGCCGATTACCCCCAGATCTTGATTTTCACGGTAGGGGGCTAATTCTTTGGTATAGGGTTCAAATGAAATATACTCAGCTTTTAGCGTATAGCGACCCGGAAATATTTCGATTTCAAACTTTCCGTTGGCATCAGTGATTCCTCCTTGGAGCATGTTGGGTCTTTGCGGATTCTGAAAGGTGATGGTCGCATATTCCAATGGTTGTTGGGTGTCGTTGTCAATAATCGTTCCACTAAGGGTGATCTTCTGGGGCATACCTCCTGGGCGTTGTGCAGACAGGAGTAGAGGGAGACACATAAGGAGTTGTGTACTCAGCTTTTTCATAAATTTTTTTCTCACAAAAATAGTATTTACCCTTAGACCTTAGTCCCTTTAAATAGTTTAATTCTTCTTTACTTTTTAGCGACCCATTCGACCAAATTTTCTAGCGGGCGTGCTAAGACTCCTTTTTGCTCACTCACTACCAAGGGGCGTTCGATCAATTGAGGGTGTTGTACAAGGAGTTGTAGAAGTTGAGATTCAGTCCACGTTTTTCCTTTGTAATCACTTTTCCATAGGGCTTCTTGTTTGCGCAGGATTTGCGAGGGCGCCAAACCACAACGGTCAAGAACAGTTTTAAGTGTTGATGCGTCAAACGGATGATCGTAGTAATTGATAATTTCAAAGGGAATGTTTTGCGTTTCCAAATAGGCAACGGCTTCGCGCGATTTTCTGCAACGGGGATTGTGGTATATCGTTAACATAGGGTATTGTTTGATAAAAAAAACCTGCCGAGGCAGGTTTTTAAACGAATAGTATGCGTATTAATTATTTTAATTTGTCAACAATGGTTTTGAAAGCCTCGGGATTATTCATCGCGAGGTCGGCCAACACTTTGCGGTTAAGTGCAATGTTATTGGCTTTGATCTTACCCATAAACTGGCTGTAGGACATCCCGTGCAAACGTGCACCGGCGTTGATACGCGCAATCCATAGGGCTCTAAAGCTTCGTTTTTTATTTCTGCGATCGCGGTAGGCGTAAAGCATGGCTTTTTCTACGGCGTTCTTGGCTACTGTCCAGACGTTTTTACGTCTTCCAAAGTAACCTTTGGCTTGTTTGAGGAGTTTTTTACGTCGTGCTCTTGAAGCGACTGAATTTACTGATCTTGGCATAATTTTAAATTTTTTTGAGACGGGCGGTTTTCACACTTTTTTGGCACCGTTTCAGGGTTTGACATTTAATGAACCGAAGGCAATTACTTTAGGCGTAATTGTTCTTTGATGTTGGCAGCATCACTCTCGTGAACCAATCCTGAGTGGGTCAATTTTAGCTTGCGCTTTTTTGACTTTTTGGTCAAGATGTGGCTTTTGAAAGCATGCTTGCGTTTCAATTTACCAGAGCCGGTAAGTTTAAACCTTTTTTTGGCACTGGATTTGGTTTTCATCTTTGGCATAATTGCACTTTTTGTTACTACTCGTTATTTTTATTTTTTGGGCGTAATGAACATAATCATCCGCTTTCCCTCTAACTGAGGGAGTTGTTCTACTTTACCGTACTCCTCCAGGTCTTGTGCTAACCGAAGCAGTAGGATTTGCCCTTGTTCCTTAAAGACAATCGAGCGTCCTTTAAAGAAAACAAAGGCTTTGAGTTTGGCACCTTCGGACAAAAACTTTATGGCGTGTTTTTTCTTAAACTCGTAATCGTGTTCGTCGGTTTGCGGTCCGAAACGAATTTCTTTGATGACTACTTTGGTCGCCTTGCTCTTGAGTGCTTTTTCTCTTTTTTTCTGTTCGTACAAAAACTTTTTGTACTCCAATATTTTACAAACAGGAGGCTGGGCTTTGGGTGAAATTTCGACCAAGTCCAGTTCCAACTCACGGGCAATGGCTAACGCTTTACTCAACTTATAGACCCCAACTTCAACGTTGTCTCCTACCAACCGCACTTCGGGGGCTGTAATTTTTTCGTTGATGTTGTGCGGATCTACTTTGATGACCCGCCCCGGTCTATTGGTTCTTCTTCTACGTATTGCTATGAGTTCCTGTTTTTAAATTAAACCTCAAATTTAGAAATACTTTTCGATATTTCATTGTTCACCAACGCCGCAAAAGCTTCGATGGTCATACTGCCTTGATCGCCTTCACGGTGCTTGCGCACAGATACCAGTTCTTCGGCAGCTTCTTTTTCGCCTACGATAACCATAAATGGAACCTTGCTCATTTCGGCCTCTCGGATTTTTTTTCCGATGGTTTCATTGCGGTTATCCAGCAGGGCGCGAATTTCGTTATTTTCTAAGATATTTAAAACTTTTTCGGCGTATTTTTTATGCTTTTCACTGACGCACAGTATATTAACTTGATCGGGAGCCAACCACAACGGGAAGTTACCTCCCGTAGACTCGAGCAGAATAGCTACAAAGCGCTCCATGCTTCCAAAAGGTGCCCGATGAATCATGATTGGACGATGCAATTCGTTATCGCTCCCCTTGTAATTTAAGTCAAAGCGCTCGGGGAGGTTATAATCGACTTGAATGGTGCCGAGCTGCCATTTTCTACCCAAAGCATCTTTAACCATAAAGTCCAATTTGGGACCGTAAAAAGCGGCCTCGCCATATTCAACTACATAGTTGAGTTCTTTTTCTTTGGCGGCATTCACGATCGCCTGTTCGGCCAATTCCCAGTTGGTGGTACTTCCGATGTATTTACTCGGATTTTCAGGGTCTCTTAGCGAAACTTGAGCGGTGAAGTCTTCAAAGCCTAACGAGCCAAATACATAGAGCACCAGGTCGATTACTTTTTTAAACTCATCATCCAACTGTTCGGGTGTACAGAAGATATGTGCATCGTCTTGGGTAAAACCACGAACACGGGTCAAACCATGAAGTTCTCCACTTTGCTCATAGCGATAAACCGTGCCAAACTCGGCATAGCGTTTGGGTAATTCGCGGTAGCTCCAAGGCCGGGCTTTATAAATTTCACAATGGTGGGGACAGTTCATCGGCTTAAGCAAAAAAGTTTCACCTTCGGCCGGGGTTTCTATGGGTTGAAAACTGTCTTCACCGTATTTTTCGTAATGCCCAGAGGTTTTATAGAGTTCGATACTACCGATATGGGGTGATATTACTTGTTCGTATCCGGCTTTTTTCTGTGCCTTTTTCAGGAAGTTTTCCAAGCGTTCACGTAAGGCGGTGCCTTTGGGAAGCCAGAGTGGTAGTCCTTGTCCAACTTTTTGCGAAAAAGTAAACAATTCCAATTCCTTGCCTAGCTTTCGGTGGTCACGTTTTTTGGCTTCTTCAACGAGTTCGAGGTACTCGGTCAACTCTTTTTGTTTGGGAAATGAAATACCATAAATACGAGTGAGTTGGGGTTTGGTTTCATCTCCACGCCAATAGGCTCCGGCTACATTGAGTAATTTTACGGCTTTGACAAAACCGGTATGGGGAATATGTCCGCCACGACACAGGTCGGTAAAGTCGGCATGATCGCAAAAGGTTATGGTTCCATCCTCCAGGTTTTCGATTAGCTCGATTTTAAACGGGTTATTTTCTTTTTTATAAAAGGCTAAAGCATCAGCTTTTGAGGCACTACGCATTGTAAAAGCGAATTTTTCACGGGCGAAGGCCAAAAATTGCTTTTCGAGGGCAGGCAAATCTTTTTCTGAAAAGCTTTGCTCTCCAAAATCGACATCATAATAAAAACCATTTTCAATGGCTGGACCGATGGTCAATTTGGCCTCGGGGTATAGCGCAAGAATACTTTGTGCCAGTATATGGGCTGAGGAATGCCAAAAAGCGGTCTTTCCCTCCTGGTCTTGCCAGGTGAACAGGCGCAGGCTTCCGTCGCGATCGATCAAGGTGCTCGCTTCGACTGTTTCTTTGTTGAACTGGGCCGAAAGCACATTGCGGGCCAATCCTTCACTGATGTCTGTGGCAATGTCCAAAACGGTCAGAGGTTGATCGTATTGGCGTACCGAACCATCGGGAAGAGTAATTGCAATCATGAATGCGAAAATAAAGCGCAAAGATAGTGGGAATCCCTAAGGCAGGCAACAGTCCCGGGCATTTATCCTTTTCTTTTTTTGCCCAACAGGGCGACAACCAAAGTACGGATGCCCCAAAAGCCATAACCCAGCGCGCCACCAAAAAAGAGCAAACCAAGGACTAGCACAGGCCAATAAAAGGGATGTCCTTCGTTTTTAAAGGCTTCCATAAGTACCACAGGGCCAATAAAGGCACAGAGTATTCCTAAAAAAACACGTTTTAAACCCTGCCGTAAACCTATCATATCCATGTCTTAAAGATAATTAAATTGGTGGTAAATGTTTTTCAGTATGGGCTTAGGGTTATTGGGAGTATGCCTCGATGGCTTGACGTACACCTCCGGCTTGGTCAAGTAGTTTTTGGGCTTGGGTAGGGGAGGCCCCGGTTTTCTCGATGATAATGTCTAGGGCTCGTTGCCTAAGTTTGGCGTTACTCAATTGTAGATCGACCATTTTATTACCGTGCACATGTCCCAAACGAATCATAGCAGCTGTGGTAATCATATTTAACACCATTTTTTGGGCGGTTCCGGCCTTCATCCTTGAACTGCCGGTCACAAATTCGGGCCCCACCACCACCGTAACAGGATGGTCCGCTACCTGCGTCAAAGGGGCTTCGGGATTACAACAAATACACCCGGTAGGGATTTGCCGTTCTTGACAGGCTTTTAGGGCGTGTACAACATATGGAGTGGTGCCTGAGGCGGCAATGCCAATCACGATGTCCTTGGTATTGATATGATGATTTTGGAGGTCTTCCCAACCCAGGGTTGTGGAGTCTTCAGCATTTTCAACGGCCTTATGGATGGCGGCTTTTCCACCGGCAATCAACCCAATGACTTTCCCGGGATCGGTTCCAAAAGTAGGAGGGCACTCAGATGCATCGAGGATACCGAGGCGGCCACTGGTTCCGGCACCCATATAAAAAATTCGACCACCGGCTCGGAGCTGTTCTTCTACTTTTTCGATCAGGCGAACGATGTTGGGTAATACCTTACCCACCGCCAAGGCGACTTTTTGGTCTTCGGTGTGAATGCCTTGAACAAGTTCTGCTACACTATAATTTTCAAGTCCGTCGTAGAGGGAGTCTTGTTCGGTAATTTTGGAAAATGCCATAGGGTAAATATACAGCAAAAAAAACGCTACCGAAGTAGCGTTTTTACTTATTTGAGTTCGGCTTCCAGATTGACCTTAAGGGCATCTAAAAAGGCCTGAGTGGTCAGATAATGGGATTCATTCATGTCTTTTTCATGAATGAGTAAGGCCAAATCTTTGGTCATCTTACCACTTTCGACCGTGGCTATACAAACAGCTTCTAAGGTGGTGCAAAAGTCGATAAGTGCCTGATTATTATCAAGTTTACCACGGTGTGCCAAACCTCTGGTCCAAGCAAAAATCGAAGCGATAGGGTTGGTCGAAGTCGCTTTGCCCTGTTGGTGCATGCGGTAGTGGCGCGTAACGGTACCGTGGGCCGCTTCGGCTTCCATGGTTTTTCCGTCAGGGGTTACCAAGGTTGAAGTCATTAATCCCAAAGAACCAAATCCCTGGGCTACGGTATCGGACTGTACATCGCCATCATAATTTTTACATGCCCAGACAAAACCTCCACTCCATTTCATAGCAGCCGCAACCATATCATCGATTAGGCGATGTTCGTAGGTGAGACCTTTGGCTTCGAAGGTAGCCTTAAATTCGTTGTCATAGACTTCTTGGAAAATATCCTTAAATCGACCGTCATAAGCCTTTAGAATGGTGTTTTTTGTAGAAAGATACAAAGGCCATCCTTTGTCTAGGGCACGGTTCATACACGAACGTGCAAATCCATAGATCGAGGAGTCGATGTTGTACATACTCATGGCCACACCGTTTTCTTGGAAATTATAGACTTCCCAGGTTTGGGGTGCACTACCGTCTTCGGGCGTAAAAGTCATGGTGAGTTTTCCCTTACCTTGGGTTACTATATCCGTAGCTTTATATTGATCGCCAAAAGCGTGTCGTCCGATACAAATGGGTTTAGTCCACCCTTGTACATAACGCGGAACGTTTTTCATAATGATGGGCTCCCGAAAAACAGTCCCCCCCACAATGTTACGAATGGTTCCGTTGGGAGAGCGGTACATTTTCTTGAGACCAAACTCCTGTACCCGCCCTTCGTCTGGGGTAATCGTGGCACATTTGATTCCTACGTTGTATTTTTTTACTGCTTCGGCGGCATCGATGGTGATTTGATCGTCGGTAGCATCGCGCGATGTGATTCCAAGATCGTAGTATTTAATATCGAGGTCGATATAAGGAAGGATTAGTTGTTCTTTGATAAAACGCCAGATGATGCGGGTCATTTCATCACCATCCATTTCTACGACAGGTTGGGCTACTTTTATTTTGGACATAGTTTCAATTTTGGTTTCTCTTTGCAAATATAGTTTGGAACAATCAAAGGTAATACCCTTGCGATTACCCCAAAAAAAAGACCGCTTACAGCGATCTTTTAAAATTATTTTCTAACTTCTTTCAGACGCGCTTTTTTACCTCGTAATTGTTTGAAGTAGTAAATGCGAGACTGACGTACTTTTCCTTTGCTGTTTAATTCAATTTTTTGAAGGGTTGGCAAATTGATGGGGAATATACGCTCTACCCCAACGGTACCCGACATTTTACGGATGGTAAACGTTTTGGAAAGACCTTGTCCTTTGATTTGGATTACAACGCCTTTAAAAAACTGGGTACGTACTTTGTCACCTTCTCGAATTTCGTAATAAACGGTAAGGGTGTCACCGGCAGAAAATGCGGGAAAGTCTTTTTTTTCGATGCATTCGTTTTGCACGAAGCTAATGAGTGATTCCATTTTAAAATCTTAAAAAGTTCGTTCAAGCAACATACACGATTTTCGCCAGCGGTTATCTTGAATCGGTTGCAAAATTAATCGATATTTTTAAAATATCAACTATTCTTGCTTTAATTATCATCCAGTAAATCGGGGCGGAGTGCTTGTGTTCGTTGATAAGCCATTTCTTCGCGCCAGGCTTCTACTTTGGGGGTATTGCCGGAGGTCAAAATTGGAGGGACCTGCCATCCCTTGTAACTTTCGGGACGGGTATAAATTGGAGGGGCCAATAAACCGTCTTGAAAACTGTCAGAAAGTGCCGAAGATTCGTCACCCAATACCCCAGGAATAAGGCGGATAATACTGTCACAAAGCACCGCTGCGGCTAGCTCGCCCCCCGACAGTACAAAATCTCCGATGGAAATTTCTTCTGTAATAAGGTGTTCACGAACTCGCTGATCGACCCCTTTGTAATGGCCGCAAAGTAAAATTATGTTTTGGTGTAGCGAAAGGGCATTGGCTTTGGATTGATTTAGGCGTTCTCCGTCGGGAGTTAGGTAAATTATAGCATCATAATCGCGTTCCGCTTTTAGGGCCTGAATACATTTGTCAATCGGTTCGATCATCACCACCATACCGGCCCCGCCCCCGTAGGGATAATCGTCGACCTGATTTTGATTGTTGCTACTGTAATCGCGTAATTGATGAAAATGTACACCTACTTTCTGCTGCGTAATGGCGCGTTTGACAATCGAAGCTTCAAAGGGACTTTGCAGTAGTTCCGGAAAAAGGGTGATGATATCGATGCGCATCTCTTTTTTTTTCAAAGGTCAAAAAAAACCACGAGATAACATATCCCGTGGTTTAGGATTTGCCGATTGTGGGGTCTAATACTTAAAGGGAATCAGCACCTTTTCTCCATCACGGCCCATAAACAAGATATTGTCCACGTCCTCCAGGGTGTAATTGGTGATTTTGTCCACGTCCTCCATTTTATTTTGGTTAATCTCCAAAATATAGTACCCCTCTTCTATGCCATAGCGAAGCAATCCCCGGTTTTGGTTACGGGTAATTTTTACGCCATAATCCAGGTTGAATTTTTTGCGTTCCTCTTCCTCGAGATTTTGAAGTTCTAATCCAATAAAAAGGGCTCGCGATGTCTTTTCCAAGCGCACAGTGGTTTCTTTTTCAATGCCGTTACGGATATATTTAACATGGACCTTATCGCCAGGTCTTTTGCTGGAAAGATGGCCGGTGAGGTCCGAGAATTTATTGATGTTAAATCCATCGACACTTTTGATAATGTCCTGAGGTTGAATACCCGCTTTGGCCGCACCCATTTCGGGTTCTACCGAAGAAACATAAAAACCTTCGGTTTCGACCACATTCAATTCACTAGCGATGTCGGCATTTAGCGCAGCACCCTGAACGCCCATCAGGCCTTTTTGTACATTGCCATATTCAAGAAGGTCTTCGAACACTTTACGGGCAATATTACTAGGTACGGCAAATGAATAGCCTACAAAACCTCCCGTCAAGGAAGAAATGGCGGTATTGATACCTACCAATTCACCTTTTAGATTGACCAAGGCTCCGCCGCTATTTCCTTGGTTTACGGCTGCATCGGTTTGAATAAAGAATTGATTTTTATCATCTCTAAGGTTTAAATCACGTGCTTTGGCACTGATTATTCCTGCGGTGACTGTCGCATTGAGGTTAAAGGGATTACCTACAGCCAGCACCCATTCTCCGATCTGGGCATTATCAGAATCACCAAAAGAAATGTATTCCAAGGGCTGGTCGCTGTCAATTTTTAAAACAGCGATATCGGTATAGGCATCCGATCCGATAAGGGTAGCGTTGTATTTTTTATTGTCATTGGTCGTTACCTCGATATCGGTTGCCGCTTCGATGACATGGTAGTTGGTGATGATATAACCGTCGGGCGATACGACCACCCCCGAACCGGTTCCAATTTTTTGAGGTGTACTATTACCATAAAAATTTCTTAGCCAAGACGATTGACTACCTCCGTAGGAGCTGATGTTTTTTACATGCACAACGCCATCAATGGTTTTGGCGGCAGCATCAATAAAGTCTGCATTTTCAAGGGTCGATGGTGCAAGATACTTTACGGGGACCGTTTGAGGTGTGGTGAGTACTGCTTGAGGTTGAGGAGCATCTTGAAGGCTTTGATAGACAAAAACCGCGATAAATCCGCTAAGGATGGAGCTGAGGATAAGTTGTAATTTTGACTTCATGATTCACAAAATTTTTATCAAAATTATTAAATGATCCGGGAGAAAAAAATCCTAAAAAAACCTTTTAACGCAGTTTTAACAGCCTTTTAGGCTGTGTTTTTTGTTTACATTTATACCTAGAATGGAACGGCAATTTTATAAATATCACGGTGCGGGAAATGATTTTATATTGTTTGACAACTGTCAAAAACCCCCACAAAGCTTTAGTCAAGCTCAAATTGCTTCGTGGTGTCGTCGTCGGTTTGGAATTGGCGCCGATGGGTTTATCAGCATCGAAAAAAGTCAAACGGCTGATTTTTATATGCGTTACTATAACGCCGACGGTAACGTTAGTACCATGTGTGGAAATGGTGGACGTTGTGCGGTGGCTTTTGCCCATCGGTTAGGTTTGATTGATACGGATTGTACTTTTGAAGCAGCAGATGGTCTCCACCAAGCCTCATTAGGAGCCGAGGGTTTGGTCAAATTGGGTATGAAAGACGTAAAATCCGTAACGCAAACATCCACTCATTGTTTTGTCGATACAGGTTCTCCGCACCATGTACTTTTTCAAAAAAACATAAATAGCCTCGACGTGGCTTTGTTGGTCCGTGAAATTCGCTATGGAGCACCTTACTTTGAAACGGGGGCCAACGTAAATTTTGTCGAGCAGGAAGATGGAAATCGATTTTTGATTCGGACCTATGAACGTGGGGTTGAAGCAGAGACCTTAGCCTGTGGTACAGGGGCTGTAGCGGCGGCTTTGAGCGCTTACACTTTGGGGCACACCAATAGCAAGACGGTAGAGATTGATACAAAAGGAGGGCGTTTAACAGTTTCATTCGAGCCACAAAATGGAGGTTTTGAAAACATTACTTTGAAAGGACCAACTACTTTTGTTTGTCAGATGACCTTAAATATCAACGAATGAGTATACGATTAAGAGCCCTTGAAATCAGCGACATTGACCGTTTGTACAGTGTTGAAAACGACTCCTCGCTTTGGAAATACAGCAACCGTACTCATCCCTATTCCAAAGCCACCTTGATGGACTATATCGCTCAGGCACATCAAGACATCTATCAGGCTGGGCAACTGCGATTGGCTATAGCCAATGCGCAAGACGAAGCAGTGGGATTTGTTGATTTATTTGATTTTGAACCGCTGCATCGTCGGGCGGGTATAGGTCTGGTGGTATGTCAAGAAGAACGCAACAAAGGTTATGCTACTACCGCCTTACAATTGTTAATGACCTATTCGATAGAACACCTTTCTATGCATCAATTGTATGCTGGTATCGCAGCAGAAAATAAAGAAAGCATCCGGCTTTTTGAGGTCTGTGGTTTTGAAAAAACCGGGTATAAAAAACAATGGAATTTTTATGAAGCGGCCTACCATGATGAATATTTTTATCAAAAAATCTTATGACCTATCGCCGTAAAATACTTGTACTGATCGTGTTATTGGGCAGCCTATTGGGGGTGTATTTTGTCTATACTTTTTACGCTGTATTTTTTCAAGATAACACCCGTTTTGCCCAAAAAAGCCAGGTGGTGTATATCCGAACAGGAACCGATTTATCCACCTTGGTCACTCAGTTAGCACCCTACCTAAAATCGCCTGATAATTTTGTTTTGGCCGCCCAAAAGAAGGGCTATGCAACACGTATTCGCTCTGGAAAATATGTGTTGTCTCAAGGCAGTTCGAACAACGACTTGATTAATACACTCAGGGCCCAAAGCCAAACCGTATTGGTGCGCTTTAACAACCAAGTGCGATTAGAAGATTTGGCTGGACGTCTGGCCGGGCAACTCGAACCGGATAGTTTAGACTTTCTAAGTGCCTTCCGATCGACCGATTTTTTAAAGGACAAACCCTTTAATGCTGAGAATGCACTGGCCATGTACCTTCCCAATACCTATGAATTTTATTGGGACACTTCAGCCGCGACCTTTTGTACACGTATGTGGAGCGAATATCAACGCTTTTGGAATGACACCCGTCTTGAAAAAGCGCAAGCCTTGGGATTGACCCCAGAGCAGGTTATCGCATTGGCAGCTATAGTGCAAAAAGAATCCGTGCAAAAAGAAGAGCGCCCAAAAGTCGCGGGAGTATATCTTAACCGACTTAAACGCGGTATGAAACTGCAGGCTGACCCGACAGTGATTTATGCTCTTAAGCAAAACACACAAAATTTTGATACACTGATTAAACGGGTTTTGTATAAAGATTTGACGATTCGTTCTCCCTATAATACCTATCGAAATAAGGGAATACCCCCTGGGCCTATTACCATGCCCGATTTGGATGCGATCACGGCCGTATTGAATCCCGAAGAGCACCGATTTTTATATTTTGTCGCTGATCCCTCTCGACCCGGATACCATGCTTTTGCCTCTAGTCTAACTGCACACAACCGCAACAAGCAAAAATATGTACAGTGGGTCAACGCCCAAAAAATTTACCGTTAGCAGCTTATTGAAGAATAAAAAGTGTAGGTTTTTTGTGTAAATCGGGGGCTTTGGACTTTTTCCAATCCACGATGGATTGGGTTTTAATATACTCCTCTGGCGATGTAAGGTTACAGGCAACGGTTAATCGGGTTTCGTTGTTCAGCACCTTGCATAACTGCTCAAAAAGTACCTGGTTTCGGTATGGCGTTTCGATAAACAATTGAGCCTGTTGATCACGACGTGCCCGTTGTTCTAATTGCAACATGGTTTTTTTCTTGGCCATTTTGTCAATGGGTAAATAGCCATTAAAGGCAAAATTTTGCCCGTTTAGTCCAGAAGCCATCAGGGCCAAAAGCAGGGATGACGGCCCAACGAGGGGCTTTACATCAATGTTGTTTTGATGGGCTTTTTCAACAATCAATGCCCCGGGATCGGCCACTCCTGGACAACCTGCATCTGAGAGCACCCCCATGGGATATCCTTGTAAACAGGGGTCAAGGTAGTCTTTGATTTCGAGTTCAGCGCTGTATTTATCGAGTATGTAGATGGATAAATCCGCTTGTTTTTTGTTAGGAGCGATTTTTTTGATAAAACGCCGAGCGGTCTTTTCGTTTTCTACGATATAGTGGTCAATTTTTTCAACCCACTGGCGAATGATCAAAGGCAAAACCTCCATCGGGGCGTCGTCGCCCAACGGAGTGGGGATTAGAATCAGTGGTCCATATGCATTAGCCATCGGTCAGGGATTTTTTTAGGGTTGAACAAGCTTGGTCGATCACGTCGAATACTTGGGCAAAACCTTTGTCCCCGCCGTAATAGGGATCGGGAACTTCTTGTTGGCCGCATAAAAGTTGGACTTTGTTTTTATGAATTTCATTCGGGGCGATGTGAAGTACATTTTGGTAATTTGCATGATCCATTACATAGATACGGTCAAATAGCTCAAAATCTTCAACTTGAAATTGGCGAGCTCGTTGACCGCTAATGTCAATGCCGTGGGCCGCTGCAATGGCGATACTTCTTTTGTCCGGTGGCTCACCCACATGATAGGCTGCGGTTCCTGCAGAGTCCACCTGATGAAGAGTAGGATCTAATTTGGATTGTAAGATTCCCTCTGCCAAGGGCGATCGACAGATATTCCCAAGACAGACCATGAGCACTTTCATGCGAAGAATTTAAAGGGTCAACTTTTGGTTGAGGTCGTCCACATATTTGCGGAACTGCTTATCGGTAAAACTGAGGTTATCTACCGTTTTGCAGGCGTGTAATACGGTTGCATGATCTCTTTTACCGATTTGAGAACCGATGCTCGCCAAGGAGGCTTTGGTAAACTTTTTGGCAAAATACATGGCCAATTGTCGGGCCTGGACGATATGTCGCTTACGGGTTTTGGACTGTAAGGTGTCAATGTCCATTTGGAAATATTCGGATACGACTTTTTGGATGTAGTCAATCGATACTTCGCGTTTGGTGTTTTTGACAAATTTATTGACAACTTCTTTGGCCAGTTCGACCGTGATTTCCATTTTGTTAAAAGATGACTGGGCAATTAGTGAAATAATGGCTCCTTCGAGTTCACGGACGTTGGTTTTGATGTTTTTAGCAACATATTCTACTATCGAATCTGGCATTTCTAAGCCATCGCGATAGAGTTTGTTTTTAAGGATCGAAATTCGAGTTTCAAAATCGGGAATTTGTAACTCGGCAGAAAGTCCCCATTTAAAGCGTGATAAAAGACGTTGTTCAATGTCTTGCATATCTACCGGCGCTTTGTCTGAGGTAATAATTACCTGTTTTCCGTTCTGGTGTAGGTGGTTGAAAATATGGAAGAAAACATCTTGCGTCCCTGATTTACCACTCAAAAACTGAACATCATCAATTATGAGCACATCAATGAGTTGGTAAAAATGGATAAAATCGTTTCGGGTATTCTTTTTGACCGACTCCACATACTGTTGGGTAAACTTTTCTGCAGAAATGTAAAGCACAGTTTTATCGGCGTATTTTTCTTTGATTTCGACTCCTATGGCATGGGCAAGATGGGTTTTTCCAAGGCCAACGCCACCGAAGATTAATAGGGGATTAAACGAGGTCCCTCCCGGTTTGTTAGCAACAGCCAAACCAGCAGAACGGGCCAAGCGGTTGGCATCACCTTCTAAAAAATTGTCAAAATTGTAATTAGGATTAAGCTGTGACTCTACTTCAAGATTGCGTATCCCCGGGATGACAAACGGGTTTTTAAGTTCCGTGGTGTACGTATTAAGTGGAGCATCGACCTGTTGGGTATTTTGAATACTCTTGGTGTTACTGGGAATACTTTCGGTATGCGCCAGTTTGTTACCATACGTATTTTCCATCCGGATGACGTAGATCAAACGTGCATCTTTGCCCAATTCTTTAGTCAGTGCCGATTTTAGAAGTTTGATGTAGTGTTCTTCCAACCACTCATAGAAAAACCGACTGGGTACTTCGACGCTTAAAACGTTGTCTTCGAGTTTTACAGGCTTAATAGGAACAAACCAGGTCTTAAAAGCTTGGGATTGGATATTATCCTCAATAAAATTTAAGCAATCTTGCCAAACATGCACGGCGGAAGTACTCATTTATTGTTTAGTGCTTTTAAGTGAAAATTGAACGTCTTTATTTGATTTGTTAGTTAAGGCAAATATGGCTTAAAAAATTTTAAAAAAAAATATAAAACCCTATTGAAATTTAATTTTTTTTGTTGGATATTATGACTCGTCGGGTTTGTTGTAAAAACCCAAATTTTTTCCAAAAATGCAGTTTACTACTTCACCACTTTTGGTACGTTACTCAGATACCGATCAAATGGGTTTTGTCCATCACAGCAACTATTTGCGTTATTTTGAAATAGCCCGACTGGAGTGGCTAAAGGAATTGGGTATTTCGTATAAAAAGATGGAAGAGGAAAAACTATTACTCCCTGTAGCCGGCGCCCATATAAACTTTTTACGTCCCTGTTATTTTGAAGACCAACTCAGGGTTACTGTTGTATTAGAGGAATTGCCCAAGGCGAGTTTGGACTTTACCTACGAAATTCGAAACCAGCATGGGGTATTGGTTTGTACGGGCAGTACGAGACTTGCTTTTTTGGATGCCCATACGGGGCGGCCTACCCGTTGTCCACAACAACTTTATCAGGCTTTTGAATCACTCTGCGAGACCGAATAAAGTGTGTCGGGCCCCAAATTTGTTTTATGGGTAAATTGTACCTGTGTGTCTGGTGCTGGGATTCCATTTTTTAGTATGACCGGTGCTTCGAGTTTGTAGATTTTGTCCCAGTAAGCTTGGTCGAGAAAATGTTGTAGCGTCGAACTTCCTCCTTCTACGATTAGGGAAATGATTTTACTGTGGTATAAGACTTCCAGTATTTCAGTGATAGGGTCTATAAAAGGAAGGACAAATTGTTGGGTATTGGCCAGGTCGTGATTCTTTTTTTTGGTAAAATAAAACACGGGATTCCCCTCCTGAAAAATTGCTGCATTTTTAGGTGCTCGATGGTGAGGGTCGATTAAACATCTTTGGGGTGTGTTTCCTTTCCATTTACGGGTAGTCAATTGGGGATTGTCATCGATGAGTGTTTGAACACCTATAAGTATGGCAGCATATTCACTACGCCACTGATGAACCCGTTGTTGAGCAAATGCACTGGTAAGCCAGAATATAGATTCTTCTTGCCGTTGTTCTGCTAGTGGGGCTATAAAACCATCTTGGCTTTGGGCCCATTTTAACAAAATATAGGGCCGCTTTTTTTTATGATAAGTAAAAAAAGCGGCATTCAACTCAAGGCATTCTTTTTCTAACACCTTTTGGGTAACTTCACATCCGGCATCTTTAAGGATTTGTATGCCTTTGCCACCTACCAAGGGATTAGCATCAAGACAACCGACAACCACCCTGGGAATTTCACTTTCGAGAATTAAAGAGGTGCAGGGGGGAGTTTTTCCGTGATGACGACAAGGTTCTAGGGTCACGTAAAGGGTTGATTTTTTTAACAAGGATTTGTCCTTCACAGACTGAATGGCGTGTACCTCGGCATGAGGCGTCCCCGCTTTTTGATGCCATCCTTGTCCTATAATAGTATCTTGATAAACAATCACACAGCCCACCATCGGGTTGGGATGGGTTTCCCCGCGGCCTTTTTGGGCGAGTTGTAGGGCATAAGCCATAAAGGACTTCTGGTGATTCATTACGATGTTTTGAAGAAAAATATTGTGAAAAAGCCCATGCTGGTGTAAATTTAGTCGAAATATTTTTCCATAGATGAAAATACGTGAAATTCACCCGGCCGATAACGCGGCCTTGGCCCAAGTTATTCGCTCTGTGTTGATCGAATTAGGGGTACCCAAAGAAGGAACGGCCTATGCCGACAAAGAATTAGACGCCATGTACGAAGCCTACAGATCCGATCGTTCGATGTATTTTGTGGTAGAAGACGCTCAAGGTGAGATTGTGGGTGGTGCTGGCATAGCCCCTCTAAAAGAAGGAGATGCCCAAACCTGTGAATTGCAAAAAATGTACTTTAATTTACAGATTCGCGGCCGTGGTTTGGGAGATTTGATGATTGAAAAATGCATGGACTTTGCCCGAGCACAAGGATTTGAACAATGCTATATTGAAACCATGCCCAATATGCTAGCCGCCCAAAAGCTCTATGTAAAAAAGGGTTTTAAATACATCGATCACCCGTTGGGAAATACCGGACATTGCAATTGCCCAATCTGGCTGATCAAGGAACTCTAGATGGTATTAATTGATCTGCACAAAAAATACCGGCAAACACTCAAAAAAAGCTATTCGGTAGCTGAGATAGACGATTTGTTTAAACGGCTGATCAATGGCTTTTTTGATTGGGAACCGACCCTATTGGGGCTAGAACCTCAAAAGCAATTAGCACCCCAAGTGATAGCTCAACTTGAGGAGGCACTAGATCGCCTGGCCAAACACGAGCCGGTTCAATACATCATTGGGAAAGCCCATTTTCGTGACTTATTATTAGATGTAGATTCTTCGACCTTGATTCCTAGGCCCGAGACAGAAGAGCTGGTCGAGTGGGTGATTTCGGATTATCCACCCGATGCACAACTCCATATTGTGGATGTAGGAACCGGAAGCGGCTGTATTGCTTTGGCCCTTCAGCAGCATTTTGAGCAGGCCTGTATCAGAGGGGTAGATAAATCGGTGGCGGCCTTGTCCGTAGCCCAAAAAAATGCTTTGAACCTACAATTGCCGGTGCTTTTTAGTCAACAATCAATCGAATCCTTACCCCAACCTGCTCAAGCGTTTGATGCTATCGTATCCAATCCACCCTATGTTCGTACAGACGAAGTCTTGGCGCCTAACGTACTGGACTATGAGCCGCATATGGCGTTATTTACCCCACCCAAACAGCCTCTATATTACTATGAACACCTTGCCGAATATGGGCAAAAGGCGCTTAAAAGCGGAGGCCATTTGTATTTTGAAATCAACCCCTTGGAACTAGACCTGCTTAAGCAGATGTTGTTGAAAAAAGGCTTTACCCCTGTCGAAGTGAGAACCGATATTTTTGGTAAATTTCGGTTTTTAAGAGCAACCCAACCCTAGATGGAGTCTGTAGAACACGAAATAGCCAGTCTGCGCGAACAAATCAGTCAGCACAATTACCGGTATTATATCGAAGATACTCCAAGCATTAGCGATTATGCTTTTGATCAGTTGCTAAAAAAATTAGAAGCCCTAGAAGCGGCACATCCTGAATTTTTTGACCCAAACTCTCCCACCCAAAGGGTAGGGGGGCAGGTAACCAAAACCTTTGACAACAAGCCCCATATGTATCCCATGTATTCT